>ERZ1026850.943-NODE-943-length-16604-cov-4.517916_pt1 | contig 16604 bp, 19 predicted proteins | sample MGYA00380155_ERZ1026850 | MGnify/ENA primary metagenome ERZ1026850 (study PRJEB33269, sample SAMEA4719791) | human gut metagenome | biome: human-associated habitat; feature: organic feature; material: feces | place: Cameroon | collected 2013-10 ... | reverse complement strand
GCATTGTTCAGTGCCTCATACGCCATACCGCCTGTCAGAGAGCCATCACCAATAACCGAAATAATCGTGTTACTTTCTCCCTGGATATCCCTTGCTTTGACAAGTCCAAGACCAGCGGAAATAGAAGTAGAGCTATGTCCGGTATCAAAAGCATCACAATCACTTTCTTTCCGTTTAGGGAAACCGCTCATACCACCATATTTTCGTAAATTAATAAAGCCTTCCCGTCTTCCGGTCAGCAGCTTATGGGTATAGGACTGGTGCCCCACATCCCAGATAATCTTGTCCTCCGGCAGATTCAAAAATAAATGAAGTGCCATGGTCAGTTCCACTGCTCCCAGATTGGAACCTAAATGTCCACCTGTTACACTGATGGTCTGAATCAGGAATTGTCGGATTTCCTCTGCCAGGGCATCATAATCCCCAGGTTCTATTTTCTTGATATCATTTGCTTTCTGTATCTTTTCCAAAAACATAGAATTCACCTATTTTTCTCTGTGTACCAGTTCCTCAGTCAACTGCTCCAAAAAGTTGTTTCTGTTCGTAAAAGAATGGAGTATGGCAATGGCTTCCCTGGAAAGCTCCTCTACCTGTCTGGCAGATTCTTCCAGTCCATGCATGGTTACATAAGTCAGCTTGTGATTCTTCTCATCACTGCCGATAGGTTTCCCCAACACTTCCAGGCTGCTGGTAATGTCCAGTATGTCATCCTGAATCTGGAAGGCAATACCTATGTTGTAGGCACATTTCTCTATGGAAGAAATCTCTTGCTCCGATGCCCCGGCAAGCGTTGCACCGATTGTCATGGCAGCCTCAATCAGAGCTGCCGTTTTATGCTCATGAATAAAGAGCAGCATCTGTTCCGTTACATGATCTTCCATCTCCTCAGCTTCCAAATCAGCACACTGACCGCCTATCATGCCATAGATACCAGCCTTTGTACCCAGTATCTGCATAGCTTTGGCAATTCTTTTATAATCATCCAGCGTATCTGCCTTTGCAAAAGCCTTTCCCGCAGTTTCAAAGGCATAATTGAGCAAACCATCTCCGGCAAGCACTGCCATACCTTCTCCATACACCACATGGGTTGTTTTCCTGCCCCTTCGGTACTCGTCATTATCCATCGCCGGCAAATCATCATGCACCAGAGAATAATTATGAATCATCTCAATGGCTGCCATGAAGCAGGACAATCCTTTTGCCTGCCCGGAAAAAAGCTGTGCCGTCTCCTGCATCAGCATAGGGCGCAGTCTTTTCCCTCCTGCAAGAACGGAATAATTCATGGCTTCTATTACTTTCTTCTGGTATCCTTCCTCTTTCGGAAGATACTGCTGTAATACGATTTCCATATCCTTTGTTTTCTGTGCAAGCTGTTCCTTAAAATTCATCCAATCCACCCTCTTCATTTATCTGAAGCACCTTTTTCTCTACTTTATCAATGGCTTCATTACAATGCTTCAATAACTGCATGCCCCTGTTATATTCCTGAAAAGACTCCTCCAACGTAATTTCTTCCTTTTCCAGGCGGGCAATCACTGCTTCTATCTGTTCAAAGGCTTCCTCCAAGGAAAGTTCTTTTTCCTGCTTATCATTCATCCTTTATTCCCTTTCCATTCTGTCTTCGTTTGCCCTATCTTCCCATTTCACTTCTTCTTTGGAAAGGATTCTGGTTTCCAGTTTACCATCCTTTACAAACAACATTACCATCTCTCCCACGGCTACCTGATCTATGGTAGACAAAGTATTTCCCTTTTCATCTGCCGCATAGGAATAGCCCTGATTCAGCTTATCTAAGGGTGATAATCCTTTCATCTGCTCTATCATAAGTGCCAGTCTGTGTTTCCTGTCCTGTAACTGTTCCTCCATTGCTTTCTGTAAATGTTCTTCCAGGGAAAGCATCTGCATACGTTTCATACGAATCCGGTTGACCGGACTTAAGTATTTTAATCGGACAAGATACTGGTCGATTTCTTTCTGATAACGCTGTACATTCCGTTTGTACAAATGCTGCAGGGTACAGGCATATTCTGCCAGCCGCTCCTGCAGCTGTTCGATGTCATAAACCGCCAGTTCTGCTGCCGCCGATGGGGTCGGTGCCCGCAAATCAGCCACATAATCAGCGATAGTCGTATCGGTCTCATGTCCTACCGCGGAAATAATCGGCACACTGCAGTCAAAAATCGCCTGGGCAACCGCCTCTTCGTTAAATGCCCACAAATCTTCGATGGAACCTCCGCCCCTGCCTACAATCATGGTATCTACACCAAGCTGTTCCAGTGCATGGATTCCATTAATGATACTGGGTACGGCGGCTTCTCCCTGCACGATGGCAGGATACAGGATAATCTGTACATAAGGGTTTCTTCTGGTGGTAATGTTGATAATATCCCGTACGGCAGCTCCTGTGGCCGCCGTTACCACGCCAAGGGTTCTGATATAACGTGGAATTGGCTGCTTGTATTCCGTGGCAAACATTCCCCGCTCTTCCAGCTCCCGTTTCAATTGTTCATACCGCTCATACAGGACTCCTGCACCATCCAGCTGAATCTGTCTGGCGTAGAGCTGGTACTTGCCATCCCTTTCATAGACATCGATGCTTCCGGATACAACAATTTGTTGTCCCTCTTTCATCTGAAAAGAGAGTCCTTTGCGATTGGAGGCAAACATAACACACGCTATGGTGCCTTTTGCATCCTTTAATGTAAAATAAATATGTCCAGAGGAATGATATTTGCAGTTACTGACCTCTCCTTTTACGGAAACGTCCTGCAACATATAATCCTGCATGAACATATTTTTGATATAAGAATTTACCTGTGCAACTGTATATACATTACGCATCCTGACCCTCTGACTACGCGAACTTTGCCAAAACGCCATTGACAAATCCGGAGGATGCATCCTGGCCAAACTTCTTAGCCAGTTCTACTGCTTCATTAATGGCTACTCCGGTAGGAACTGTCTCATCGAATAAAATCTCATAGACAGCCAGACGTAAAATTGTTAAATCCACCTTGCTCATTCTAGTGGTATCCCACCCTTCTGCCTTTTCATTGATAAGGGCATCTATCTCAGCCAACCTGCTCTCTATCTTTCCATATTTATCTGCGATATAATCTGCATCCTTTTCCTGAGCGGCTTCCTCATCTTCAAAAAACAGTTTCTCCTGCTCTTGCATATCCTCCGGGCTGTTGAATTCTACCCGGAATAACAACTTGAATATCTGTTCGCGTAACTCTCTTCTGCTCATAATGACTCCTGTGTATTTTATTTTTCTTTCGTTACATTGATGCCAGCAATCCGGATATTAACATCTGTCACTTCTAAGCCTGTCATATTTTCAATGGCATTCTTGACTTTAGTCTGCACGCCCTGACAGGTTACCGGAATATTGTAGCCATACTCAATGGTAATCGCTACTTCTACCTTTACTTTCTTATTGAAAACTTCTACCTTGGCACCTTTGGAAAGGCTCTTCACACCCACCTTACTGAGCAGTTCATTGGTAATATTGCCTGCCATGGCAGAAACCCCTTCCACTTCCATCGCTGCCAATGCTGCAATCATAGCAACCACATCATCTGCAATCTTCACTGTGCCAATACTGTCATTTTCCCGTAATACATAAGTGTTTTTTCCGTATTCCTGTTCCATAATGTTCTCTATCTTCCTTTCTGTTCTATCTGTTATCCCATCAATTTCATTTGGGCTTAGTATATCAAAATTTATCACTTTTGCATAGTCCCATTACCGGAAGTATCTACCATTACAGCCAGAAACTCATGCTGTACTGTCTGGCATTATCCGTATAAGAAACAACTCCATCCGGACAATCCAGATACCGGAAGATTCCCTGGTTGGTAATTAACAGCTCCAGCATCTGCCGATATACCTGCTCGGAAGCACACTTTAGTGTTACATAGGTACTTCCCTTTTCATATCCTTCCTGAAAGATTCTGGCAAGCTGTTCCTCGTCCATAGAAGTAAAATACTGCCCTTCCCGCACATAATAATTATCTTCCATAGCGATACATTCCGGCATATCCACTACATTATCAATGATGTGGGTAAGTTCTAACTGCTGCGTGGTAACACACAGATAATCATAATTAATGGTAGGTATCTTTTCCTTCGGATAACTTTCTGCACCTTCCACTGCCTGGTAGGACGCATCTCCCCAGGTCGTGTCTACATAATAATACTCACCATCAATCTGTACCAGATTCCATGCATGTCCCTCACCATTGATGACATTGCCCAGCACCAATGTTGCCGGTACCCCTGTCTTATACAACAGATACTGGGTTGCCTTGGCATAGCCCTGACAGACCGACCTTCCATCAATAAAGACAGAGCAGATATTCTGGTTATCCGGCACAGAAGCATCATATTCCGTATGATGGATAATATATTCATAGATATATTTTACTTTTTCATAGTCATCTGCCTGTGGTGGTAAACCTTGTAGACATTGGTTTACATAATTATCAATCAAATTCTGCTTTACCAATATTTCTTCCTTAGGCATCCGGTAAGTACCTGTAAAGGTAATCTTTTTCAAGATTTCCCCCAGTGTATACTCTGTGTAAGTATAACCATCCACATAGAAAATTTCCGGATGGTCATTCAACACGCACTGGAAAATCTTTGATATTTCCTCGGTATCGCAACTGACCAGACTTATTTCATCCTGGAAACAGATAAGCGCATTCAAAATCTGGCAGTATAGCTGCTGCTGTTCTTGTCCCAGTTGCTGATAGGCATAGCACTGCTCTAACGGAATTGTCTGTGTTATAGCATTCTCCTGGCTGGTGGTTTCATTTGTTTCCTGGGATTGCAGTATCTGTTCTGCAATCTCCTCGCCAGACGTCTGTGCCCCCATATTCTGTTGTTGTACCAGCTCATTCTCCTGATGTGGCAGCCTCTCCCATGCATACACCAGACCTGCAGTAAGAATTAACATGCCAAACAGCAGATATCCAAATTTCTTCATACCTTTTATATCCTGCATCCTACAACTTTGCCACTACCGGAACATTCTGTTCCATTCCTCAGCTTAGTTTCTGCCAAACTCAGATAGAACCAGCCCTGCATTTCTCTCCTGTGTCATACCAATGCTCCACTGGTTTACAAACAGAAGCAATGGATTGCCTTTCAGGTCTTTGATTTTCTTCATGTCAGAAGTACCCATAAGCCTGTCCAAATCAATATCTTTGTTCTCAATCCAGCGAATATACTCATAAGGCAGATTTTCTAACCGAATTTCTACATTATACTCATTTTCCAGGCGATATTTTAATACGTCAAACTGCAGTACACCGACTACACCGACAATAATTTCTTCCATACCGGTATTAAACTCCTGGAAAATCTGAATTGCACCTTCCTGGGCAATCTGTGTGATTCCTTTCACAAACTGCTTTCGTTTCATCGTATCTATCTGTCGTACTCTGGCAAAATGCTCCGGTGCAAAGGTGGGAATTCCCTCATACTGAAACTGTTCTTTTGGCATACAAATAGTATCTCCTATAGAGAAAATTCCGGGGTCAAAAACACCGATAATATCTCCCGCATAGGCTTCACTTAAAATCTTACGCTCATCTGCCAGAATCTGCTGTGGCTGGGACAGCCGCATAATCTTACCGCCCTGTATGTGTTTTACCTCGGCACTGGCATCAAATCTGCCGGAACAGATTCGCATAAAGGCTACACGGTCACGATGCGCCTTATTCATGTTTGCCTGAATCTTAAAGACAAAGGCAGAAAATTCATGTTCTACCGGGTCAATCATTCCAATATCTGCCTTACGCGGTAACGGCGTGGTAGTCATTTTCAAGAAATGCTGTAAGAAAATTTCCACACCAAAGTTCGTCAGAGCCGAACCGAAAAATACCGGTGTCAGATTACCCGCCTGAATTTCTTCCAGATCATACTCTGCACTGGCACCATCCAGCAGCTCTATTTCATCAGCCAGCTGGCTTTTGAATTCCGCTCCGATTGCCTGTGTCAGTTCTTCTTCCTGTTCTACCGGAATTCTTGTAGCATGTCCTTCTTTGGTTCCCTTTTCGGTGTCAGAATAGGTAATCACACATTTACTCTCCCGCTCATAGACACCCTTGAAATTCTTACCGGAACCAATCGGCCAGTTAATCGGGCAGGTAGCAATCCCCAGTTCCTTCTCTATCTCATCTAACAGTTCAAACGTGTCGTTAGCATCCCTGTCCATCTTATTGATAAAAGTAAAGATTGGGATATGACGCATAACACATACTTTGAAAAGCTTTCTGGTCTGTGCTTCTACACCCTTGGATGCATCAATAACCATTACTGCAGAGTCTGCCGCCATCAGGGTCCGGTAAGTATCTTCCGAAAAGTCCTGATGCCCTGGTGTATCCAGAATATTGATGCAGAAACCATCATACTGAAACTGCAATACAGACGAAGTAACCGAAATACCTCTTTCTTTCTCTATTTCCATCCAGTCAGAAACCGCATGTCTGGCAGTTGCCTTTCCTTTGACACTACCAGCCAGATTGATGGCTCCACCATATAATAAGAACTTCTCTGTCAGTGTGGTTTTTCCCGCATCCGGGTGCGAAATAATCGCAAAAGTCCTTCTCTTGTTAATCTCGTCTGCATAATTGCCCACGTTTTTATCCTCCAACTATCTCTTTTCTCTTTTTCTTCTAATCGGCTGCTGCCCTGCCTCCCATATCTTTAAGGAAGCATCGGGGTTCCTGCAAACTCTGGCACAATGCCAAAATAAGCAAGCACCGTTGCCCCGATATCCGCAAAGGTCTCTCTGGTTCCCAGATTGACCGGTTTTATATTCTTTCCATACATCAGAAATGGCGTATACTCTCTGGAATGATCTGTGGATATCTTATAACCGGGATCACAGCCATGGTCTGCCGTTATCATTAACACGTCCTCTTCTCTTAATTCCGCTAGCAAGTCCGGTAACCGGCTGTCAAAATAATGCAGGGCTTTGGCATAGCCTTCCACATCATTCCGGTGTCCATACAGCATATCAAAATCCACCAGATTTACGAAGCATAAGCCCTCAAAATCTCGTTTCATATATTCCAGGGTTCTCTCCATTCCCTCTTCATTGCCCTTGGTATAAACTCCGTCCGTAATGCCTTTCCCTGCAAAAATATCCCGGATTTTTCCTACAGAAAGCACTTCTTTTCCGGCCTTCTGCAACTGGTCCAACATCGTAACAGCTGGTGGCTCCAAGGAAAAGTCATGGCGTTTGGGCGTTCTGGTATAATGACCGCTTGTACCAACAAAAGGTCTGGCAATGACTCTTCCAACGCCATGCACTCCCTGCAAAATCTTACGTGCCTGCCTGCAATACTCATATAATGTCTCCACCGGCACAACATCCTCATGAGCAGCAATCTGAAAGACACTGTCTGCTGAAGTATAGACAATCAGCTTGCCCGTCTGTACATGCTCGTCCCCATACTTTTGAATGACCTCGGTTCCCGAATAGGGCATATTACACAAAATCCCTCTGCCTGTGGCTGCCATAAAAGCATCCAGTACCTCTTCCGGAAATCCATTGGGATAAGTTGGCAGTGGCTGCTTCGATAAGACACCTGCTATCTCCCAGTGTCCAATGGTAGTATCTTTCCCTTTGGACGCCTCCTTCATACGGGCTATCACTGCCTCCGGTGCTTCCACACCTGGCCTGCAATCCACGCCATCTATATTGAAAAGCCCCAGTTTTGCCATATTGGGCATGGAAAAAGCAGGACTGGAGGATACAGAACGTATTGTGTTGGTGCCTTTGTCACCATATGCTGCTGCATCCTCCATCTCTCCTATTCCAAAGCTGTCCAGAACAATTAAAAATACTCTTTTCATCCTTTGCCTCCATACTTTATCACTCATCCAGCCGGTAGCTTCCCCTGTCTTCCAGTTCCGATACATCTCTGTCAATCCGGCCTGCAGATTGACACATTTGGAGTTATTATATCACAGTTTTTTTCAGAATGCATCTAATTTGCATTTACCGTACTGATGATAATCGCATCCGGGCTGACTCCGGTTTTACGGATAACAATGTCCTCTATCTGTGCCCGCTGCGCTTCAGTCAGTTCTGTCGTATTGATTACCACATCTACGCTGTCTCCGTCAATACTGACAATGGCATCTTCAAAGCCTTTGGCACCCAACAGAATCTCTGCTGCAGTCTCTTTCTCTGCAATATCCGTCATGGAAATCATACTGTTAACCGCCTCCTGCTTCTGGGTCTCACTGATGTTAGCATTGTTAATGATTTCCAGCAAAGTTTCCTTATTCTGTGCCCTGGTCTGTTCTTTCTCTAACTTGGCACCGGATAATACCGGAGTAGTCCCTGCAGAAGTAAATACTGCTTCTCCCGGCACTTCTTCTAATTGCTCTCCGCTGAGTGCCTCTGCCAAATCATCTTCTGTGCCCTCGCCCTGAGCTACCGTAACATCACTGTCCAGGCTCTCAATATCTGTGCCAGCCTGCTCCATATCTTCTTCTGATAAGTCCAACAGTGCCGTGTCTTCCTCCTGCAATGCCAGATTACCCATATCATCGGTGGCAATCTCACCATTGACTGACAGTACCTCTTCGTCCGTTACCTTTGTACCTGCGAAATTCAGATAACCTGCTACAGCAATCATAATCGCCAATGCTGTAATCATCATCTGATTCTTCTTAATCATATTTTTCACTTTCTTCTCCCCTTTACTGATTCTTGGTTTTCATCTTTACTACTCTAATATTATTCGTATCCATATCAAATAATACCTGAATTGCATCGATTATATTCTCCCGTACCATAAGATTGTCTGCCCCCTGGGTAATAACCACTACGCCAGACACCACCGGAGCTGTCGTTTTAATCACATAAGGGACATTTTCTCCCCGGCTGTCCGTGGTATAAATCGTACTCTTTTCTATCATACTGTCAGTAACATTTCTCGTTCCGCCTGCCGCATCCTGCTCCCCGGTATCAGTCCTCTGTTCCTTTCCGTCCTTCTCCACAACTTTCCCTTCTGATTCCTTAAGCGTAATGAGTACCTGTACCTTACCAGCCCCTTCTATATTAGAAAGACTCTCCGCCAGCTTCTTCTCCCAGTAAGTACCATAGTCCTCTACCCCATCCACAGAATAAGAGGAAGCCTTTACTGCATCCGTACTTTCTGTTACTGTACCATTTGTGCTGTTCGATAAACCGGACTTTGAAAATCCCAAACCACTCTTTTGGTTATCCACCGGCAGGGCAATCACACACAGCAGAATTCCCCCCAGTACCAGAATCAGGCACTGGTCTTTGCGCAGTTTTCCCTTTTGTAATAACGCTTCCATTTTCTTCTTATACGTCCCCATCTATCCTTACCTCCACACAAGATATATCCACGCCCAGCTCGGTACTGATTTGAGCTGCCAGTTCCTGTTTCTGTTTTTCCGGAATATTCTCTGGCTGGTCCGGGTGTACCATCTCTTCCTGCTCCCAGGTTACCGGTGCTATCTGAACCGGTTCTACCGAATAAGCTTCCTGCTCCGTTTTTTCCGCATTTCCCACTTCCCCGGTGTTCTTTTCCTGTAAAACTACGATTATTTTCTGAAACTCCCAATTACTCTGGGAATCCTCCCCTGAAAGCTGGATTTGCATTTCTGTCTGCGCATTTTTCAACACCAGCTCTACTGATTTGACATGATATCCTTCACAGATTCCTTGATTATTTAATTTTGATTTAATTTCGCTTTCTATGTTTTGTAATAATACCTGATTGCGGGAGGCTTCCTTCTCTTCCATGATTTCTCCTAGATTTCCTTCCCCGTCAGCAATGTTCCAGACCCCCTGGATAACCCACTTATCCCAACATTCCGTGGATATCTGATAAAAAGGACTGATTAGCTGCACCAGTATGATAACACCTGCTATCAATTTAATGTATTTCTCATACTGCTTTCCCGGTGCCAGATGGATTACCACCTGTGCCACAATCATAAAGATACCCACCCGTCTTATATTTTCCACAAAATCGCCCAACTCCATCACCTGCTTTTATACAATCCCCTGATTGGTGGAATACATAATCACGGCAATCTGAATGACAAAAAGAGCAATTGCGGAAATTACGATTTTTAACAACATAAATGTACCATTTCCTACCCGGTCTGCACAGTTTGTCATCCGCTTGTCACTGACAATCCCAATCAGTGCCGCACTGAGTTTTATAACTATTGTTATTAATGTGATTTTTAACAAAGGAACACTGCAAATCAGAAACAACAGTAACGTCATATAAAGTCCGATACTGTTTTTCATTAACACCGCAGACCCCATAACCAGTTCCATCATTCCCCCGGTCATTCCACCAATACCCGGTATGGAAGACACAGCCTTCTTCAGAGCAGAGGATTGCAGTGCATCCAACACCGGTGCTATCATCGCCTGTAAAATACTGAATCCGCTTATAATACCAATTGTTATTTTAACACTGCCACAGATTACCTTCTCCAACAGTTCCAACAACAGGGTCAGCTTCTCTTCCATCCAGATGCCATTGATAATCGTCAGCAGCACGAACACGGATACTGCCGGTAACAGCACTGTCAGGAATCCTCCCTCTATCAGATACACTAACACCATCAATAACGGATAGTACACGCCCGCCGTGGAAATCCCCGCTGCACTTCCTACCGCAACCATATAAGTAGGAATGAACAGCTTCATAAAAGTAGTGATGTCTTCCAGTACCCCTTTTACGGTTCCCAGCGTACTGGTATAAGACCTTAACAGGATCGTAATCAATAACAGATAGAGAAAATAAAATGCCACATCCGATACCTGGTGATTCTGGAACAAGTCCGCAAAATGAGTAAACACAGCTGCCGTAATCCCCAAAATCAGGATAACCAGAAACAAAGTTCTAAATTCTCCTATCTGGGAATTGATTACATCTGTTATCTCACTCCCCAGTACTTTGACTGCCTGCCAGACCTGTCCCTGCAGTAAGAGTGACAGGATTTCTTTACCATCAAAACGAATATCCGGAAACAGTCTTGCAAGTTCCACCGATACCGAATCCATATCCAGTTCTTCCCATATCATACTGCTTTCTGCCTGCATACTCTCTCCCTATCCTGCCATCGTCTTGATGCTTTCAATCAGTGCCATTAAAATCGGCATACCGATAATGAGAATATAGAGTTTTCCTATCATTTCTACTTGTCCTGCAATACCGCCATATCCGGCATCCTTACAGATACCGGCACAGAATTCACAGGCATAGGTAGCCCCTACCGCCTTAAACAGAACCGTCAGATACCTGGCATTGTCCTGTAAATAGGATTCCAGCATCCCAATCTGCGTTACAATATCCGAAAAATAACCAACCGCACTGCCAAATAGCACCAGGCAAACGGCAATTCCGATATAAACACCATACTCCGCTTTGTAACTTTTCAAGGGGACCGCCAGCAGTACACCGATAACTGCCACCAGCCCGATTTTCAGAATATCCATGCTTTCTCCTTTCCATTACAGAGTAAACAACTCCTGCACTAGGACAAACAAATCATATATATAAGGAATCATCCAGGTCAATACCAGAATCAGACCTGCCAGACTGATTAAAAAGGCGTGTTCCTCTCTTCCGCTATGTTTCAGAATCTGGTTCAAAATAGTGACCAGAATCCCCACCGCCGCAATTTTAAAAATAAGACTTATGCTCATTTCTCCCCCTTATGTATGCTTATAGCAAAAGAATTACGATAAAAATACCGACCAGCGTGCTCACACTGAATATCATCCTGGAACGGTTTCCATAAGAAACCTCTGCCTCTTGTAAGCTTCGTTCCAGTCTGTCTATGGATTGCCCGATACCGGCAGCCTGCAATCTCTCATCCTGTATCCCCAGGCTCTCCGGCAGCCTGCTCAGAATACTCTTCTCATCCTCACTCAGCCCTGCATTTTGCAGACAGGCTTCCACCTTCTCTTTCCACAGGGTTCCGATTTCCATCCCCCGCTGCCTGTCCATCTGCTGATAGATTTCCCCAAAACAGTTATCATAGGGGGAGGCAGCAATCTCCATAAGGAGGGCACAGATTTCCGGTACGGTCCTCTTGCCGTAACCCATTTCATCCTGAATCCGCCGAATAATACGAATCATTTCCCGCAGATGGAAAATGCGATACCTCTCTTCCTTTGTCCGGGCTGCCGCAAAGCCGATACACCCGGTCATAATGCATGCCATTCCCATTACCTTCCACATACTGCGCCTTCCCGGTTATAGATGCCGTCTATCTGACAGATGCCGTCTTTCTTCGTAAGTACCAGATAACGGTCAAACAGCCTCTCTTCAAATACCTTCTTCATATAGCCTTTCCTGGCTACCTCTTCCATGCTGGTGCCGTGAACCGTGGCTACCACCTTGCTGCCACAGCCACTTGCCATGGTAAGCAGCCGGATTTCCTCCTGGTTCCCTACCTCATCAATAGCAAGTACCTCCGGTGCCATAGAGCGGATTAACATCATCATACCAACACCTTTCGGGCAGGCATCCAGCACATCGGTACGGATTCCTACGTCATTCTGTGCCACGCCCATATAGCTGCCTGCTATCTCGGAACGCTCATCCACCACGCTCACATTGCGACCGGCTCCATAAGCCGTCCCATTGGAGAAATTCCTGATAATGTCCCGCAGCATCGTTGTTTTCCCGCAGCCCGGCGGCGATATAATAAGGGTATTTAATACCCTGCCCTCCTGATATAACAAGGGCAGCACGGCATCTGCCACCCCCTTGATTTCATGTGCCATACGGATATTCATATAGCGGATATATTTCATGTTCCGCACCTGCTCTGCCTGTTCCAGGATAACCTGTCCGGCAAAACCGATTCGGTGTCCTCCCGGAATCGTAAGAAAGCCCTGCCTGATTTCATCCCCATAAGCATAGATGGAATACTGGCAGATATGATTGAGTATCATATCCAATTGTTTTTCCTCAATGCACAGAACCTCTCCCTGCTCTTTGGTCAGCATACCATCCTGTTTTAAGAACCATTCCCCCTGGCTCGTCCGGATAACAACCGGCTTTCGCGCCCGCAGACGGATTTCCTGTACCTGGTCCACCTGCTTAGCCACATACCGCCAGGGCTGCCGTAAGCTTTCGGGAAATATCTGTAAAATTTGATTTTGCTGCATGAACACCCATCCTCTCTTATCTCAATATATGAGTCTTTGTCCAAATTATTCCAAAAAAACAGCCCATACCATTTCGGTACAGACTGTTCTTCGTTTTTCCTTTTTCTTTTCAAGCTATCTGTTATTTTGATAACAGGATACGGTCATTATCTAACTGCTTTCCTGCCTGTATCTGGAACTGCTGCAGCAAATCTTCCACTGTCAGTTTCGCCCGTTCCTCACCGCTGACATCCAGTACAATACTGCCACTGTCCATCATCAGCGTGCGGTTTCCCAGTTCCAGTGCCTGGTGCATGTTGTGGGTTACCATCAGACAGGTAATATTCCGCTCTGCCACGATTTTTCTCGTCAATGCCAGTACCTTATCTGCCGTTGCCGGGTCTAATGCTGCCGTGTGCTCATCCAGTAACAGAATCTTCGGGGTTACCATAGTTGCCATTAACAGGGTAAGTGCCTGTCTTTGTCCACCGGACAGCAATCCTACCGGCTGTTTCATCCGGTCTTCCAGTCCCATATCCAGCAAGGACAACTGTTCTTTAAACATCTGCTTTTCCTTGTTGCTGATACGGCTGAAAAAGGCATGGGAGGCGGTAGAGGCACGTAAATAGGCAAGTGCCATATTTTCTTCAATGGTCATATTCGGTGCCGTTCCCTTTAATGGATCCTGGAATAAGTGACCGATTACTTTACTTCTGATATGTTCTTTCTGATAGGTAATGTTCTCCCCTGCCAGAATAATCTGACCTTCATCTACAAAAAAAGCACCCGTAATGGCATTAAACAACGTGGATTTTCCAGCTCCGTTACTACCTACAATCGTTGCAAAATCTCCCTCGGCAAGCTCCAGGCTGACCTTCTGTAACGCCTTCTTCTCATTGACCGTTCCCGGATTAAAGGTTTTGGAAATTTGTTTTAAACTTAACATTTGCTTCCACCTTCCTTTCTTCCCGCCCGTTCCAGAGATTTTCTTGTTTTATAGAAAGCAGCTTTGCCCTGTAAATAAGGGAAAGCAATGGCAACCGCCACAATCAGGGACGATACCAGCTTCAGACATTCTGCCGGTACACTTAAACGAAGGGCAATCGCTACAATAAAACGATAGAGACAGCTTCCTAAGATAACACCGATAACCCGTTTGAACATACCGCCTTTGCCGATAATCGTCTCTCCGATAATCAGACTGGCAAGGGCGATGGTTACCTGCCCTGTTCCCAGATTAATATCACAGGACTTCTGATACTGTGCCAGCAAAGCCCCTGACATGGCCGTCAATGCATTTGCCACACATAATCCAATGGTAATCGTAAAGACCGGATTGATACTGGAGGCTCTTACCATATGTTCGTTATCGCCAGTTGCACGAATGGATAATCCTAGTCTGGTATTCAAAAACCAGGCAAGAATCAAACTGATAATCAGCACAATAGCCACCACAATGATAATCTTATACCAGTTATTATACCATGGAGCATCTATCTTATCCTTTGCCAGTCTGAAAATCGTATCACAATTTACCAGATTCACATTGGAAGAAAATCCCATAACTGCAATATTTATTGTATACAGTCCTGTATTGACGATAATACCTGCCAGAATGGAGGGAACCCCCATCCTGGTCTGTAAAAATGCAGTAATGAAGCCCGAACAGATACCTGCAAGCATCGCTGCCGGAAAGGCCAGAAACGGATGCCCGGCTATGGTAACCACAGCTCCTACGGCACAGCCTAAGGTAAAACAGCCGTCTGTAGACAAATCTGCGATATTCAGAATACTAAAAGATATAAACAATGCCAGTGCTACCAGAGAATAAATACATCCCAGTTCCAATGCACTCTGTATAATCGATAACGTAAATATGGAACCCATAAACCTACCAATACCTCTCTACTTTCTTAACTCGATAACTATTTTTCTTTATTCAAACTCTTCTGCGGTTGTGATTTCTTTTACTTCGGCACACATATCAGCAAACATGCTGTAATCTAAACCGATTGCTTCTGCTGTTTCTGTATTAACCGTTGCAATACCATTATCCAAAGTCACGATGCTGTAGCTTGCCGTATCTGCCCCATTTACCAGAATATCTGCTACGATGTCTGCTGTAGCAGTACCTAACTGTTCATAATTTACACCAAATCCTAAGAAGGCACCGTTCAAAGCAAAGGAATCAGCTCCGGTATAATGAGGAATTCCTGCGTCAATGAATTTCTCATAAATAGCAAGCTCGGCTGTCATAACAGTATTGTCTGTAGGAGTAAAAATAGCATCTACACCGCTAGCAATCAGTGCGTCTGCAGCCAGAGAAATTTCATCATTGGTTGTACCGGTTTTCTCAACAACCTCTACCCCTTTATCCTCACAATATGCAATAGCTGCCTCGATAGGAGCTTTGGAAGAATCCTCACTCTTGTTATATAAAAGACCTACTTTAGTAATGTCAGGATTTGCCGCAAACATTAAATCCATAACAGCTTCTGTGTTCAGTGCATCAGACGTACCGGTAATGTTGGCACCAGGTTCTTCCAGGCTGTTTACCAGACCTGCGCTAACCGGGTCAGAAACGGCTGAGAAAACAACCGGAATCTGGTTATCCTCTGTAGCATTCTGCATAATCATGGCTGTTGGTGTTGCGATAGGTACGATAACATCTACTTCAGAAGCAATCAGCTCTGTTGCAATCTGATTTAAAGTGGTTGCATCTGCCTGACCATTATAAGTGTAATCTGCATAATCAAAAGTAACTCCCAGCTCTGCTGCTTTTGCATCTAACTCAGCCTCAATGGCTGCTTCAATCTGATTTAAGGAAGCATCATCTACATACTGTACAATACCTACCTTGTAGGTAGCTCCTGCGGCTGCGGTATCTGTACTTTCTTCTGTTGTCTCCTCCTCAGAAGCCTCTGTATCTGTCTCTGCAGCAGTATCTTCTGTTGTTTCCTCTGTGGACTGTGTAGTCTCTGCCTGGCTTCCACAACCTGTCATAAGAGTTGCTGCCATTGCTACTGTCATGAGCATTGCTACTGTTTTCTTTTTCATAATTTTTCCTCCTGAATATAAAAATAATAAAAAAAACCATCTCAAGCAAATCGCTTGAGACGGTAATAAACTAAACTTATTATCGCGGTACCACTCAAATTGTTACATAAAATGTAACCACCTCATTTCATATACGGAATCCTCTATATATGCCGCATGGATAACGGGTACGGTTCCCGCCGACTCCTACTGTCTTAACTAGATTTCAGGTCAGCCTCGAAAGTCCATTCACAACAGCCTCTGTGCCGCTTCCCACCAATCGCGGCTCTCTGTGTCAGTCCGTCTGTTCCTACTTCTCTTTCTCACAGGTTTAATCTTTAAATTTCTTATACCTTAATCCATTCTATGAGAAATGTCAATACTATTT
>ERZ1026850.941-NODE-941-length-16623-cov-6.358764_pt1 | contig 16623 bp, 11 predicted proteins | sample MGYA00380155_ERZ1026850 | MGnify/ENA primary metagenome ERZ1026850 (study PRJEB33269, sample SAMEA4719791) | human gut metagenome | biome: human-associated habitat; feature: organic feature; material: feces | place: Cameroon | collected 2013-10 ... | reverse complement strand
CAAGATAGGCGCTCTGGGTTGGAAGCTCATTTAGCGTAAAGGCAAGTTCAATCGGATGCACGCTTTTCCGGGAACTCATACTCACATCCATATCGCCATCTGCCTTTCCTGTATGGCTGTTGTTCTCATTATCGTTGGTGAGCATCAGCGTCTGCGGATGCGTAGCGGCAGTCGGCACTGCGAAAGCCTGCACCGCGAAAGCCTGCACCGCGATCGGAGCATTCGCAGGCATCTCCACACCATACTCCTCCACTAGATCTTCAAGCGTCAGCAACTGTGGAGTTTCGTTTTCTCCCATTCTCTGCTGTATGATCTCCGGGTAGTGGTAGGGGCACTCCGTGTCCATGCAGTCTGTCTCGGTATCGCGTATATGCTCCAGCCCCTCAAGACGCCCGGTCAGCTCTGACAGCCGCTCTCTGTCCTCACCGGAAACCACGCTGTTACTCTCCGCATCTTCCGCTCCGCTCTCCGCAAGCCATTCATCCAACGCCTCCCGTGCCTCATTAAGCTGCCCACGGTCAATAATGCTCTCATCCGGCTCACCGGAAGCAAGATATGTAAGCGGATCCGGCAGCTTTTCCAGCATCGCTAACAGTCTGGCGAGCTTTTCCCCCGCATTGTCCTCTATTGTTACAACAATTTGCGGAAGGCTGACGCCCTCCTCTACAGTATAGTCCTCCGGGATAACCGGCATATAAACATAACAATTCCCTGCTGTGGAAGAGTCGAAAATATCCGCCCCACTGATCTCCCATGTCACGGCAATGGAAGCTTCCGTTTCTTCTGCGGGATTTTCCCTTTCCCCCGCAAGGCTTTCTGTCTCCTGTGCAGGATTTTCGATTCCGTCAGCCTCCGCAGCGTAAACGGTCATCGGCTGTGGCAACACGAAATCAAGGACGCTGGAAACGATGTTTTCCTGCCCCTCTGATACGCTTTCCTGTGATGTATTTTCCTCCGATCCTGATCCTTCTCCCGATCCGGTTCCTTCTTCCGTTCCTGCGTCTTCTCCCGATCCGGTTCCTTCTCCTGTTCCCGCGTCTTCTCCCGGTTCGGTTCCTTCTCCCGATCCCGCGTCTTCTCCCGATCCGGTTCCTTCTCCCGATCCGGTTCCTTCTCCTGTTCCTGCGTCTTCTCCCGATCCGGTTCCTTCTCCCGTTCCTGTTTCTTCTCCCGGTTCCGTTCCTTCCTCCGGTTCTGTGCTTCCTCCCGGTTCTGTGCTTCCTCCCGGTTCTGTGCTTCCTCCCGGTTCCGTTCCTTCTTCCGGCTCTGTTCCTTCCTCCTGAGCCGCATCCCCGGTCTGCTCTTCCTCACTCTTTGTATTCAACGTTACCGTAAGGGTTTCCGGAAAGAGGATTTCACTTTCCTCGACTCCAACGGGCAGGGACTGTCTGGCAACGGATTCGTCCAGATTTGCAAAAGCGGTAATCACCTGCGTTTGGGTGTTGCCGCCACCATTCCAGGCTGCTGCAAACACTGTGAAATCGACACTGGTAAACACAAGGACAGCCGTCATGGCAAATGCCACACCCCTCGCGATTTTCTCTCTGACCTTCAACTGAATGCAGCCATATAAAATAACGTTATATATGAAAATGTATGCCACTAAAATGATCCAGACCGGATAACGCAGTATCCTGTATCTGCGCCCGATTCCCCCAAGGGCACGGATTGTTTCAGATTTTGCCCTTCTGAAGGGTTCACAGGCAGCACTCAGTTTTTCGTACCTTTCTCTTTTCGATATCTGCCTCTTCATATGCTCACCTTACCTTTAGTCTCTTTAATATAATATAAATAGTGCATTTTCTCTTTTGCTTTACTTGTAGAAAATATACCCAAACAGCACTTTCTTATGTACATCATTGCCGATTTGGTATCTTTTTTGGCGGATTTGGTCAGCCCTCGTTTCGTTGACTCCTTCTTTCTTCTTTGCTACACTATAAGAAATAACTGGAAAATGACCGGAAGGGAGCTTAAGTCTTGCAGATTGCCTTATGTGATGATGAAGAAACATGCCATGAGAAGATAAAAGAACTTATCACGCAGTATAAACAGATAAATTCTGACCGCACCCTTTCCCTGTCTTCTTTTTCTTCCGGAAAAGAGCTTATAAACCATGTTGATGAATACGGTGGTTTCGACCTCTATATCCTGGATTGCATTATGCCGGAAATGAACGGCATTGAACTTGGAACCGCCCTCAGAATGCGTGATGATACGGGTATCCTTCTCTACCTTACCACATCTCCCGATTTTGCACTGGATTCCTACCGGGTAGACGCCTTTGATTACCTGTTAAAGCCCGTGGACCGGGATTTGTTTTTCAAAAGTCTTGACAAAGCTTACCTCTCTTTTTCGAAGATTATGCAGGAAGCAGTTGCCGTTAAGACCGTGGACAGCATCCGCATGATTCCTGTTGCTGACATACGATATGCGGAGCGCATGGAGAAGCATATTGATTACTGTCTGACCGATAATACCGTGATACACAGCACCAGCTTCAACGGCTCCTTCCGGCACGCCGTTGATGAACTGTTGACGCATAAGGGAATGCTTCTCGTTGGCTCTTCTTTTGTTGTAAACTTATCCCATGTCACAGAGGTTACAAAATCAGATCTGGTGCTGACCGGAAACCTTCATGTTCCGGTTCCCCGCCGTATGTACGAAGCTGTCAAGAAAAAATGGGTGGATTTCTGGCTAAACGGAGGCAGATATCATGCTTTTTGAAGAAAATATTACTTTTTTGATTTTAAAGGTTCTGATTACTAGCGCAGGCACATTTGGCATGATGGGATCCACCGTGAAATACCGGTTCGTGAAAGAGAAGCCTGTCAGCATTATCATTTTCGGAGCCTATGTCCTGTATATCATACTTTCCACATATGCCATTATTTATTTCTTTGATTATGAGCATTTCCTGAGGGTATTTATCCTTACCATATCCTGCCCCGCCATTTTACTGCTGCATAATATTTCTGACGAACCCTTCCCACGGCTTGTTTTCACCCGTGCAACACATATACTGGCATCCCTGTATATTGCAGCTACCATCACTCTTATCAATACCGCGCTGCATGGAACGGAGCTGTCAGATATTCTGATGCGCCTGCTCGTCTATCTGCTTGTCATCCTGCTGGATTTCTATTTTGTACGCCCCGTCTATCTGGATTTTATTACAAAAATCAGAAAAGGCTGGGGGATTCTTGCCCTGATTCCCTGTGCGCTTATTATTCTTGCAGTAACACTTGCTTTTTATCCGGAGCATTATACCAGACGCCCCACAAGTGTCATGCTGATTTACCTGCTCGGCGCTATCATTGTCATTCTTTACGCTGCAATCGGCTCATATCTTTCCCTGCAGTATCACAGACAGTCCGCAGAACAAAACCGGGAAATCCTTAAACTGCAGGTACAGAATATACAAAGAGAAGCCTCGGATATAGAAAGTCTTGTAAATCAGACAAAAATCATCCGACATGACACCCGACACATGCTTTCCACTATTGCCTCTCTGGCAGAGAGCGGGGATATGCAGGCAATTCTTGACTTTATAGGCATCGCTGACCAAAGCCCCGATATGCCGGAAGCTTTCCGTTACTGTAGGGATCCGCTTCTGGATACCACGCTTTGTTCTTATCTTAAGTCTGCAGAAGAATCCGGCATTCTGCTCCAGCTCTCTCTTGCCATCCCGGATACGCTTCCGGTTGACTCTGCCGGACTTGCCATCTGCTTTGCCAGTGCACTGGGAAATGCCATAGAGAACTGTCAGAAGCTCCCGGAGCCGGAAAGGAAAATTGTTTTCAAATGCATTGATACGCCAAGTCTGATGTTTGAGATCGGAAGTCCTTATGAGGGCAGGATTTTTCTTGACCGAAATGGTCTTCCGAAATCACCGGAAGGCGGCGTGGAAACCCATATCCGTTCCATCGTGGCATTCTGTCAAAAGCATGATGCCTTTTACTCATTCACGGCAGAAAACGGCTGGTTTAAAGTTACGGTTGCATTATAAAGGGAGGAACACTATGATCTTTGATAATAATATGGCATACCAGACTTACAGAGTCCTTATCTCCATATTCGGTACGCTGGGTATGATTATTTCCATTACCCCAATGAAAAAATCCTGTAAAAGAAATCTGCTTATTCTGGGCAGCTATATCGTTTATGCAGTTGTTTTCTCTTCTCTTTCCTTACGTTTCTTCGGATTCCTGCCTTTTCTGCGGAGCGCCGTCCTTACAGTTTCCCTTCCGGGTGTCATCAGCATTTACATGACTGCGGACACCACCGTATCAAGGCATATCTTTAAATGTCTGTCGCAGCTTCTGCTTTCCCTCTATCTGATTATCAGCATGACTCTGGTTAATACACTTTTTAAAGGCACACTGCTGTCAAGTGCCATACTTCTTCTTTTTGCCTATGCTGCCATGATTTTTGTGGAATTTTTCTTTTTGAGAAATTACTTCCTGAACAGGATAGAAATAATTACCAGGGGCTGGGGGATACTCGCTCTGATTCCCAGTTCCTTTTTACTCTTTGTAATGGCACTCGCACTTTACCCGGCTCATTATACACAGAACCCGTCATTTGTTATCCTGTTTTACCTGACAGGCGCTGTCATTCTTATCATTTACTATGCGGTCTTCCAATACCTTCTGACACAGTATCAATACCAGTTGGATAAGCGGAACGTGGAAATTCTGGAAATACAGATGCAGGGCATTAAAAAGCACGCGGAAGATACAAAAAGAAATGCAGAGGAAGTAAGAAGAGTCTGGCAGGACACTCACCAGATGCTATCCGGCATTGCCGCACTTGCAAGGGAAGGGAATGCTGAAGCCATCCTCAGCTTTGTAGCGGAATCTTCTGCACTTGACCTTCTGACCGCGCCCTCCCATTACTGCAGCGATCCCATATTAAATGCCACGCTCACTACTTATCTGGGTAAGGCAGAAAAATCGGGGATCACCGTGAAGCTCCATTTTTCCATTCCTGAAATACTCCCCGTCGATTCTGCAGAACTTTCCATCTGCTTTGCCAACGCTCTGGAAAATGCCATAAAAGCCTGTGAAAAGCTCCCGGAAAATGAAAGAAAAATTATCATCAGTTGTATCCATAAGCCGGCTTTCATGTTTGAGATTAAAAACCCTTATAAGGGACAGATCACCTTTGGAAAGAACGGACTTCCCAATTCCAACAGAACAGATCACGGGATTGGAACACGCTCCATTATGGCTTTCTGCGAAAAACATAATGCCTTTTATGATTTTTCCGCTGAAGGCGGCTGGTTCAGGGTTATGATTACCTTGTGACGCCTGATCTGACACTATAATACCATTATCCCCCCATCTTCGGTCCGGGTAAATGATACCAGACGTCCTCTCCGCTCCTCGTATGAGATAGCTCTTAATATCCCGGCTTTCTACCAGGATATCGTTACCTTCCACGATTGCCCATTCCATAAACTGGGCAACACAGCCTGCCGTAATCGCTGCTGCCATGCAGGAGCCTGTTTTCTCTCCCAGAATGGTCGATACCCGGTATCCCGGTGCCGATAACTCCGGCTTGATGATTCCATTCTTCGTATATCCCCTGCCTGACTGTGGCAGCCATGTATCGTTGTCAGCCCGATAAGCCGAAACTGTAATCACCCGCTCCGCATTGGCCGGTTCCGTCAAAGTAACCTCCGGACTTGGTGCCAGAAAGGTAACACTTCTTTCCAGAAAATTCTCAATAGGCAGCCATATATGATACCTGCCGTCCCCGGTCAGTTTACCGTTTTCTACCGCTACCTGAACCGCCCAGATGCCGCCTGTGGGATTATCCACCCGCAGGAAAATAAGCTGTTCCCCGCCGTTGGACTCCACCAGTATATTACTGATAATGATTCTGGACTTTTCAAAAATAAAAGAAACCTCCGTGTCTGCAGCATCCCTGAAATCAATCTCCGGCGACACCTCTCCTCCGGGAGAACGTATCGTGACCGTATAAGCGTCCGGTAAACCGCACCAGATTTCCATACAGAAGCCCTTCATCCGCTCCTCTACCCGTATTTCGGCTGCGCTGGAGATATCCCCCTCGTAGTGATGCTCCTTATCGCCTTCGTTACCGCTGCAGACTACCACAGCCCGGCTTCTACGTTTGGCGATATCACTCAGATACGCTGCCAGCGGGGACGTTCCGTTATGGTTCCCATAATTGGTGCCAATCCCCAGCACAATGACCACCGGCCGATGCAGGGCAATTGCCATCTGTTGCAGATAATTGACCGCCTCCATAATATCATTTTCCTGAAAAGCAACGGCTTCGTCATCTATCAGGTAAAAATTCCGCAGATACTGCTTCGCACCCTTTACCTTAACCACTGCAATATCCGCCTTAGGAGCAGCACCCCGAAAGACAAGTCCCTCCTCCAGTATACTGCCTGCTGCCACCGATGCCATCTGCGTACCATGCCCGTTCTCATCGGTTGTGGGTACAATTTCCTGTGGCATTTCCGCTATCAGTGCCCGGTTAATCTCTTTCCTGGTATACTCCGTACCATACTGGAAACCCATGGGTGGCTCCCCGGTCTGAATGGTCTGGTCCCAGATGGCCATAATACGACTGGTGCCATCTTCCTTCCGAAATACATCCAGTTCGTAACGGATTCCCTCTCCAGTTAAATACTTGTGTTTTCATTTTTTCTTCTGTTTTCCGGGATTTCCGTCCTTTTTGTTTTCCAAAATCTGCCTGCTGTTACACGATTGCTCCTGAAAGTTTCCCATTCTGTTACCTAACTGTCAATAATTCCATTCTGCCTCCCGGCTTTTTCCTTCCAGACAATTTCGATATGTTCTTCCCCATATACCACGATTGTCTCCAGGTACTTCTCTACCTGTTCCTCTGACAGTTCTGCCAGCGGTTCTTTCTCCATTGCTTCTATCATATTCCGTTCCGAATAGAAACCGTTTGTCTTATCCATAGCATATTTCCTCTTTTCCTGCATCCGGTAAAGAACATACTGTTCCAGAAACATTACATTTACCTTGACCACACATTCCTTGTATCCGGTAACATACCGTCCAGGACAGGTAAAATACGGATTTAATCCGCCCCGATACCGCAGATTCCTGTGGCAGCACCCACACACCAGTTTCCCGGTAAGCGGATGTGTCTTCCTTACCTGCCGGGGTCGTCTTTCCCCCCTCCCCTGTTGTACCCGGCAGAACACTTCCTTCTCTATAACCGGCTCATGGTGGTTGTAGGTAACAAGCCATTCTTCCTGGGGTCTTATGTGATTCTTTCCTCCCACAGAATCTTTTTCGTATTTCTTTTGCACCACATTTCCGATATAGATTTCATTCTTTAAGATGTGGCATATCATGCTGCCATCCCATAGGAAACTCTTCCCCTTCGGTTTCCTTCCGGTCTGCCCTTTTTCTATCTTAAACTCCACCGGTGTTTTCACACGCTCTTCATTCAACCGCTTTGCAATCTGTGTGGAAGTGTACCCTTCCATCGTTAAGTCAAAGATTTTCCGGACTACCACCGCCTCATCCTCGGCAATTACCAGTCCATGCCTGTCACCCGGGTCTTTCCCGTACCCAAAGGGTGCATTGGCACTTACATACTGCCCCTTCTCTTTCCTGACCGCCAGAGCGGTACGGACCTTCTGCGATAGATCCTTACTATAGAAGTCATATAACAGATTTTTGAAATTCACATCCAGGTCGGTCATGCTGCCCCGGAACTCTTTACTGTCATAATGGTCGTTTACCGAGATAAACCGCACCCCAAGAAAGGGAAATATCTGCTCCAGATAAGAACCCAGCTCGATATAATCTCTTGCAAACCTGGAAAAGTCCTTAACCAGGATACAGTTGATTTTTAAGTCCCTGACCGCTTCCAGAAGCTGCTGCACTCCCGGACGTTCCAAATTAGTGCCCGTATAACCATCATCGCAGAACTCCCATAGTTCCCCATCCGGAAAGTGTTCCCTGGCATATCCCCTTAAAAGCATCCGCTGCATGGTAATGCTGTTGCTTTCACTGCCTTCCCTGCTGTCTTCTTTGGAAAGGCGGATATATAAGGCTATCTGATACCGGCTCATTCCGTCTGCCCTCCTTCTGTACGGAATGGTACTTCTCTTCTCCGGAACCGGAAAACAATCCTGACACGATGGTCTTCATATCCCTCAATCCGCTTTATGAGCAGCTGTACTGCCTCTGCAGACAGTTCTGCTTTCGGGCTTCCCTTAATAAGATTTCTCAGGAAATGGTTTCTTTTCCGGGTTTCCCGGTCTATTACCTCCAGCTTCCCGGTCAGTTCCTCTTTCTCTTTGTTCAGAGCAAGCAGTTTTCTGTCATACGCTTCCTTGCTGTGCCGGAAACCTTCCACATCCTGATGCCCTCTGTAGTATTTCAGATACTCCTCACTTTCCAGCTGCAGGATACTTTCCCTCTTCTTATCCAGCATAAGAAGTTCCTTATGCCATTCTTCCTTTATCTTTTCTGCCTCCAGGTTACTATACTCTGCCAGAACCTTTGGTCTCATGTCCGACAAAGTAAATTCCTGCCGCATGGCTTCCTTGATAAGTCCTTCCAATACCTGCTGTGTGATGTTCTTTGTCCCACACTTTTCCAGGTCAATCCGTTTTGCTTTCGGACAGTTATAGCTGTATGCCCTGACCCGTTTGCCAGAGCCAGCTTCCTTGACCGCACAGATACGGTGCATCCTTGCTCCGCAGTCCCCACAGAAAAATACCCCTGCAAAAATATCCTCATCCGGCGGCGTTACTTTGGAAAAGCCATTCCGGTTACAGAACTTTGCCGTCTTTTCAAATCTCGCAGCCGCTTCCCAAAAGACCTCCTCACTGACCAAGGATTCATAACGATGTTTTCCCTGTCCGTAATATCCGGCATATACCGGGTTGGTCAGTATCCTTTTTACCGTCGCCCCTGCCCATTCAGTCAGCTTCTCCCCTTCCCCGGCATAAACCTTCCCGGTCTGATGATACAGCACCGGTCTTTGAACCCTGTTTTCATAAAGTGCCTTAACAATCCCCGTTATATTCTGACCGGACAGAAACCGCTGATACATATTTTGTACAATCAACGCCGTCGTTTCTTCCGGGAGCAGACACTTCTTATCCTCCCTCCATTCTGCACGATAACCGTATGGCGGTATGCCGCCCGTATAGCTTCCCTGCTCCCGCTTTGTCTTTTTGGCGCTCTGAACCTTTACCGCAATATCCCTTGCATACATTTCATTCACAAGGTTCTTTAAGCTGACTCCCAGCATTTCCTTTTCTTCCAGGACAGTCCTGCTGTCAAAGCCATCGTTAACGGCAATAAACCGGATTCCCATAAACGGAAATATCTTCTCGATATAATTTCCCACTTCAATATAATTCCTGCCCAGGCGGGATAAATCTTTTACAATAATGCAAGTTATCCTGCCCATACGGACATCCTGCATCATGCGTTCAAAGCCGTCCCGCTTAAAGTCTGTACCTGTTTTTCCAACATCTGTATAACATTCTGTCAGTACCATATCCTTCTGTTCCAGCATGAAAGCCTTCGCAATCTCTATCTGCGTTTCGATAGACTCCTTCTTTCTTTCCTCTCCATCCACAGACAGCCTTGCATAGATGCCCACAGCATATTTCCTGACAGCTGCTTTTTCACAGATGGTTGTCTGACCTTTTTTCGAGGTTCTGGACATTTACTCCGCCTCCTCTTTGTGAAAGCCGCCTGGATGCGTTTTCTCATGCTTCTCCAGCAGGATAGCTCTGGAAAACAGTTCCTTATGACGCCACTCCACATACACTCTCTTATCTTCATATACCAGGATGCGTTTTACAAATGACAACAGTGTCACATGGTCCAGGTCCGTTACCTGCATGGCATTTTTCATCCGCTCCAGATAAATGCCTGCTGTTATCCCGGAACGGAACAGCTGCTTTAAAGCTTCTTCCTGACAGACCGCCGCCTTTTCCAGCTCCCGGTATCGCTTTTCATAAATAGTACCGAAAGTCCTGAAATCCTCTTCCGTAATAACCTGTTTTTTGAAATCCTCATACAATCCGGTGCGAAGTGTCCGGTAGTTATCCTGCTCTCTGTGAAGCCTTTGTATTTCTTTCTCAAACGTTGCCACTTCCCCATAGTTGATTTCCACCTGTTCCAGGGCTTTTATTCCCCTGTCCTTATTTAAGAACAGATGCATCTGCTGTCTGAGACCTGCAAGCACAAGTCCATTTAAGGTTTCTTCGGAAATGCTGTGTCTGGTGCACCCCATACCTTTGTTTTTGGTGGAACAGATAAAGGAAATCCTTTCTGTTCCCCTTCCATACGTTACCCTGCGTATCATAGGCTTCCCACAGTCTCCGCAAAATAACATTCCCGCATATCTATGGGCTTTCTGTTCCCCACCGCCAGCACGGGTATCTGTTTTTAACAACTCCTGCACGATGCAGAAGTCTTCTCTGGAAATAATAGCTTCGTGTGCATTTTCCACCCTTACCCATTCTTCCTCCGGTTTCCTGAAGGACTTCTTCATCTTATAGCTGAGTTTTTCCTCCTTTCCCTGTACCAGGATTCCGGTATAGGTTTCATTCGTAAGTATCCTCTTTACCGCAACAGCTGACCATTGTCCTTTTACACCGGTAACAAACCCCGTCCGGTATTTTTCTCCTTTCACTTTCTTATATTCCATCGGGGAAAGAATCCCGCAGGCATCCAGTCTTTCGGAAATGGCAAAGTTACTGTAGCCTTCCATCTTCCATGCAAAAATTTGTCTCACCACACCAGCGGCATAGGCATCCGGCTCCAGCCGGTTCCGGTTATCTTCACTTTTCTGATAGCCATATACCGCAAACGCCCCAATAAAATCGCCATTCTCACGTTTTACTTTCAGATGGCTTCTTACCTTGCAGGAAATATCCCGGGAATAAGAATCATTCACAAAATTTTTAACCGGAATGACTAAGGATTTCTCATTATCATCCGCTGTCAACGAATCAAAGTGGTCTGCGAGAGCAATAAAGCGCACAAAAAAAGCCGGGAAAGTTTTTTGAATCAACCTTCCGGCTTCTATATAATCTCGTCCCAATCTGGATAAGTCCTTGACAATCACACAATTTACCTTTCCGGCACAGATGTCCTGCATCATACGCTGAAAGCCCGGTCTGTCAAAGTTTGTCCCTGAATATCCATCATCCACATAGCTGTCGTAGATTTCCATATTTTCCTGTTTTCTGATATAGGAGCATATCATCTCTCTCTGGGAACGGATACTGTTGCTCTCCCATTTTCCACTATCCATGTCCTCATCGTCCCTGCTTAAGCGAAGATACATGGCAGCATGGTAATGTGCTTTCCCTTTCACCTGCATTCCTCCTGACTCCAAACATTGCTAAGAATTCTTATCGTCTTCCATACCCTGCTGCAGATGTCAGACGGTCATCTGTGTTTTTCTCTTCATCAGAAGCATCATGCGGTCATCTATGAAGTCACTGGTTTCCTCTTCGAAACCGACTTGTAAGATATATTCCCCTACATTCATGGCATAAGGGTTCTTCGTCTGTTCCAGGAAAGAACGGATGCGGCTCTCCACACATTTCTCTGTATCTATGCTGATATCTTCCAGATTAGTCAGTTCCTCCCGGTTTAAGTCCATAATGTGTACAGACTGCATTCTTTGTAATGCTTCTATGGATAACTCCATACACCAGACTTCCTTTCTTCCTGCTCCTTCCTATTCTATTTTTCAACTGCCTGTCCTATGACAGAACCAGTAAAGTCTATTCCCCCATTTTTCCCGTATACTCAAGGCATAGCATGGTAATGTCATCAAACTGGTCATTATCGCCCACAAAGGCATCAATATCTTCCTTGACAAGTCTTAATGTCTCTTCCGGACTGCAGCCGGAGCACTTTTCGTTCAAAGCCTGACGCAATCTGTCCATACCATATAGCTTTTTATCCTTGTTTACCGCTTCCGTCACACCATCTGTATACTGGAAAATCTTATCCCCGATAGAAAGTTTTATTTTCTGTTCCTGATATACTATATCCTCCAGACCTGCCAGGACAAAGCCCGCAGCGGTCTCATAGGCTTCATATTCCCCGTTTTTCCGGTAAATAAATGGTTTCTCATGTCCTGCATTAACATAGCGGAATTCTCCTGTTACAAGGTCCAGGACACCTTCAAATGCCGTAATAAACATTCCGTTATCATTTGATTCGCACAAAATATTATTCACTTCCGTGAAAACCTCTCCCAAATCACGTCCAGGCTGGGTATGATCCTTTATCAGTGTTTTACCGATTACCATAAACAATGCTGCCGGAACACCTTTTCCCGAAACATCTGCCATGACAATCGCAATATGTCTTTCATCCACCATAAAGAAATCATAGAAATCACCTCCTACCTCTTTTGCCGGAGTCATCGTGGCATAGATGTCCAGTTCATTCCTGTCCGGAAATGCCGGGAAAATACATGGCAGCATAGAGGACTGGATGTGGGTTGCCACATTCAGCTCTGCACCGATACGTTCTTTTTCTGCTGTAACAACAGTCAGGTTCGCAATATAATCCTCCAGCCTTTCAATCATAAAGTTAAAGGACTGCCCCAGGCCTTCTATTTCATCCCCGGTTTTGAGCTCAATCTTACGTTTTTCAAAATTTCCTGACTTTATAATATCCGTTGTGAACTGGGAAAGTTTTTCCACCGGATTTAATACCATCCATTTTACCAGAATCATATAGAGCAGCAGGGCAACACAGATAATACTGCATGAAATTCCAAGCATCTGATACAGGAAGACTCTTAAGTGGTCACGCACTGCCTGCATATCCAGAATATACTGTATTTCCGCAATGGCTTTACCATTTTCGTCCAGAATCGGACAAACCGCAGTATAGTTATAGCCATAGCTGTTATCCGTCACGACCGGCTCGTCTGTACCTTTATTCTCTGCATATAATCCCCATACATAATTATACTTCCACAAATCTGCTTCATCATTGGCAGCATCCGTGTACAGTACATCGGTTCCATAGGCCAGCTGATTGGCCGGGACATCCCCCATTTCCTGCACACAGGTGTCTATGTAAAAGGTTACACTGTCTTCATCTGGAATGACAAGTGACAGATACGTAATATTCCCATCTTTCTTTACCTGATTCATCATGGCTTCCACCCGGCGGTACGCTTCACTGTTTTCCCCACCAGGACTGATAATAGTCCGGACATCCTCTCTGTCCAGCATGGTTGCCACGCTCTTACTTCCGCTAACGACCCTTTGGGCATACATATCTTCCAGATACTCCTTGGAAGACAGATAACTGAATACCGAAATCGTTACCGTCAGGATGACTCCCAGTGCACCCAATGACAATATAAATTTCGGAAGTAACTTTATCCTCATCCCTCTTACACTCCTGTCAAATCTTTTATCATGCCAGCCTTGTCGCCCGTGACACCGGCATCCATTTATGCTTTCTCATCTTTTTGTACAGGTACAAATCCTGACCCCCATGGAAATTTCTGTTGCATCCCCGGTCAGCTGTTCATGAAGCTTGTAAAAATTCTTCTGCGCCCACTCCCATTCCTTTTCATAGCGGCTGTTCTGCTCCTTCAGTAATGCTAAATCCTCCGGCAGATAAGAGCAGAATATCTCAAAGATATCCTCTTTCTTTTGCTTTTCTTTGCCGGAAGAACATACTTTGGTACATTCCGACTTGATATCGCTGTAGCCGCTGTCGGAAAGTAACCCAGGTAATTCCACCCCCATCTTCCGGTTGCCTGCATAAGGGTCTGTGGAAAGTATTTCCACCCATTTCCGGAACAATCCGTCTTGATCCGGATGCATAACGCTTTCCGTATCATCCGCTTCTATGATGATGAGTTTTCCTTCCGGTGTCAGAAACTCCTTCAGTCTTTTTAAAATATCCTCCGGTTTTCTGGTATGCAGCAGGATAAAAGAGCAATGAATCACATCAAATGCCCGGACATTCTCCTTCTGCATAATCTGCCGGAGATTTTCTGCAAAGTTTTCTTCCGTGACATCACAGGTATAGAAAGAAAACACTTCGTCTTCAAATTCCCCTTTTGCCCGCTCTACCAATGCTCCCAGACAATCAATGCCGATAATTTTTTGAAAATCCTTATTGAAAAAACGTTCCTTTGTCTTCCAGCCATTATTACAGCCTACATCCAGAAGGGTCAGTCCGCTTCTTCCTGCGATTACCCTCTGATATATGGGTTGTTCATACCCAGAAAGCAGCCTGCCCTGTGTCTCAAGCCGCTTTCGTTCCGTTTCATCTAAAAATACACTTTCCCCCACACCAATTATCTCCATCTAAATGAACAATATTATAACTCCATCCCCCGTATCAACCAAGCCAATCAGTACCCCTTCTCCTTGAAGGGACAGGGGCGCTCCCTGTACCCGGAGATTTCCGGTAGACACCAGATTTTCCGGTTGAAACCGCGCCTGTTCTATCTGCATCAGCCCATAAAGCTTGGGAATCACAGAATAGCCATACGTCCCTACCGATACCGGGGGAATCTGGCTTCTTAAAAAATTCGCCACCCCATAAATACCATCTATGGCATGGAAGCAGAAATCCAACGGCGTTGTTCCTGCCATTTCCTCCGTAACGGCAAAATCCACCAGTAAATCTGCATAATCGTTTGATATTATTTTTTCCTTGCAGGTCATAATCTATCCTGCCTTCTTATTATACTTTATTCTTCTATGATATGCAAAATTATTGCCTGGTTTCGATTTCCTTGATTCTCTCGTTGTTTTCCGGGGTGTTACTGCGAATATCAATAACCGGTCCCCCCGTTCCCTCAATATATTCTCTGGTAATCGTCACTTTGCCGATATTGTCATCCTTCGGTACTTCATACATGATATCTAACATGAACTCCTCGATAATCGCACGCAGGGCTCTGGCTCCGGTATCCTTTTCCAGTGCTTTCTTCGCAATTGCCTCCAGTGCTCCCTGGTCGAAACAAAGCTGCACTTCATCCAGCTCCAGCAGCTTCTGATACTGCTTCAGAATAGCATTTCTCGGCTCACTGAGAATCTTAACCATCATTTCTTCACTGAGCCCTTCCAGCGTGAAAATTACAGGAAGTCGTCCGATAAACTCCGGTATCATGCCGAACTTCTTTAAATCTTCCACGGTAACTCTGTTTAAAATATTCTTTTCCTTATCGTATTTATCCTTTAATTCCGCATTGTAACCGATAGAAGTCTTCTTATTCAGACGCTGTTTGATAATATCCTCCAAATCCGGAAAAGCTCCGCCGCAGATGAACAGAATATTCTTCGTATTAACGGTTGCCAGGGGCACCATGGCATTTTTGGAATTGGCTCCTACCGGAACCTCCACTTCTGCCCCTTCTAACAGCTTTAACATTCCCTGCTGCACAGACTCTCCGCTTACATCACGGGTACTGGTATTTTTCTTCTTGGCAATCTTATCAATCTCGTCAATAAAGATAATGCCCCTCTCTGCCCGCTCTACATCATTATCCGCAGCTGCCAGCAGCTTGGATACTACACTTTCGATATCATCACCGATATAGCCTGCCTCGGTCAGGGAAGTGGCATCGGTAATGGCAAGCGGCACATCCAGAAGTCTCGCCAGGGTCTTAACCAGATAGGTTTTTCCACAACCGGTAGGTCCTATCATAAGCATATTGGACTTCTCTATCTCGATTTCATCCATCGTTCCTGTAGCAACCCGTTTATAATGATTATAAACCGCTACCGACATAACCTTCTTGGCATACTCCTGTCCCACCACATACTCATCCAGTTTTTCCTTGATTTTATGCGGCGGCATAATATTATGGATATCAATTTCCGGGGGTTCACCTTTTTTCTTCTTTTTCTTAGGTTTCTGCTTATTGGGAATTCCGCCATCCCCCTGCAAATCTGCCAGGTTTACAAAACTGATGTTTGGGAATCCTTTTCCATGGTTATTGAAATCATCGGGCTGGTTTAACATGCCCTGGTAATCAAACTGGCTGACCGTATCCATCGTCTTATGCATACAGTCATCGCAGACACAGATATGATTGGGCAGATGAAACATCTTTCCTGCCTTGCTTTCCGGTCTGCGGCAGATGAAACAGACATCTTCATAGCCGTTGTTATCCTTATCCTCCTCTTTGTCCTCTTCTGAAATTTCTTCCACTTCGACTACTTCTGATTCCATATCCTGTTCGTTTGTATCATCTGTTGCCTGTTCCTCTGACAAAATGAGCATTTCTTCCTGCTTTTTCTCTAGGTCCTCTGTCGTTTTATCCTGTTCCATTCTGGCTTTACGGCTGTTCCGGAGCTCCTCCCTTACCTGGTCGGCATCCTCCATCTCCCGAAAATCCCAGTTATGATTGTCATTTCTATTATCAAACATATTCCTGTCCAATCCTCTCTGTTATTCCTTATTGTAACGTTGTCCATAAGACCACTATTATCTTATGTAAGTATGATAGTATAAAAACTTCTTTCTCACAAGTAAACATTCTCTAAAGATTTCAGAAAAAAGGAGAAAGGCGGTCAAAGACCGCCTTTTTATCGCCTGTTGTATTTCTGTCTCTTATACACATCTGACGCTGCCGACG
>ERZ1026850.940-NODE-940-length-16637-cov-4.678085_pt1 | contig 16637 bp, 12 predicted proteins | sample MGYA00380155_ERZ1026850 | MGnify/ENA primary metagenome ERZ1026850 (study PRJEB33269, sample SAMEA4719791) | human gut metagenome | biome: human-associated habitat; feature: organic feature; material: feces | place: Cameroon | collected 2013-10 ... | reverse complement strand
GCCGTTAGCGGCATGAAATGTGTTCACTGTAAGGCCCGTGTGGAAGAAGCCATTCGTGCCCTCGATGGCGTGGTGAGCGCCGAAGGCAACCTTGCCGAGGCATCGGTCGCTGTGGAGTACGACCCAACCCGGCTGAGCCCTCAGCAGATCAAGGACGCTGTGGACACCTGTGGCCGATATGAACTGACCCTTTGACGCGCCATGAAACAGGCTCTTCCCGTTGTGGGCATGGCGTGCGCCGCTTGTGCGGGCAGCGTGGAGCGTAAGCTCAACTCGTTGAAAGGCGTGACGAACGCGTCGGTCAACCTCGTAGGGCGGAGCGCCCTCGTCGACTACGATCCCGCCCAAGTTACGTTGGAGACCATGAAACAAGCCCTCAACGACATTGGTTTCGACCTTGTGATCGAGCAAGACCGTTCGGCCGACGCCATCCGTCGCCGCGAGTATGTGTTGCTTTTGCGTCGTGCCATGCTCTCGTGGTTGCTGTCGTTGGCAGGCATGTGTGTTGGCATGCGCTGGGTAGACGTGGGCGGCCCGACCGTCTCCAACCAGTTGTCGTTGCTCATAGCGCTTGCCAACCTGTGGTTTTGCGGGCGTGCGTTCTACACGAATGCCGTTCGCCAACTGCGCCACGCCATGGCCAATATGGATGTGCTTGTGGCGCTTTCCACCCTTGTGGCCTTCCTCTTTTCGGCCTACAACACCTTTTGGGGCGACCCCTCCCAAACCTATTTCGACTCGTGTGGCATGATCATCACCTTCGTGCTCACAGGCCGCTTGTTGGAGGAGAAAGCCAAGGACGGCACGGCCATGAGCATCCGCAAGCTGATGGGCCTGTCGCCCAAGACCGCCCACGTGGTTAGTTACGATGAGGCAGGCAACGCGCCCACGGTCGAAGACGTGCCCGTGGCCACCATTGAGGTGGGCGATGTGCTGGAGGTGCGTCCTGGCGAGCGAGTGCCCGTCGATGGCGAAGTGGTTGTGGCCGAGAGCTTTATGACGGCCGATGCCGCCTACGTCGACGAGAGCATGATAACTGGCGAACCACTGCCTGTGGAGAAACGACGCGGGTCGCGCGTGCTGGCCGGCACCATCCCCTCGCAAGGCAAGTTGCGCATGCGAGCCCGGCAGGTGGGCGAGCATACCGCCTTGGCGCGCATCATCAGCATGGTGGAGGCCGCCGAGAGTTCCAAGGCACCCGTGCAGCGCATCGTCGACAAGGCCGCCCGCGTGTTTGTTCCCGTGGTGGCCACCTTGTCGTTGCTAACGTTTGTGGTGTGGATGGTGCTGGGCGGATGGAGCGTGTTGCCCCAAGCGCTCGTGTGCGCCGTCACCGTTTTGGTGGTGGCCTGTCCGTGTGCCATGGGCCTGGCCACCCCCACAGCCCTCATGGTGGGCATGGGCAAGGCCGCCGAACACCATGTGTTGATCAAGGATGCCACCGCTTTGGAACGCATGCGCAAGGTCGACGTGGTGGTTACCGACAAGACAGGCACCCTGACCAAGGCCAACCAGCAGGTGGATTTCACCCAATCCGACTCGTTGCCGTATGAAGTTCGTGAAACGTTGAAACCCCATGCCCGCGAAGCTTTGCAAACATTGCAAGGCCATGGTGTGGAGGTTTGGATGATGAGTGGCGACCGTGAGGACGCAGCCCACTACTGGGCCGACAAGCTCGGCATAGCCCATTACAAAGCAGGCTGCACGCCCCAGGACAAGGAAGACCTTGTGAGGCGGTTGCAAGCCGAAGGGAAACGAGTGGCGATGATAGGCGATGGCATCAACGATGCGCAAGCCTTGGCGCTCGCCGATGTGTCGATAGCCATGGCCGACGGCACCGATGTGGCCATGGATGTGGCCCAGGTGACGCTCATGACCGACGACCTGCGCGCCCTGCCTTACGCCATGCGCCTGAGTGGCAAGACGGTAAGCATGATATGGCAAAACCTCTTTTGGGCCTTCGTGTATAACCTCGTTAGCATTCCCTTGGCCGCCGGCGTGCTCTGGCTCTTCTATGCCGAGCCCCCCATACGGCTCACACCCATGTGGGGCGCTGCGCTCATGGCCTTCTCAAGTGTCAGTGTGGTGCTCAATTCGCTGCGTCTTCGCTTTGTGGCCAACCGATAACCGACGGTTGGCCATCCCTGCGGCGGTGACGAATTAGTTGTTATGTGGTATGGGGTAATTGTATTGGTCCCAATAGCCATTGGAGCCTTTGGGATACCAATTCTTCTCGACCGATATCTCCAGCGAGAAGGTCTTGTTGGGCGTCCAGCGTACGGCGGCGCCCAACTTATCGCCCATCTCATTGTTCAGATAAGGCAAACAGCCCCATCCGTAGAGTCCCCGATGATAGGGCGAATAGCCCATGTACGAAGCCCCTTGGTTTACCAGCGACTTCTGTCCGTAGACATAAGCCGCCCAATGGTCGTTGAACTGATAGCCCAGCTCGGCCGTCAGTCCACCGCTGGTGTAGCTGTCGCCGTTCCAGTTGATATGGTTGATGTAACCGCCACCGGCTACCCATCCTCGCTTGCCCAGCGGTTGCAGCCATGAAGCGGCCAACCGCTGGCCGAAGCCGCCTCCGTGGGCGTGTTTGCCAAAGGTGGCAAAGGCGCTCAGGTCGAGGCTCACGTTGAGCCCCTCGTGCAGGGGGCCATTATTATAATAGGTGGAGTAGGGCGTGGGATACCACACCGTGCTGTCGTTTTCCTCCACCTCAGCAGCAGGCTTGGGGTCGGCCTTGCGCTTTGTGGCGGCAGGCACGCCCACGGTGGTGGCGAGGCTTGTTGAGGGCGACGTCATCAGTTGGGGCTGCATTGGCTGCGGCTGCAGTTGGTAGGCAGTTCCAATGGGCTTCATGGCCGATGGCGTCTTAAACGACGAGAGCTCGGTCTGCGCCATCAAGGCCGAAGTCATACAGGAGGCCACGACAAATGATGCGATTCTTTTCATACGATTACTTCTTTGTTTGCAAATATACAAAGGTCTTGGCGTAGGGCGTGCTTGTTTATGGATTTTTATTATTGTTTTGATTAAAAAACCTTAAAATATCCCTTTCCATAAGTGCTGTCTGTCACAAAACGTGCGACGTAACGTATTATTGTATGAACGTTCATGCGTGGGCCCGACACTAACGCAACGCCCGAGAAGGCCCATTGCGTGGACGTGGAAAAAAGAAGGCCGATGGTCGACCGTCGGCTTGTATTGATAACTAACCATCCCCGTGGCGTTGCCCAAAAAGTAATGAAACAATCCCAGTGGAGCCTCTTGACCCTATCGCTCCTGTTCACCGTGTTGACCGTTCATGCCGCTTCGAAGAAAGTGGTGGTGAAACAGCCCGGTACCTTGACACAAGCCCTACCCGCCAACCAACTGAAGCGCATCAGCAGGCTCACCGTGGAAGGCACTCTCAACGCCAACGATTTTGAGGCGATTCGCCTGATGGCCAGTACGAAAGCCAAGGATGGCAAGCCCGGAACCCTGAGAAGTCTCGACCTCTCGAAGGCGCGCCTTCATGTTGATTACCGCAATATGCCCGACAGTTTGCTGGCACATTGCGATGTGCTCACCGACCTGGCGTTGCCCGATAGCCTTTTCAGTATAGGTTATAACAGTTTCGAAGGCTGCACCTCGCTCAAGCGTATCACCTTCCACAACGTTTTCTACGTGCCCTATACGCTGTTTCGTGACCTGCCCTCCTTGGAGTCGGTAACGTTCAATGGACGCGTATGGCATATCGACGGCACCCCGTTTCTGAACCTCCCGAAGTTGCAACGCGTAACATTTGGCAGTACGGTGGTCCGCACCGGCGGCCCCCTGTTGGCCAAGAACTGTCCGCAGTTGAGCCAAGTGGCGTTCAAGGGCATGATTCTCGACACCCATTTCCAGCAGGTGGAAGAGTGCCCGCAACTCAGCCAGATAGCTGTGGAGGGCTATGTGGGTTACCAGCGTGGCAACCTGTTTGTGGGTCGTTCGCTACCAGAAGGTGGCGTAGCCATGGCAGACTCAGTGGCGCGTGTGTTTGAGCGCGATAGGCAACAGCCCAAGGATGTGGTAGATGCCTTCGGGTTCTACGGCGTAGCCTATAATGTGGCATGTCTCTATTCGCTGAAAAACGACACCGCCTCGGCCCTTCGATTCCTCGACCTCTCGTATGTGTTGAACCCTATGGCCGAGGGATACGCCCACATCATGCGCGACCCCGATCTCGACAATGTGCGCCATACCGCCCGTTTTGCCCAGTATGCCGAGCGCGTGCGCCAGCTGACCGATTACCTCTATATCCTCCGCCAGGCGCCAGCCTACGAAACCGGCAAGGAGGCGAGTGGCAAGCGTTTCACGTACGCACCGGCTTCCGACGAGCGACTGATGCGCATACGCCATTACTTCAACCTCGACAGCATTGCGGGCAAGGGCGATGAGGTGAGCCAGTTGAAGAACGTCATGAACTGGCTCCACGACCAGATTCGCCACGACGGAAGCAGTGGCAATCCCAATGTAAAGCGTAGCGCCATCGAACTCTATGATGCCTGCAAACAGCAGAATCGCGGGCTCAACTGCCGTGGCATGGCCATTGTGTTGTCGGAACTTTACATGGCCCTGGGCCATCCCGCGCGCTTCATGACCTGCCAGTCGAAAGCTTACAACACCGATCCCGACTGCCATGTGATATGCGAGGTGTGGAGCCAGCAACTTGGCAAGTGGCTGTGGATGGATCCCTCGTTTGCCGCCTTTGTGAGCGATGGGCAAGGCCATCTGCTCAGTATTGCTGAGGTGCGCGAGCGTCTGCGCACTGATAAGCCATTGGTGCTCAATGAGGATGCCAACTGGAACCATGAGGTGAAGCAAACCAAGGAAGACTACCTCGACAACTACATGGCGAAGAACCTCTATTACCTCTCGTGTTACTTGGAATCGGGAGCCAACACCGAGGACGGCACCCACACCTATGTCACCCTTCAGCCCAAGGGCCAATCGTTCCCCGTAGGAGGTATGGTTACCCACGACGACGCGTGGTTCTGGCAAGCACCAAACGCACAATAAGACAGGCGAGGCACCATCAGTCAGTGCAGACTGATGGTGCCGATTGTCTTTGCCTGAACGTCAATAATGTGCCTGAAGGGCGTAGTCGATAACGTGTGGTGGAATGATTGGGCGCGTAAAATACGCAACAAACTATATTGAAAACCACACGTTTGTTTTCCATCGCAGAAATATTTGGGGCAAATATGCGATTCTCGGAAGGTTTTTGTAATATTCTAATATACAGCGACTTACGGCAAACAGGGCCTTTTTAACGCTCAACATTTCGCCCTTTACGTTGCGAAACATGCCTAACCGCAGCACGAAAGACCCCCGATCGAGACCCGAAACATGCCCGATCGCATCTCGGCAAGCCATGTTTCGCAACTCGAAAGATGCCTAACCGCGAGCGCTTCCTTCATTTTCGCAACTAAAATCTCACAAAAACGGCGATTTCGCTCGCTCGTTCGCGCAAAAATCCGACACAACTTTCTAACCAAAACACCTTACACCCACCGCTTCCGCATCGTGAGCCATGCCGTTCTGCATGCGCCATCGCCCCCTTTCCCGCCTGCGTGTTCCCAGTGGAAGGTGTCCGCAAGGGTAGCCCACGAAGCCATTGGCGGAGGCGAACCCAATGCGGGTGGCGAAGGGGGATCCCTAATATATAAGGTACGCGTAGAAGGGTGGGGCGGAAGGAAGAAAAGGTAGAATATTGAAAGGAAAGATGCGATTTTTCTTAGAAAATGTTTGTATGTGTCAAATAAAAACTATACTTTTGCAATTGCAAACAACAAAAACGATAGATACAATGAAGTCATACGCATCTTTTTACGCCTATTATTGGTACTTTGCATTACGATGTGAAGCGGGAAGTTGCGTGTAGAGTTCAACTTAAGTAAGATATTAAACCGACAAGAGGTTTACATCCAATTCCCGTTTCATGTAGTGAAGCGGGAATTTTTGTTTGTAGACACCTCCAAACGAAGAAAAGATGAAGAGAATAGCCATACAGGGTGTGCCGGGATCGTTCCACGACATTGCCGCCCACCAGTACTTCGAAGGCGAGCAGATCATGCTCATTTGCTGCGACACGTTCGAGGAAGTGTTTGAGAATATCAAGCGCGACCCCACGGTCATCGGCATGCTGGCCATAGAAAACACCATTGCGGGCAGCCTCCTCCACAACTACGAGTTGCTGCGCGCCAGTGGCACCACCATTGTGGGCGAGCATAAGCTCCACATCCAGCATAGCATCTGCTGTCTGCCCGACGACGACTGGGCAACGCTGCAGGAAGTGCACTCGCACCCCGTGGCCCTGATGCAGTGCCGGGCTTTTCTCGCCAACCATCCCACGCTGAAGGCCGTGGAGGCCGACGACACCGCAGGCAGTGCCGAGTATATAGCCAAGCACAACTGCCACGGGTGGGCGGCCATCTGCCACGCCGACGCAGCCCGGTTGTATGGTCTGAAGGTGCTCGAAGACCACATAGAGGACAACAAGCACAACTTTACGCGCTTCCTCGTGGTGAGCGACACACGCAAGGCCGACTTCCTGCGCCCGCTGAGCCTGTCGAACAAGGCCAGCATCGTCTTCTCGCTGCCCCACGCCGAGGGATCGCTGTCGAAGGTGCTCACCATACTCAGCTTCTACGACATCAACCTCACGAAGATACAGAGCCTGCCGGTCATCGGCCACGAGTGGGAATATATGTTCTACGTCGACGTCACCTTTGAGGACCTCGTTCGTTACCGCCAATCGATCGACGCCATCACCCCGCTGACCAAGGACATCAAGATTATAGGCGAATACCAAGAAGCAAAAACCCAACAGATATGATTAAACCAGCAGAGAGAGTAAACACCGTACAAGAGTACTACTTCAGCAGAAAGTTGAAGGAGGTGGCCCGTCTCAACGCGGAAGGCCAGGACATCATCTCCCTGGCCATCGGCAGTCCCGACATGCCGCCATCGGAACAAACGGTCGAGAAGTTGTGTGAGGCGGCTCGTCGCCCCGACGCCCACGGCTACCAGCCCACAGCCGGACTGCCCGAGCTGCGAAAGGCCATGGCCGGATTCTACCAACGCACCTATGGCGTAGAGGTGGACCCCGCCACCGAGCTGCAGCCCATCATCGGTTCGAAGGAGGGCATCATGTATGTAACCCTCGCCTTTTGCAACCCCGGCGACGAGGTACTCGTGCCCGACCCAGGATACCCCACCTATACGGCCATCAACAAACTGTTTGGCACCAAGATCGTGAACTATAACCTCAGGGAGGACAACGGCTGGCAGCCCGACTTTGAAGAGCTGGAGCGTATGGACCTGAGCAAGGTCAAGGTGATGTGGGCCAACTATCCCAACATGCCCACCGGAGGCAACGCACGCCGTGAGACCTTGGAGCGACTGGTGGACTTTGCGCGCCGGCACGACATCGTGGTGGTGAACGACAACCCCTATTCGCTCATCCTCAACGAGCACCCCATGAGCATCATGCAGGTGCCGGGAGCCAAGGATTGCTGCATTGAGCTCAACTCCATGTCGAAGAGCCACAACATGCCCGGATGGCGAGTGGCCATGATGGTAAGCAACAGGGAGTATATTCAGTGGATGTTCAAGATACAGAGCAACATAGAGAACGGCACCTTCCGAGGCATACAGTTGGCCGCAGCCGAGGCCTACAACACCAACACCGCCGAATGGCATAGGGTGAACAACATCGACAACTACCGTCGACGCCGTGTGGTGGCCGAGCAAATCATGCAACGGTTGGGCTGCACCTTCGACCCCGAGCAGGTGGGCATGTTCCTTTGGGGACGCATTCCCGACAAGTATGCCGATGTGGAGCAACTCACCGAACGCGTGCTGCACGAGGCGAAAGTGTTTATCACGCCAGGATTTATCTTCGGAAACAATGGTCGGAGATACATCCGCATATCGCTCTGCGCCAAGGACGAGAAGATGCAAGAGGCCCTTCACCGCGTGGAAGCGCTGCAATGGTAAGGCCACGTCCCACCAATCATTAACATAACAACAACCCGCATAACACAACAAATCATTATGGATAATAACTTGGAATTAGAGCTCGAGCCGTTGCACTTGCCGAGCGATAACGAACGCCCATTTGTCATAGCAGGCCCCTGCAGCGCCGAGACCGAGGAGCAGGTGATGACCACCGCCCGCCAGTTGAGTGAGAAAGGATGCCACATGTTCCGCGCCGGAGTGTGGAAGCCCCGCACCAAGCCCGGAGGCTTCGAGGGCAACGGCGAGAAGGCACTGCCCTGGATGAAGGCCGTGAAGGAGGAGACAGGCATGCTCACCGCTACAGAGGTGGCCAAGCCCGAGCATGTGGAGCTCTGCCTGAAGTATGGCATCGACGTGCTTTGGGTTGGTGCGCGCACATCGGCCAACCCCTTTGCCATGCAAGACCTGGCCGACGCCCTGCGCGGCGTGGATGTGCCGGTGTTTGTAAAGAACCCCGTCAACCCCGACCTGGAACTGTGGATCGGTGCCATGGAGCGCATCAACCAAGCCGGCATCAAGCACATGGCTGCCATTCACCGAGGCTTCTCGAGCTTCGACAAGAAGATTTACCGCAACCTGCCGATGTGGCAAATTCCCATGGAGCTCCATCGCCGCATACCCAACCTGCCTATCATCTGCGACCCCAGCCACATAGGTGGTCGACGCGAGCTCATCGCACCCCTGTGCCAGCAGGCCATGGACCTGGGCTTCGACGGACTGCTCGTGGAGAGCCACTGCAACCCCGATGAGGCGTGGAGCGACGCCAAGCAGCAGGTGACGCCCGATGTGCTCGACTATATTCTGAGCCTCCTTGTCATCCGCGATGAGAAGGTAACCACCGAGGGCATACAGCAGTTGCGCCGACAGATCGACGAGCTCGACAACCAGATGATGGAGGTGCTGTCGAAGCGTATGCGTGTGTGCCGCGAGATCGGACAGTATAAGAAGGAGCACAACATGACCGTGTTCCAGAGCAATCGCTACAATGAGATTCTGGAGAAACGTGGCGCCCAGGCCAGTGTGTGTGGCGTCGACCCCGAGTGTGCGGCCCACATCTTTGAGCTCATCCACCAGGAGAGCGTGCGCCAACAGATAGAAATCATCAACCAATAAACAAGCATCGTAATGAAAATACTTATCATGGGAGCGGGCAAGATGGGCTCGTTCTTCATCGATCTGCTCAGTTTCGACCATGAGGTGGCGGTCTACGAGCGCAACGCCAAGCGCTTGCGATTCACCTATAACTGCCAGCGGTTTACCTCGCTCGACGAGGTGAAGGCCTTCGAACCGGAACTGCTCATCAACGCCGTGACCGTGAAGTACACCCTGTCGGCCTTCGAGGAGGTGTTGCCTTACCTGCCCGAGCATTGCATCATCTCCGACATCGCATCGGTGAAGACCGACCTGAAAGCCTTCTATGAGAAGACGGGGCATCCCTATGTGTCGACGCATCCCATGTTCGGACCCACTTTCGCCAACCTCAACCAACTGTCGGAAGAGAATGCAATCATCATCAAGGAAGGCGACTACATGGGCCGCATATTCTTCAAGGACCTGTATCAGAAGTTGGGGCTCAACATCTATGAGTACACCTTCGAGGAGCACGACAAGACGGTGGCCTACTCGCTGAGCATACCCTTCGTGTCGACCTTTGTGTTCTCGGCTGTCATGAAGCATCAGGATGCGCCCGGAACGACCTTCAAGCGCCACATGAACATTGCGCGTGGGGTGCTCTCGGAGGACGACTATCTCCTGCAGGAGGTGCTCTTCAACCCCTACACCCACGATCAGGTGGCGCAGATACGCACGGAGTTGAAGGAACTGCTGGCCATCATCGACAACAAAGACGCTGATGGCATGAAGGCTTACTTGACGCGCATTCGAAAGAATGTGTTCGAGTGATTTTATGCATTTTTATGAATAAAAAAAGAGGTGGGAACTGCGGAAATTCCCACCTCTTTTCGTATATAATATAAAGATTATGTGATGAAACGTTTATTACTCCCCCTGCTGTTTGCTTTTTGGGTAATGGCCTTATGTGCACAAACTTATGTGCGTAAGACCAACCTGCCTTGCATCTATATCAATACGGAAGGCAACAAGGCCGTGTCGAGCAAAGAAACTTACATGTATGCCACGATGGTGTATGTGGATGAGAACGATCAAGTGACCCAATACGACAGTCTGCAAATACGCGGACGAGGCAACTCTACGTGGGGCCTGCGCAAGAAGCCCTATCGCATCAAATTCAAGGAGAAGCAGAAATTCTTGGGAAAAGGTTACGCCAAGGCCAAGAGCTGGACGCTGCTGGCCAACGCGGCAGATAAGACCATGATGCGCAACGCCATCACTTCGTATATGGGTGATTTCCTTGGCATGGCGTTCAACCCAGCCGCCAAGTTTGTGGATCTTGAGCTCAATGGCGTCTACCTGGGCACGTATCAGATTAGTGATCAGGTGGATGTGAGACCCCATCGTGTGAATGTGGTGGAGCAAGACTTCCCGCTTACGGAGACGTCGGACATCTCGGGAGGATACCTGCTGGAGGTAGACGGATTTAGAGACGGCAACTGCTTCGCAACCTCTTACTATGGGGTGCCCATCAGAATCCATCGCCCCGACGACGATGAGATTGTGGCCAAGCAGACGGCGTGGATCAACGATTATGTGAATCAGTTTGAGTGGGCCTTGATTTCGGGCGATTACACCGATGAGTATAAAGGTTATCGCAGGTTTGTGGACTCCACGTCGCTCGCCAACTGGTACATTGCCACGGAGGTGTCGGCCAATGTCGACGGCTTCTATAGCACGTATTTCTACAAGGACCAGAACGATCCGCTGCTGTATTGGGGACCTCTGTGGGACTACGATATTGCCTACAACAACGATTACCGAACTGATCGTGGAGGGAGTAACACCACACGACAGCTGATGGTGAACGTGGCTTACAATGGCTCGAAGGTGTGGGTGCAGCGTATGTGGACCGACCCTTGGTTTGCGCGCCTTGTCTATCGCCGTTACCAAAAGGCGCTCAGCGATGGACTGGTAGATTTCTTACATCAGAAGATCGACAGTGTGGCCAAGCTGCTTGACGCCTCGCAAAAGCTGAACTACCGCAAGTGGGGCATCGACACGCGTATGTACCATGAGATCGTGTTGTATTCGAGTTACAAGGAATATGTGAACGACCTCAAGCAGTTTGTAAGCGATCACACCGAATTCCTTTCCTCGGCGTTTGCCGCCAAGCAACCCAATGGGCCCGTAACGCCCGACACGCCATCGGACGCCACGCCACCGTTCGTGGCAGAGAACTATTACTATAGGGTGCTCAATGCGGGCAATTCCATGGCCATAGAGGGGGGAGCGCCAGATCAGATTTATAGCTATTTCAACCAAAGCGACCGCTTGGCGGAGGAGTGGATCATACGGCCCGTGGGCAAGTATTTCTCATTGGTCAACCGCTCATTGAACAAGGCGCTCAACGATCCTTCGCCCACGGCAAACGTGGGAACCCAACTGGGACTGGCTGAGGTGGACACCACCGACACGCGCCAGCTGTGGGACATCATGCCGCAAGGCACGGAAGGATATTATAACCTGCGCAATGTTTACACGAATCATATCGCCAACTTGTCTGGCGGAAGCTCTAACGCGTACACAAACATCCTGAGCTACACAAACGACTCGCGCAATGGTACCAGCAAGAACCGTCTGTGGTACTTCAAGAAAGGCGACAAGCTGTCGCCTGAGGTGACGGGAATAGGTGCCGTGGAGCCCGATGAGTATGCGCTGGCCTACAATCGCGACATGGGGTATCTGCACTTCGGTAGTGAAACGCCTGACGCTCTGAGGTTCACAGTCAACGTCTACGACGCTGTGGGACGCAAGGTGGGCTCGTTCATGGCTTCAGAGAAGATGGACGTGAACTCACTGCCCTCAGGCGTGTATGTCGTGAGTTGGACCGTCGGTGGGCATCGACGTAGTGCTAAGTTTAGCAAGTAATACACTCGCTAACAGAGGCTTCGCGCGAAATCTTCAGGATTTTCCACTGATAACTTTGCGCCTTTCGGCCAAAAGCGTCAGATTCTTCAATAGATCGCATCATATCAAGAGGATGGCTTGGAACGGCTTATGGCTGTTTCAAGCCATTTTCAATAGAGGTCGTAGTGGGCTGTGTGGAAACTCGGACGGAGGCAAAAGCACGAAAGGAACGCTTGGATGAGTAGGATGGGAAAGTAGCTTCCGGCATCTCCTGTCTTTTTGGGCCAAATGGCGAATTTGGCTTAAAAAACTTGCTTTTTTATTTTCGTCGCAACCATTTATTATGTATCTTTGCAGAAGATAGCTTGCATTTGGCCTTTTAAGAGATAGTTCTCATGGCACCCGTAGGCTCCGTCTTTGCAAAAGGTGGAGACGATGAAGGTTGCGGAAAGGCTGGTAAAACAAATGGTTTGCACAACGCTGGCAATTCGTGGAAAAGCAGGCGATGATTCGAAAAGCGACAAGATACGGTGCGTGTGTAGCCGTAGGAATGTCTTTTGAAATAAAGAAAATCAAGTTAAGAAGAAATAGATAAGAAATGTTTGAGAACTTAAGTGAACGCCTGGAACGCTCTTTCAAGATACTGAAAGGTGAAGGCAAGATCACCGAGATCAACGTGGCGGAAACCCTCAAGGATGTTCGCCGCGCTCTTTTGGACGCCGACGTCAACTATAAAGTGGCCAAGAACTTTACCGACACGGTGAAGACAAAGGCACTGGGTATGAACGTGTTGACGGCTGTGAAGCCGGGGCAACTCATGGTTAAGATCGTGCACGATGAACTGGCCAAGTTGATGGGTGGTGAAGCCACCGAGTTGCATCTGTCGGGAAAACCTTCCATTATCTTGATGTCCGGACTGCAAGGTTCGGGTAAGACCACGTTCAGCGGTAAGCTGGCCAATATGCTCAAGACCAAGCAGCACAAAAACCCTATGTTGGTGGCGTGCGACGTCTATCGCCCGGCTGCCATCGAGCAGCTGAAGGTGGTGGGAGCACAGGTCGGCGTCCCGGTGTACGCTGAGGACGAAAACAAGAATGTCAACGAGATAGCGCTCCATGCCATCCAAGAGGCAAAGGCCAAAGGCCACGACGTTGTGATCGTGGATACCGCAGGTCGATTGGCTGTCGATGAGTCGATGATGCGCGAGATCGCATCGCTGAAGGATGCCATTCATCCCGACGAGACGCTCTTCGTGGTCGACTCCATGACCGGTCAGGACGCTGTGAACACCGCCAAGGAGTTCAACGACCGACTCGACTTCGACGGAGTGGTGCTCACAAAGCTCGACGGTGACACCCGTGGCGGTGCTGCCCTGTCAATCAGAACGGTAGTGACAAAGCCCATCAAGTTCATCGGAACGGGCGAGAAGATGGAGGCAATCGACGTGTTCCACCCAGAGCGTATGGCCGATCGTATCCTCGGTATGGGTGACGTTGTCTCATTGGTGGAACGCGCTCAGGAACAGTTCGATGAGGAAGAGGCTAAGCGCCTGCAAAAGAAGATTCAGAAGAACAAGTTCGATTTCGACGATTTCCTCAAGCAAATAGAGCAAATCAAGAAGATGGGCAACCTGAAAGAACTGGCTTCTATGATTCCCGGTGTGGGTAAGGCCATCAAGGATGTCGATATCGACGACAATGCGTTCAACGGCATTGAGGCCATCATCCGAAGCATGACACCGCAGGAGCGTACGCATCCCGAGGTGCTCAACCAAAGCCGCAAGATGCGTATCGCCAAGGGATCGGGAACCAGCATACAAGAAGTGAACCGACTGGTGAAGCAGTTCGACCAAACGCGCAAGATGATGAAGATGGTTACGGGAAACCAAGCCATGTCAATGATGGCGCGAATGAAAGACATGAAGGGCGCTATGCCACGCATGCCGAAACTGTAAAACACGCATTTCGGAGTTGGTGGTTTGACTTGCTCCAACAAGGAACCCCGCATGCGGGAATGACAGATTCTGCATGCCTAAATATTAAATTCCGTTTGCCTAAATATAAATAAGGAGAACAATGGCTTACACATTAATAGATGGAAAGGCGACAGCTACTGCCATTAAGCAGAAAATCGCCGAAGAGGTGAAGGACATCGTGGCCCGCGGAGGTAAGCAACCGCACCTGGCCGCCGTGCTCGTGGGGCACGATGGAGGCTCTGAGACCTATGTGAAGAATAAGGTGATTGCTTGCGAGCAGTGCGGTTTCAAGTCATCACTCATCCGCTACGAGGCTGATGTCACAGAGGAGGAGTTGTTGGCTTGCGTCGACCGTCTCAACAAAGACGAGGATGTCGACGGATTCATCGTGCAGATGCCGCTGCCAAAGCACATCGATGAGCAAAAAATTATCATGGCTATCGACTATCGCAAAGATGTCGATGGATTCCATCCCATCAATGTGGGACGCATGAGCATTGGCCTGCCGTGCTTCATCTCGGCTACGCCACTTGGCATTCTGACCTTGCTCCAACACTATCATGTGGAGATCTCTGGCAAGAAATGTGTCATCCTTGGCCGCAGCAATATCGTAGGAAAGCCTATGGCGCAACTCATGATGCAGAAGCAGTATGGCGACGCTACAGTGACCGTGTGCCACTCTCACTCTAAGACCTTGAAGGAGGAATGCCGTGAGGCCGATATCATCATCGCAGCCATCGGACGTCCCGACTTCGTGACGGCAGACATGGTGAAAGAGGGCGCAGTAGTCATCGATGTGGGCACAACGCGTGTTCCCGATGCCACACGCAAGAGCGGATTCCGCCTCAATGGCGATGTGAAATTCGACGAGGTGGCACCGAAGTGCTCGTTTATCACGCCCGTGCCAGGCGGAGTGGGCCCCATGACCATTTGCTCCTTGATGAGGAATACGTTGGCAGCAGGCAAGAAAGCTTACTATTAAGAGGTATGACCGCAACCGACTGGTATCAAAAAGGCAACGCCTACAGGCAGCAGGGCGACTGGAAACATGCGCTCGATTGCTATATGGAGGCGATAGAACTCGACCCCGAGTCGCCCGCTGTGGAGGCGAAGGCGATGCTCGAGGACATCTTGAATTTCTATAATAAAGATGCGTATAACCCATGATGGGATAAGCCGCATGGGCCAAACGCAGAGTATGAAGAAATAACAAACCTGTTTAAATCTTATACCTATGGCTAAATTTAAAGGTGCCATTGTCGTTAACACAGATCGATGCAAGGGATGCCAATTGTGCATAGTGGCTTGCCCGAAGGATGTTATCGCGCTGGCTCAGAAAAAGGTGAACGTCCACGGTTATCCGTACGTGGAGGCTGCTCGACCAGACGACTGCATTGGCTGCGCCAGTTGCGGTGTCGTATGTCCTGATGGGTGCATTACGGTTTATAAGAAAAAGATGGAGGACTAAAGCTATGGCAGAACAAGAAGTCGTGTTAATGAAAGGCAACGAGGCTATTGCCAACGCTGCCATCCGATGTGGCGCCGATGCTTTTTTCGGCTATCCCATTACCCCACAGAGTGAAATCATTGAAACCCTGGCGCTGCTCAAGCCCTGGGAAACCACTGGTATGGTGGTTGTGCAGGCTGAGAGCGAGGTGTCGTCCATCAATATGGTGTATGGCGGAGCAGGCGCAGGAAAGCGTGTGCTGACCACCTCTTCGTCGCCAGGAATTGCCCTCATGCAGGAGGGAATATCATATATGGCTGGCGCCGAGATACCGGGCGTCATAGTCAATGTGCAGCGCGGTGGCCCTGGATTGGGAACCATCCAGCCATCACAGAGCGACTATTTCCAGGCCACACGTGGCGGTGGCAATGGTGACTACAACGTCATTGTGCTGGCACCGAACTCCGTTCAGGAGATGGCCGACTTTGTAGACTTGGCTTTCGAGTTGGCTTTCAAATATCGTAACCCGGCCATGATTCTCTCCGATGGCGTCATCGGACAGATGATGGAGAAGGTGGTGTTGCCTCCATTCAAGCCTCGCCGTACTGAGGAAGAGGTGAGGAAAGAGTGCCCATGGGCAACTATGGGACGCACGAAAGACCGTGAGCCCAACATCTTGACATCGTTGGAGTTGAAGCCTGAGGTCATGGAGCTTCGCAACATACACTTGCAGGAGAAGTACCAAACCATTCGGGACAACGAGGTGCGCTACGAGGCGCAGCAGTGCGACGACGCCGATTACATCATCGTTTCGTTCGGAAGTGCGGCCCGTATTGGTGAGAAGGCTGTTGAACTGGCACGTGCCGAGGGCATCAAGGTGGGCCTGTTCCGCCCCATTACGCTGTGGCCGTTCCCGAGTAAGGAGATTGCCGCTGCCGCAAAGGGCAAGAAGGGCATTCTCGTCAGCGAGATCAACGCCGGTCAGATGATCCAAGACGTCAAGTTGGCGGTCAATGGCGCTCTGCCAGTTGAGCATTTCGGTCGTTTGGGTGGCATCGTGCCCGACCCGGAGGAGATAGTCAACGTTTTGAAGGACAAATTAATGAGGTAAGGAAGATGGCAAACGATATAATTGCACCGGAGAATCTTGTTTACAAGAAACCGGAACTGATGAACGACACCCCC
>ERZ1026850.938-NODE-938-length-16657-cov-5.393085_pt1 | contig 16657 bp, 12 predicted proteins | sample MGYA00380155_ERZ1026850 | MGnify/ENA primary metagenome ERZ1026850 (study PRJEB33269, sample SAMEA4719791) | human gut metagenome | biome: human-associated habitat; feature: organic feature; material: feces | place: Cameroon | collected 2013-10 ... | reverse complement strand
CGGATCAATTCCCATCCGCAACCACCTCCCTGCCGCGATACTCCTTGATGAACGGAATGACGTAGTAGACCAGCATCATCACCATAATCACGAAACCGGCCGAGGACATGAGCAGCTGGATGGTGCCATACACCGTTCCGTTCCCCATGCTCTCCACGACATCCGCGACATCGAGCAATCCGGTGAACGCCGCCAGCGGGTAGAAGAACGTCTCCCAGTAATGCGCGATGCCGTGGAGGACGAACACCGCCGTCAAAGCCCATGGTACGAACGCGATCCGACCGTTCAGCACATACAGCAGGATCACGGGCAGGGTCAGCACGATCCCGTACGTCGGCGTGTACGATACGAACGGGAAGCAGAACATGACGGATGTTATGATCACGGTCATGATCAGGAATGTCCTGTCCCTGTCCTTCTTGGAGAGACACATGGCCGCGCATGCGAGGATGACTATCGCGATCGCCACCGGCATGAAGAAGAAGATGTTGTTGAAGCTGATAGAGGTCATGCTGAATCCTCCGCCCGAGGCGTAGGAATCGCTGCGACTCGTCAGGAACCAGAGACTGTCGGAGAACTCGCCCGAAAGAAGGGGCATGATATAGACCGCCAGGAAGACGATGAGTCCTCCGAGCACGGCCGTCCCCAGATTCCTCAGCCTCTCCCCGACGCACAGATGACGCTCCGAAAGAACGTACGCTATCATCAAGGGAAGCAGAAGAGCCGAGAACGCCTTCGTCAGGATGGAGAGCATTATGAAAACGCCCGCCAGGAGCATGTTCCTGCGCCTGAAGAAGATCAGGGACTCGACCATGAAGTAGATCATGATGCTGTCGAACATGCAGAGTATCGCGCTCGACATTATCACCACAGGGCACAGGAACCACAACGCGAAGGATACCTCGGCCTTCCGCCTGTCCCCGCTTATATCCATGACGAGCCTGTAGAACGCGAATGCCGCCAGGATATCGAAGATCAAGGCAGGTATCTTCAGAAGTATGTTGAACTCCGGATTCGTGATGAAACCGTATCCGAATGTCAGCTCCGTGTTAGGATAGATCGTCGTGAACATCTCTCCGAAGGAGCCCATTCCCAAGAGATTGGCGACATAGGCGATCACAGACAGTATGTATCCCCATATGGGCGTGTACTTGTACAGCTCCGCATCGTAGAGGGAGTTGCCGGCGTAGATCTCCTGGATGATCGCGGTCCATCCGGCTCCGACATCGAACGGCGATGATGTGAACGGGATGAGGACGAAACGGACGGCGAGTCCAATGATCAGCACGAGGGCTATCGTCCTTCCGATCCGGCAGCCGTTCCAGGTCAGTTCCCCGTTCTCAAAGCTCATGATGTCACCTCGGAGATGCGGACGCCGTCCGCGGATGCACCCGTCTCCTTCCAGCACATGTGCAGAAGCACGAGCATCAGCAGGATGTGGAAGACGTTCTTCAGGGCCACCATGCAGACGGCCATGGAATCCAATCCCGGCAGGCAGTACGTGTTGTACCCTACATAACTGCAGACGCTGAATACACCGAACGGTATGAGTGCCGCAAGTACCGCATTCCTGCGTGTCTCGTCGAAGCAGGACATCTGGGTGAGCGGCAGGAGCATCACGATCCAGATAAGGTACTGGGCTGAGTAGACCTTGCTGAACGCGATGAAGAGCATGAGCATCGTCACCGAGATCAGCGCGACCTTCGGACCGATGTTCTCGAACGAATCCTCTCTCACGATCCTGACGGCCATCACGGCGATGAACGTCAACAGCACTATCGCCAGGATGATGTTCATGAACGGTGCCACTGCATCCGGACCCGCGCCGGACAGATTATCGGAACCGTAGTTGAAGACCACGGACAGATCCCCGGGAACCAGGATGTTGTAGACCATGAATATACTGGCAACCACCGACTCCACCTGTATCCCTCTGTCCGAATGATACGTCAGATAAGCGAAGGCAGTGGACGGATCCGCGATCAGGAAAGGCAATTCAACGACAAAACAGACCGCGACGACCGCCAGAACGCATGAAGACAGCTTCTTCCAATCGCCCCTCAGAACGAACGGAATCATCATCGGAATGAGGAATATCGCAGGATACATCTTGGTCATCGTCGCAACGGCCATGACCGCGAATGCCAGGACGTGCCTGTCCCTGAGGTACAGCCAGAACGCGATTATCACGAACACCGTAGGATAGATGTCGTTCCGTGCGATGACGAAATATCCGCCGAACACCACCAGCAAGATCAGGATCAGATGGGTCTGCCACCTGCATCCTATGCGCTCATCAGCGATGCGGACGAGGAAGTACGAACCGATGATGATGAACACATACGTCAGAACAGCGCATCCGTAATGGAACGATTCCAGATCCCAAGTCAGAACACGCGGGATGAGCATGAACACGAGCGACAATGGAGGATATTCGAAAGCCATCCCGCTGTACGGCATCAATCCGGACAGGACGTCTCCCGCATTCTTGTAATAGTGATCCAGATCGCCCCACATGTCCCCCTTGGCGGTACTCCACAGCACCCAGAGCGAGACGGCTGTCATCGCGATGATGAAGAAACGGCGATCCTCGAGAATGGACTTGAACAGGCCCGATACAGCGCTGAATCTAGCATTCTCGTCCATCATCTCACCTCGGATACCATCCTACAGAGTCTACATATCGTTGTTCATGGACTATTCATCCATCTAATTGCCTGGTTCATGCATATAGTCCGACACCGGATGCTCGATATCCGACCACAGGGCCGCACCGATTCCGAGCATCCTCCATGACAACACCCTTTAACCCACTGATGCATCAGCCGCCCATGTCCAAAGAGATATCCGTCCTGGTGGTCGACGGCTACATCGACGACCCTGCAGCGCTGGGCGTGCCGCCCTACATCTCGCCGATGGTCCGTTCCATAGCGGGAGCGGCGATCGACGCGGGAGCGGACAGGGTGGATTATCTCACGATCGACATGATCCGCAAGGGCGCCAGGATCCCTCAGGACAGCGTCAGCGTCGTCCTTTCCGGGAACACCGTCCCGGGGAAGTACCTCAGATCCATGCCCATGTCCGTCAGGGAGCTCTCGGAGCTGCTGCCCAGACTCGGTGGATGGAGGCTCGTCGGAGGCTCCGCCGCATCCACGAACGCTGCCGAGGGATTCGATTTCGCCATCAAGCGGGACATGGCCGCCTCGCTCTACGACGGGATGATCGGGAAGGAGGTCGGAGAAAGGCTCCGCAACCTCGACGAATGGAACAGGTGGATGCTCCTGGGCGCGGACATCGTGACATCCCATCAGGACTTCCCCGAACCGCTCGTCGCGGAGATCGAATCGTATCGCGGCTGCCACCGCTTCGCCAGCGGAGGGTGCTCGTACTGCATCGAGCCCACGAAGGGCAGGCCGCTGATGAGGTCCCCCGGCGACATCATCGCCGAGGCATCGAGACTCAGGGAGCTCGGGGTGAGGAACCTCCGCGTCGGAGGGCAGACCTGCATCGTATCCTACGGCTCGGACCCTGACTCGCCGGTCCCGACACCCGTCCCCGAGAAGGTGGACGAGCTCTTCGAGGGCCTCCAATCCCTCGGATTCGACGTCCTCCATGTGGACAACGCCAACGCGGCGGTCATCGCATCCCACCCGGACGAGGCGGAGCAGGTGCTGACCACATTGGCGACCAGATGCACCGACGGCAACGTCCTCGCCCTCGGGATGGAATCCGCCGACCCCAGGGTCGTGACCGAGAACAACCTCAACAGCACCGCCGACCAGGTGATGGATGCGGTGAGGATGATCAACCGCGTCGGAGGATCGAGAGGCCCCAGGGGGATGCCCCGGCTGCTCCCCGGGATCAACGTGATATGCGGCCTCGACGGGGAGACGTCTGCGACCTACGGGATGGACATGGACCTCCTGAACCGCATGAAGGACGAGGGGCTGATGATCAGGAGAATCAACATCCGCCAGGTCCTGCCGATACGCAAGGAGTTCGGCGTGAAGGTGGACCAGCGCCGGTTCAAGAGGTTCAAGGAGGAGGTCCGCGAGGACATCGACAGGGTCATGCTGGAGAGGGTCGCCCCCCGCGGGACCGTCCTGAAGGACGTTTATCTCGAGCTGCAGGACGGGAACACGACATTCGGCAGGCAGATCGGATCCTACCCGCTTCTTGTGGGCATACCGTACAAGCTCGACATCGAGAGGTTCTGCGACGTCTACATCACGGACTGGGGATTCAGGTCCATCACCGGTGTGACCTATCCGTTCGACATCAACTCCATGCCCATGTCCGCGTTGGCAGCATTGCCAGGGATCGGGAAGAAGAGGGCTCAGAGGCTCGCCGCGGAGAGGCCGTTCAAGGACTTCGACGAGTTACAGAAGGTCCTGGAGGACCCCCATGTGGTCGACGGCTTGAGGGATATCGTCGTGTTCGGCGGGATGCAGAAGAATCGATCCGACCCCTAGATACACCGATCATCCAGATATTGATCCGCCGTCCTCAGACGCATACCCTCCCAATCGTTCGACCAGTTGATACCCCACCAGGCATCCGCGGGTTTCTCTGATCGGAACTGTTGACGACTCAACATGGGTGGTATTCAAATATCGGTAGTCTGCTTCATAGTTGGATAATACATCCAAGTGGTTTCATGGATAAGAAAATCGTAATCGTCGGAGTCGTTGTGGCAGTAGTCGTCATCGCGGCTGCGGCGGCATTCCTGATGTCTGGCAACGGGGATGACGATAAAGAGGAGAAATACACCGATGCATCTCAGATCGGTGCATCGTTCTCCAAGAACTACAGCGGATTCTTCGGGAAGGACTTCTACCTCGATGATTCCGCGAACACATCGGAAGCGAAGGTATTCTACCCCAACGGTTCGACCAGCTCCTACGGTTCGAACAAGAACTCCTTCACATTCTATGTCTTCTCCGACGCCGCTAAGGCCAAGGAGAACTTCGACACCAACAAGGCGGACTACAACTCCCAGATCGGAGCAACCGCCATGGGAAGCAAGATCCTGGGAACGACCGAGAAGTCCTCCCTGACCGATGCCATTGGTTACTACAACAACCTCAGCATGGGTGGAAACAAGTTCTGCTACCTCAACTACACGGGATACAGTGGCAACTTCTTCTTCGAGGGATACATCTACCTCAAAGATACGAGCATCGCGGAGTCGTCCGTCAAGGAGCTGGCCGATGCCATCGCGAACGCCCTGAAGAACCCCGTCTCCACCGACAAGGCGAAGAAGTACACCGAGCCCGAGAAGCCCGCAGAGTACAAGGGCGCCGCCCTCGTCTGCAGCAAGCTCGCGGACTTCGCCAAGAAGTACGGAAGCAACAGCACCGATTATGCCGTGACCTCTGACAGCTCGGCCATGAGCGCCAAGCTGGCCACCTCCGACGGGAAATACTACGTTGAGGTGAAGATCTCGTCCGACGCCAAGTCCCTCTACGATGCAGAGGCAGCGAACATCCAGTCCCAGGTTGGAGTGGCTGCCATGGGGGCCGACAGATTGGCGATTAACGAAAAGACCGGCCTCGACAACGGAACCGGTTGGTACTACAACGCCAAGAGCGTCAAAGTGGTCGATTATGCGGGCTACAGTGGCAACTACTATGTGCACATCCACCTGAGGTCCGCCACCGACATCACCGACACCTCGATCGCAGACATGGTGAAGGACCTGGCAACCGGCCTGAAGGGCTGAAGCAAACAGGCCGGCCGGAGGCCGGCCTATTAACCTCAAAGGAAGTTGAAACGTGGAAGCGACAACGGAGTATAATCCGGTAGCATCGGATTATCGCAAGTCTGCTCTTCGCAAAACGATTTTCATAATAGCAGGCCTCGTGGTCCTCTTCATATCGATATGCTTCTCGGTGACCATCGGGTCGCATCAGATCACATTCGAACAGGCCGCCTCGGTCATATGGGACAAGATCACCGGCACCACGTACGAGCAGGGTTCCGCCGAATGGTGGAACAGCTACCTCGTATGGGAGGAGAGGATGCCCAGGGCGTTCGCCGCCATCTGCGCGGGAGCGTCACTGGCCGTCGTCGGAGTGGCCATGCAGGCCATGCTCAGGAACCCCCTCGCCGATCCGTACACCACCGGAATCTCATCCGGAGCCATGGTCGGACTCTCGGCTGGGATCGTGCTGGGCATGACCGTGCCGTTCCTCAACGACGAGATGGCCCTGATGCTGAACGCATTCATCACGGGGATCATCCCCGCCGCGGTGATCGTGGGCATCACCAAGATGAGGAACGTCTCGCCGGCCACCGTCATCCTGGCGGGACTGGCGATGAGCTTCATGTTCGGAGCCATTACACAACTGATCATGATGGGCGCCGAAGCCGACAAGTCCCAAGAGGTCTACAAGTGGATGGTCGGAACCCTGAACTACGTCGTTTCCGACAAGATCCCCCTCATGGCCCTGATAACGGCCGCAGGTTCGCTGTTCTTCATCGGCGTATCCAAGCAACTCAACCTCATCTCGATGGGCGATGCCGGGGCGAAGAGCCTCGGATTGGACACCGAGAAATTCAGGAACCTCTGCCTCTTCGTCATGTCCATCATGGTGGCGGAGCAGGTCTCGGTCACCGGAGTGCTGGGGTTCGTCGGACTCGTCGTCCCCCACATGGCACGCATGATTGTCGGAGTCGACAACCGCGTGCTGGTTCCGGCATCCATGATCGTCGGCGCCCTGCTGGTCGTCGTCTCGGACATCATCGCCAGGACAATACTCGACAGCATCTCCGTCGGAGTGGTGCTGTCGTTCATCGGCGGGCCGATGTTCCTCCTGTTCATCCTCAGGCAAAGGAGGGATGTATGGTGAGCCGCTTCGATAATCTGTACGATAACTCGGCAGAGATCCACAGATACAACATCGCGATTTCGAAGAAGGCCCTGTTCGCTACGGTCTGCGGGGTACTGGCGATTATCGCGTTGGGCCTGGAGGTATGCCTGGGGAAGGCCGACATCGGCTTCATCGAGTCCTACCAGATCATCTGGGACCACATCACGGGCAACATCGCCACCGATCCGTCCGGCATGCAGAAGGACGAGATCGTGTGGACGCTCCGCATTCCCCGTGCCCTTGGCGCCTTCTTCATCGGAGCCACCCTGGCCGTCTGCGGAGCCGCCATGCAGAGCATAATGAAGAACCCGCTCGCCGACCCCTATACGACTGGGATATCGTCCGGTGCAGGCTTCGGAGCCATCCTGGCGATCTCCATAGGATTCTGCCTGATACCTGGTCTCACTGGATACAACGCGATCGTCGTCAACGCGTTCGTGTTCTCCCTCATCCCCACGCTCGCGATCATCCTCATCTCGAAGATCAAACGCGCCTCGTCGACCATGATGATCCTCACGGGTCTCGGAGTGATGTACACATTCAGCTCCCTGACATCGCTGATGATGTTGGTCGCCGACCCCCAGGACCACAAGACCGCCTATGTATGGAACATCGGAACAGTCGGTGCCATCACCTGGGACAATCTGATCTTCATCTTCGCCGCGGCGATCGTCGCCGTGGTGTTCATGCAGATAATGGCCAAGAACATCAACATCCTAGCCATGAGCGATGCGAATGCTACCGCCCTCGGAGTGGATGCCAATGCCACCAGGATTAAGATCCTCCTGGTCACCGCACTGACGGTCGCCATGGCGGTGAGCTTCACCGGAAGCATCGGATTCGTCGGACTTCTTGCACCTCACATCGTGAGGATATTCGTCGGTTCCGACAACAGATACCTCATACCAGCCTCCGCAGCATTCGGAGGCATGCTCCTGCTGTATTCCGACTGCATAGCGAAATCTGTAGGCGTGACAGGCGTTCCTGTCGGTGTCATAACGGCTGCGGTCGGTGGACCGTTGTTCCTTTACATCCTGTTCAGACACAGAAACAAGATTTGGAGTTGATCGCATGCGCATCAAGATTGACGGGATGGAATTCGGCTATTCCAGCGTCCCTGTACTCAAAGACATCGTCCTGGACCTGGAAGGTCCGCAGTTCGTGACCATCATCGGACCCAACGGGGTTGGGAAGTCCACGCTGATCCACTGCATGAACAAGGTGCTCAAGCCCAGCAAGGGGACGGTACTGGTCAACGACCAGGACGTCTCCGATATGAAGCTCAAGGACATCGCGAAGATAATCGGATACGTTCCGTACACCTCTTCCGACACCTTCCCTCTGTCGGTGGTCGATACCGTCCTCATGGGACGCAGCCCCCATACCGGCTGGAAGCCCAAGGAGGCGGACCTGAACATCGTCTACAACGTCCTGAAGCTGCTGGACATCGACGACCTGGCGATGAGACCGTTCAACGAGCTCTCCGCCGGACAGCACCAGAGGGTCATGCTCGCAAGAGGGCTCGCGCAGGACCCCCAGATCCTGCTCCTGGACGAGCCCACCTCGAACCTGGACATCAGGCATCAGCTCGAGGTCACGAGGCTCCTTAGGGACCTCTCAAGGACGCAGGACCTGCTGGTGGTGATGATCAGCCACGACATCAACATCTCGGCCAAGTTCTCGGACAGGATGATCCTCCTGAAAGGGGGGACGATATTCGCCACCGGGACCCCGGACGAGGTGATCACCGAGGAGAACATCCGCGAAGCGTACGGAGTGGAATCGGAGGTCATCAGATACGAGGGGCACCCCCACGTGATCCTGAAGGAGCCGGTTCCCATCGAAAAGGCCACGCACAGAACGTGTGCCGAATCGAACGCGTGCTGCGCGGATGATGGAACCGGCAAGGCTCAGTGAGCGGAGGCGCACCGTTGACAACGATCACCGCAATCTCCGTATCGACACCAGCGATCAAGCAGATGGTAGCGTATGCCAGGAAGATGAGGGTATCGAACCCCGACGTGATCTTCCATATCCACTACATGTGCGGGGATTCGGCCTCGACGCGTGTGGACGCATCGAAGGTCTCGGAGGACGTCATGTCCTCCGACCTTCTCATCCTGGACCTCATGGGGGCCAACGGGGAGGTCGTATCCTCCGCGACGCCCGCATTGAACGCCACCAAGGCCCAGAGGATCGTGGTCAACGGATTGGGCCCCGTCAGCAGCAGGCTGGGCGGGTTCGACGAGAAGAGGTTCAAGACCAACAAGGAGGACGCCGCCTGCATCAGACTGTTCGAGGAGTACTTCCGCAGATGCGACCCCGGGGATGTAGAATCCGCGATGAACCTCGTTCTGAAGAGATACTTCGGATACGGAATGCTCCCGGACCCCGTCCCCTTCGTCGACGAGGGCGGAGTCTTCATAAAAGAGCCTTCGGACGGGAGGATCTACCATTCGAAGGATGCCTACACCAGATCGAGATCCGATTGGATGCCGGGAAGACGGACCGTCGTCCTGATGTTCAACGGAACCAGCTACCCCTCGGACGTCTTCCCCGCCCTGGCAAAGGTGGCTGAATCCATCAGAACCTTCGCCAACGTCCTTCCTGTGGCATTCAAACGCTACGGGTGCGACGACACGAAGCCGATCAGGGAGCTGATCGGCGAAGAACCGGACCTGGTCCTCGGATTCCTGGGATTCAGATTCATCTCCGGCCCCATGGGAGGAAGCAGCACCGAGGCGATGAAGCTCATCAACGACCTCGACGCGCCCCTCCTCAGGCCCTGCTTCCTGAACAGGTCCACGGAGGAGGAATGGAGGTCCAGGACCGCCGGGTTCCAGGTCATGGAGTTCATGATCAACGGCTTCATGCCGGAGCTGGACGGCGGAACGTGCATCTTCCCGGTCGGGGCCAACGAGGAGACCGAGTTCATAGAGGAATGGGGCATCCAGCTCTCCGAGGTCCGCATCATCGAGGACAGGCTCGACCGCCTGGTCGGCAAGATCCGCGGGATGCTGAGACTGAGGGACATCCCGGAATCCGAGAAGAGGGTCGCCATAATCGGATACAACTACCCGCCCGGAGAGGACAACCTCTTCGGAGGATCGTTCCTCGACACGCTCGGTTCGATATCCGCCATAGTGGATTCGCTCCGCGATGCGGGATACTCGACGGAACCCATCACCGGGGAGGAGCTGAAGCACCACTTCCTTTCCAACGGACTGCTGAACGAAGGGGAGTGGCTCACGCCCGACAAGGATGCGATCATCCTGTCCGACGACCTGCGCGAGCATCCCGCGTCCGTCACCGAGAAGTGGGGGAAGCCTCCGGGCGAGGTGATGACCGAGAACGGCCGCTACCTCATCCCCGGGATGATCCGCGGCAACCTGTTCATAGGGATACAACCGCCGAGATCCTCCTCCACAGGCGATTCGCAGCAGTACCACGACCCCTACACTCCTCCCCACCACCAGTACCTCGCATTCTACGAATGGGTGAGGGACACGTTCCATGCCGATGCGGTCGTGCACATCGGAACCCACGGCACCGTAGAGTTCCTTCCGGGGAAGGAGAACGCCATGTCAGGCGACTGCTTCCCGGATTCCGTCATGGGCGACACGCCGCACTTCTACCTCTACTACATGGGGAACCCGTCGGAGGCCATGCTTGCCAAACGCCGCACCCATGCGACCCTCGTCAGCTACATGTCCCCTCCGTACGTGAGGAGCGGACTGTACGGCGACCTGTCGGAGCTGGAAGGACTCATCGCGGAATACAGGGAGAGCCTGATATCGGACCAGGGCAGGAGCGCCAACGTCCTCGATGTCATCCACAGGAAGGCTGAAGCCATGAGGATGCCGACCGACATAGACGACCTGGAGCACGAGCTGGACGATATGCGCCTGTCTCTGATCCCCCAGGGCTTCCATGTGTTCGGACGGGGATTCACGCACCAGGAGGCGGAGGAGTTCGCGATACAGGCCATGAGGTTCCCTCACGGGGATGCCGTCCCATTGGAGAGCATGCTCGAAGGACCTGAAGCGGAAGACGAGGCCATGCGCATCTACCGCGACTACCTGGACCTCGGATACACGCCGAAGGAATTGGAAGGGAACGAGGAAGCGGAGGTCTCGCTGAGACTCTGCAAGACGATCGCACAGAACGCATCCGGATGCGACGAGATGGAGAATCTGATCCGCGCATTGGACGGCCGCTTCATAGACGTGAAGATCGGCGGGGACTTCCAGCGCGATCCCGAGATGATCCCATCCGGATACAACATAGTCCAATTCGACCCCAGGGCGGTTCCCAGCGAGGCGGCCTTCGAAAGAGGGGCGCAGGCTGCGAACAACACCATCGAGATGTACAGGGAAGAGAACGACGGGAGGTATCCCGACTCCGTCGCCATAGTCATGTGGGGGCTGGAGACCTCGCGCACGCAGGGCGCGACCATCGGACAGATCCTGACCTATCTGGGCTTCAGGATGGCATCCACGGCCGGGGATCTCGACAAGAGGTTCGAACCCATCCCCCCTTCCGAGCTCGGAAGGCCCAGGATCGACGTATCCGTCACCATCTGCGGCTTCTTCCGCGACATGTTCTCCAATCTGGTCACCGGATTGAACAAGCTCTTCGCGATGCTCGACGGATTGGACGAGACGGATGAGGAGAGCAGCTTCGCCAAAAACACCCGTGAGAACTACGGGATGCTGATCTCCGAAGGGTATTCCGAGGAGGATGCCCTCGACCTCTCCAGATGCAGACTGTTCGGCCCGGGAGAGGGCCTCTACGGAACCGGCGGGATAACCGATGCCGTGAACTCCTCGTCATGGAAGGAGGAAGAGGACCTGTCGGACATCTTCCTGCGGAACATGGGGCACGCCTATTCCCTGAAGCGTCGCGGAGCGGACATCCCCGGCCTGATGACCGCGAACCATCGCAATGTAGATGTCGTAACGCAGATGCGCGATGCGGTGGAGCGCGAACTGATCGACCTCGACCACTACTACGAATTCTTCGGAGGGCTCTGCAAGACCGTCGAGGTGTCCCGCGGCTCCAAAGCGGCGATGTACATCACCGATACCGCCGGCCCGTCCGTCAGAACGACCGATGTCAAGAGATCGATCGAGCACGGCATCAGGACGAGACTCCTCAATCCCAAGTGGATAGACGCCATGCTCAAGACGGACTACCACGGGGCGCAGCACATCAACGACCGCTTCGAGAACGTCCTCGGCCTAGCGGCCACCACTGGTGCCGTGGATTCCAGCGTGTTCAGCGATATGGAATCCTGCTACATCACGGACCCGGGTATGCGTCACAGGCTGATGGAGAACAACAACTGGGCGCTCATGTCCATGATCAACAGGCTCTCGGAGGCATCATCCCGCGGATACTGGGATGCCACCGATGAAGAGCTGAAGATCCTGAACGATGCCTATCTCGAATGCGAGGAGAGAGCAGAGATGGAGTCGGATCGCGACTCCTGATCCGCTTCACCCCTGGATCGATGCAAGGATATCGGACAGGAACCTGTCGAGATCGTCCTCCGACACCTGGTTCCTCACGGAGAATGCCTGGATGCACACGACTGCATCCTCGCATCTTCCGACGCAGTAGATGAAACCGCCCTTCATCCCCATCTTGCTGAAGTTGTTCAGGAATCCGGTCCAATCCTCGAAACCGTGAGCATCCTCTATAGGCACGGGGGTGCCCATCTGCGTCTTCACCCCTTTCGATCTTATGAACTCCTCCTTCTCCGCATAATCGGATGCTGGATCGTCCGAGATGGAGACCATCACGACGCTCTCGTTCACGAACCTGCTCTCCACTGCGTGCGTGGAAACGGCATTGGTCGCATCGGAGTCCGGGTCCAGCTCGAACCTTCCGAAGAGCCCGTCGTATCTCTGGCAGAATCTGTCCATTATCGCTTTGGCATCCTTGGCCATGCCTGTCGATTTCATGATTCGAATTTAAAAGATATGCCCGGAAAACGCTGATTCAGCCGAGAGTCTGGCTATATCTCCAGGATATATTTTTAGACAAACCTAAAACACCCGTTTCCAACGTTCGTTTTTTATAATTGGATATATAATCCAATCTAGTTATCATGGACTCTAAAATTCTGATAGCGGTAATCGCAGTGATTGCGGTCGTCGGAGGTGCCGCCGCCTTCTTCATGTTGTCGGGAGACGATGAGGTCAAGGACAATACGGATTTCGACGATCGGTCCGGAGCGCTCCTGATATACGGGAACGCCAACGGAGATTCCGTTCTGGACAGCAAGGATGTTGAAACAATCAAGGGTCTGATCGAGTCTAACACCTATCTCAAGGTAGCCGATGCCAACATAGACGGCGTCATAGACTCCAAGGACGTCGAGATCGTCGAGAAGCTCATCGCGCACAAGAGCACGAAGGCATACTATCTCGACATGACGGATGGCCCCACGGCCTTCGATTATCCGATCACCTCGTTCATGGGGATCCACCAGTTCGTTCTGATGCCCATGGTGGCGATCGGAGCCATGCAGTACATGGACGGCTACACCCTGTCCTCATCGGGTGTCGAGGCCGCCACGATGCTCCAGAATCTGTACGACTCGGAGATCAACGTCAACACGAGCTACAACAGCGTGGACGTCGAGAAGCTCGCCAGCCTTCCCACGAAGCCCGAGTACATCATCACACTGAGCTCGTCCCTGGCGAACGAGAACAAGCTGGAGAAGAGCGGGATCCAGATCATCCACTTGGATTTCAACGGCTTCGCCGGATCCGTCTCGGCCATCAGGACCTCGGGATTCATGCTGAACCTCGCAGACGAGGCTCAGGAATACGTCAAGTTCACCGAGGACCTCATCAAGGACATCCAGACGAAAGTCATCAGCAAGATCTCCGACTCCCAGAGGAAGACCGTGATGTGCGGCTACATGACGAACTGCATCGATCACCTCAACGGCTCCTACACCCCGCTGGCAGTCGCAGCCGGTGCGAAGGCCGTCATAGAGGGGAGCGCCGCGAACGGGAACTACGTCGAGTTCAACCGCGGAGACGAGTGGATCCTCGCATACAACGAGGACTACTTCTTCTACATGAACTCCTGGGAGTACGCAGGGGATATCGACGAGGTGAGCCAGTACAAGAAGGCCGCCGACTACTTCACAACGCTCAAGTCGTACAAGTCGGGACACTTCGTGGTCTTCAACTCGATCATGCCTCCCTCGCTTACCGTAGCATACATGGCCGAGGTCCTGTACCCCGACCTCGTCGGAGAGGGCTACGGCGACAGGATGAACCAGGAGTACATCGACAAGTACTTCCCGGACTACGCCAAGACCTTCAAGGCCTCGGACAACACCTTCTTCATCACATACGACATGGTGAAGGACAAGCTCTGATAACCTCAAACGGGATGCCGGTGCATTTGAACCGGGCATCCCACCTTCCTCTTTCTCGGACCCGAACCGCATGGACCGGATGGCGACGAATCCACCGCGCCCTTATCTACGAGCACAATCTAGCACATTCCATGGACTCCGAGCGCATCGCCAAGTTCCCGTTCCTCGCAGAGGCGCAGCAATACGTGGAGAGCAGCGGTGCGGATATCGACGACCTCATCACATCACCTTCCTACGAACCCGCCCGTACCAGGGGCATAGGCAGGATCATGGATACGCTCCAGCACACGGAGGTCTCCTACGTCCCGATGGTCCGTGCGAGCGAATACGACCGCGTCATGGAGGTCCTCTCGTATCCTTACGCAAGGATGATCGTATCCGCCGTCGAAGACAGATTCCTCACCAAGCGCTACGCCCTGTCCGAAGCCGTCCGCATGAACAAGATCCTCATCGGAGAGGACAGGAACACCGTCGTCGAGGTGTCCGAGCAGCTCGATGTCCCATCGTCCGCGGACGTCGACGGCATCATCCGGATGAAATTCACCGACTACCTCCGCCTGGCCACCCGTCTCAAGAGCGTGGAGTGGAAGCTGATCAACAGCGACATCCATTCCGGGATGGTATCCCTCCCGCAGGACAAGTTCAGCCGTCTGATGCAGAACGCCCTCCAGGACAAGATCGAATCCGAACTCCCGCTGATGACTCCCGACGAGTTCAAACCCTATCTCCAGGGAGACATCACCAGAGTCAAGCTCGCCCTCGCCGAGGCCAAGGCGAGATACAGCCCGTCCGGAGGGGAGCTGAAGAGGGACTTCCTGCCTCCGTGCATCGCGCACATCGTGCAGATGTCCCGTCAGGGGCTGAACCTCCCCCACAGCGCCAGGTTCGCGCTGGTCACGTTCCTCAACGCCCTCGGCCTGCAGTACGAAGACATCATCAAGGTCTTCGCGGAATCCCCGGACTTCGACGAATCGAAGTCGGAGTATCAGATCAAGCACATCATGGGCAGGGGCGAGGAGGGGTATGCCCCTCCGGAATGCGCCACCATGAAGACCAACGGCCTGTGCTTCGAACCGGATGCGCTATGCCAACAGGAGTGGATGAACCACCCGATGTCCTATTACAGAGCCAGGGTCAGAAGGGAGAAGAAGTCCGAGAACGGGCAGGATCCCGCTCCCGCGAAGAAGGACGAGAAGCCTTCGGGACAATGAACCCGACCGTCTCCGCTCAGGGCCTGCCGAACCTCCCACGGAGATCCCTGAACGGATCCAGGAAGACATAGCGGAGGGAGCGTGTCCTGCCTTCCTTCCCCAGGATCCCCAGCCCCACCAGCTCATCAAGCCTCCTTCTCATTGCGCTTTCCCCGATAGGTAGCCATGAAGATGCGTCCTGAAGCGAGAAGGAACCCTTCTTCTTCGCCTTCATCGCCAGTAAACGGGTGTTCTCGTCCATCCCCTTCAGACGATCCCTGCTCGAGAACTCCTCCACCGCCTCACGGTATGCGCATAGGACCGATTCCGAGACGTACCTGACCAGAGGCGTGTAGTTCCCTGTGGAATCGGTGTACGCCAGGAGATCGTAGTATGTAGCAGTGTCCGACAGCATCTTCTCCTCGAACCTGCACAGGTCGCAATTCGGAAGACCCAGCTGTTTCAACAGGGCCTGGAACAGCACACGACCGGTACGTCCGTTCCCATCCTCGAAGGGATGGATGCTCTCGAACTCGTGGAAGAACAGGGTGGCGGTGACGATATCTCCGTACGGTGATGTGTTCACCCAATCCACCAGAGACTCCAACTCCGTCTCGACGGACCCTTTGGGACACGCGATGAACAGCTCTGTTCCGTCCGATCCGCGAACGCAGACGTCTATGTCACGGATGACCCCGGGATCGACATCCCCGACCCCGGTCATGAGACTGCGATGAACGGACAGGACGGTATCCAGGGACCAGGGCATCTCCAGCTCCCCTTGGAAGTGGAGATCCAGGTGGTTGATGATCTCCTGCGCATCGCCGTCGTTGACCTCTTCGATCCTCCCGTCCATGTACTCCGTTGCGAGACCTCTGACCTCTTCCAACGTCATCCTGTTGCCCTCGATCCTGGTGGACCAATGGATGTCAGAGGAATACGCATCCAGAGCGAGTTCACGGTAATCCTGTTCGGGTAGCACGAATCCACCGAGGGAGGAATCGAGCCCGCGTATCTCGCGGATCATCTCCCTCGTATCGAGATCCAATGCGAGCATGGGGTAGAATGGATCCTTCCTCCGATGCCTCACGGGATATCCTATCGCCATATAGCTCGAATAGTCGCTTCGATTGTTGTCGGAAGTGACTATTCAGAACCCCCTCGTTCAACCCTTCTTTTGACTTTACGATCCTGCC
>ERZ1026850.937-NODE-937-length-16685-cov-5.641371_pt1 | contig 16685 bp, 18 predicted proteins | sample MGYA00380155_ERZ1026850 | MGnify/ENA primary metagenome ERZ1026850 (study PRJEB33269, sample SAMEA4719791) | human gut metagenome | biome: human-associated habitat; feature: organic feature; material: feces | place: Cameroon | collected 2013-10 ... | reverse complement strand
GTGTTAATCATGCAGATATAGCCGAGAAAAATGTGCTGATTGATCCTATTAGAGGCCGCAGAATTATATTTGACACTATTCACGGCGTTAAAGGTGAAACTCATGATGCGACTCTATATCTTGAAACCGATAGACAGGGCGCATCCGATTTGAATCAGATTCTTCCGTACTTTGGTGTTGGTCGCTGCGGGAGCTCAAGTCTATATGATTCCAGTCGTAAGCTTGCGTATGTTGGTATGAGTAGGCCTAAAAAGCTATTATGCGTAGCAATGCAGGCGGAAACTTATGAAAAGAGTAAGGGCGTATTCGATTCTGATTGGGAAGTTATTCTTTTAAATGAATAAGACAAAGAATACTCCCAAGGGCGAAAGAACATAGGTCTATCAGTACCACGTTTGACTAACAGAGAAGGCCATCGGCTATTTGCCGATAGCCTTGTAAGCGTCAAACCTTCCGCATACTGTTATAGTCCTCTGCAAAATTATATGAACCTCTGACATTAGCCGGGAAAAATTAACGACAGGCTCAAACAATGAGCCTGTCGTTAATTTTGCTATTCCTTGTATTTACTGAAATCCATCCATTCCCCGAGGGGACGTTTACTTTCGCCGTAGCATTTATCCAGATACAGGTTGCAGTATGGATTATAGAGCTTGCGGACTTTCTGCATTTGCTCATAGAGGTCGGCGTCAATTCTCTTGCAGACCCGTTCTAAAAATGTGCCTCCGGATAAAAGCTCGGCCTCTTCGCAATGGACAACAAGGCCTATGAAGAAGTCCGGTTCATCCAGTAAATACTTTCCCCGCTTGTAAGGATACCTCGCAAATACCGCGTCATATTTCCGTGGAAGCTGGTCTAGTTCTTCTTTGTGCCGCGGGTAATTTGCGAGGGCCTTCCTGTAGGGTTTGGCTGGCGCTCTCCTCTCCATTTGCCAGCTTCTCCGTAGACCTTCCCGCGAAAGACCGCAGGGAATGATATTCTGTGATCCCTGAGGATCTCTGCGGCATTCGGCACAGTCTTTCTGCCGTTCTTTGGGAATATCACACTGTTTTCACATTCCCCTGTGGAGATCTGGATGGCGGTACAATCTTTGTTGAATCGAAGCTGGACGGGTATCTTTGCCAAAATTTCTGCCACTTTGCTGCTGAGTAATACGCTGCCGGTTTCCTCTACTCTGACATACATGACGGCCTGTGGAGCGGACGGGGTGACAAGGATGCTAAATTCTTCGTCTGGCATGTTTTTCAGATCCAACATAGTATTTCTCCTTTTTCTTTATTTTGGAGCAGAAATTCTGCATTCCAACGGAGCGTTTTCCGGCAGCAGCGCGGCAATAGCTTCCGATTTGGACAAATCTGTCTGAGCCGCCATGCGAAGAATGTGAGAAAGGTACTTATAGGGATCTAATCCATATTCCATGGAGGTACGTATTAAACTGAAGATGACTGCACTTCCTGCAGCGCCCTTGGGTGTATTGGCAAACAGGAAATTCTTTCGGTCAATCACAAAGGGCTTGATACTTCGCTCTGCCCGGTTATTTGAGATATCCAATCTCCCATCTTTCAGGTAGTTGGTCAGGTAAGGCCATTGTTCTTTCAGATAGGTCAGAGCCTTTCCCAACGCAGACTTTGGCGCGGCATTCCGAATACTTGCCCACGACCACAAGGCGTCTAAAACAGGCTTTGCCTGCTCCAGCCGCTGTTTGTACCGTTCTGTCGGTGTTTTGCCTTCCAGCCCTTGTTCTATTTCAAACAGCAGATTGCAGTATGCCATCCCCTGCGCAGCGGAACTCCCCTTGGCTTTTCCCTTCGGCAAAGCCTTTACCGCTTCATCGAATTTCCTGCGGGCGTGAGCCCAGCAGCCTACTATGGTGATCTCCTCCGGAAGATTGTGATACCCGGCATAGCCATCCGTATGAAGATACCCGTGGAACCCATTCAGGAAATCCTTTGGATACTTTCCGCCACGCCCTGGCTGGTATTCATACAGTACAATGGGCTTTTGTGTATCTCCACTGGTACGGTAAAGCCACATATAGCTGTTGCTCTGAGGTGCCTTTCCGGGCTCATGAAGAACCTGAAGTGTTGTTTCATCTGCATGGAGTACCTCGCGGGTAATCAGTTCCCTGTGCAATTGGTCATACACTGGTTTTAATAGCTCTTCCGCCGCACGGAGGATCCAGTTGGACATCGTTTGCCGACTCAACTGGATGCCGCGGCGATTCAGCTCCTGCTCCTGGCGGTAGATGGGAACACCCATGACAAACTTCTGTGTCATAATGTAGACGACAGCCTCAGGTGTAGCAAAACTGCTTCGCCCGTTCCTCCGGCGGGAGCTTGTCCAATTCTTCTGCTTCGTGGAGAGAGTCGTAGAGCTTTTGTCGTTCTGCGTCCACTGCCTTTTCGTCAAAGCCGAAGAAGGTCATCTCGTACAGCACCGCTGCGCAAAGGGCGGCAATGCCTACCTCCCGTGCGTTGGCGATGTTGACCTCGTAACCCAGCACCTCGCGCCAGGGCGACAGTTCAAATGCGTAGCACTGAGGTAGCCGAATGGCACGGGCTGTCTGCGCAGTCTCATCCACGGTCAATTCGTCGATGCCTTTCATCGCGAGAATGTCAGGTAGCGGTGCAAGTTTGGCGGGGAGTTCGCTCTTACAATACAGGTTGGCATCCAGAAACTCCTTGTCCTCGTACATGTGATAAACGCCCAGGAGCATATAATCGGTGGCCTCAGGCTTCATGCCACGCAGGGTATCAATGAGTGCCGTGATGCGGCGGATGCCCTTGTCACGCTTGGCGGGTTCAACATCCAGGCGGTCAAGCAGCGCGGCGGCAATGTCCGCCGCAGACTGACTCAGGATCAGTTCTTTTATGTTCATACGTCACCTTTCTTTGGAAAAGCGTGCAATCATTGCACACTTTTCCTGATGAAAAACCGGAGGTCTATAACCGTACTTCGACCTCCGGGGGAAAAGTTTTCTCGCGGCTTCCGCAGCCAGTTATAGCAACGACCCGAAACATTGAACACGGGCCACATAACCCAATAACAAATAGAATAACCCGCCTCCGCAGCAACATTGAACACGATCGGAGGTCACTACTTGTAATAAAAATGGTGCGGGCAGCGCGACGGAACGGTTTTTACTCCGCCAGCTCAAATGTGTCCCGCTGGTTCACGGCATCCAGTGCCAGCTGTGCGCGGGACAGCTCATCGGCGACCTTTTCGTAATCGGCTTCCACCGCCGCCAGATCGTAGTTGGCGTAAGAGTAGTCAATGATGTTGGACTGCCGGCCATACTGCTCATCCACCCGCTGCTTAGGCAGGCGGGCTTTCATGTCGGCTAGTTTGTTCTTGCGCTGGGTCAGCTGGGGAATGTAAACCAACATCTCGTCGATGGTCATACCAAAATCGGGGATAATGTGTGTGGCGTTGAACTCGTTGATAGCGTGCTTCACCTTGCGGATGTGCTGCTCCAGTTCCGCCAATTTCTTCTGCGTGCCGGAGTAGTCGTAGGCGGGGCGCACGGACTCCACGTCCTCACCCATGGCGGCGCGGAAATCCTTGCTGCGGCTCTCCTTATCCAGCAGGGCGGCGTGCTCATCGTTGAGCTTTTTCAGCAACTTGTTGGCCTGTGCGGAAGTATATGTCATGGTCAGTCGTCCTTTCTCCTCTGTAAATTTCTGCTCCCATTGTACCTGATTTTGCGGCGCAAGTCCAGCGGATGACGACGCTTTCTCAGGTGGCTTGTCCGTATACTCGCGGTGTCCGTCAGGGTACAGCAAATAGGTCTCCTTTTTCTCCGCGTCATAGCGGGCCACAGGAAGGCCTTTCATCTTGGCTTGCTGATACGCGACAAAAGCTACTTGAGAGATGCGCCTGTCCATCTCCTCGTCCACATCGTCGCAGTGGGGGTCTTCATAAAGCGGCGTTTTGCTTTCATCGGTCATATTCTCACTCCTTCCTGTCGGGGGAAAAGTGTGCAATCATTGCACACTTTTTCCCGGCTGTTCTTACGCACTCTGGCGGATCACGATGCCCTCCTCGTCCCATGTAGCCAACCGGAAATTGTAGGGACGACCGTCAGGCGCGGTCAGAGTGTTCAGGATGTCCCGCAGCTCCTTCACCTCTGCCGAATGCCGCTTGGCGATCAGCACGGCTTCATCCACGGGCTTGTTGTCCAGCGCGCAGCCGTCCACATACATGCGGAGCTGGTAGAGATCCAGTGCCTTGGTCTTGCCGGCCTTGGCCTCGTAGATGGTCACGCGGTCGATGTAGCCCACGAACAGGTCAACCTTGGCCTTCAGTCCGATCTTCTGGAACACCGGCTCCTCACGGCTCACCCGCAGGGCGGTAGGGTCATTCTCCCTCTTGGCAGTCAGCTCCTTGACGTACCGCAGCTCCATCGAGTCCACATCCTTGGCCGGGGCGGGAACATAGGAGGCGATCCAACTGAGCAGGTTCTTCAGACGGGGATCAGCTTCACAGAACGACGTTTTCGTGTTCTTGGTGGCAGGCAGCGCGGCGGGGTTGTCCGAGATAAGATCCACCTGCACCAAAAATCGGTTCTGGCTGGGATGAATGGCCTCGCCCCAGACGCGGTCAAACATTCCGTGTTCGATGGCGCGCCCATTGATGCGCAGCTCCACGCCGCTGGACTCCATGTTGCACTTGTAATAGATGGCATTAGACGGGTTCTTCAGGATATTGCCATATTTACAACGAATCGTCAGAGGGCCGCCGCCCAGATTGCAGGGGATCTCACCGTAATCCTTTACGCTTCCCTCCTCCCACACCGGCAGCAGCGGCGTCAGCGTATGCTGCGTTTCCTCGCCGCTGCTGATCTCCCGCACCTCCATGGTGATGGGCGTATTTGCCAAAACACCGGCGTAGATATACCGAAGCTCCTCGATGACATACTTCACAAGGTGGTGGAAGTCAGACTGCGCCGCCTTGCGGTCAGGCTTCACCGTCCGGAACTTCGCCATGGGGCAGCGGACGGAGATCGATGTGCCAGTGGGGTGGGGCAGATCACCCGTACCTGAATAGAAACGCACCTTCATGGGCTTGTCCAGTTCGGATGTACCCATGGAATACGGCGCCTTGACCTCGCGGTACTGGTTTGCCGCGGCGTCGTCCTTCGTGCGGGTGCGGATGCTCCACTTCTGGTCAGCACTGCTGTCGCAGGAGGCCAATGCGTGCTTCAATCCAAATCCGTGCTCGTTCAGCGGCGTCTGCGCGCCATCCCGACATGCGATGGTCAATGCACTGCCAAGGTCGGCAATGCCCGTGCCGCCGTCCGTCACGGTGATCTCCACCGCATCGCCAAGATTTTCCAGCGATAGCACTACCCTCATGGACAGCTCGGGATCGTCTTTGTTGGCGCGGAGGTTGGAGACCGCGTCGTCCATCAGCTCGCAGATGACCTGCGCCACGCTGTTGAAATTGTCCCCAATACCGGCGAACAGGCCGTGGCCGGTGGGGTTGTTGCGGATGATCTCCTCCGCAATGGGCGTCTTGTTTTCGATTTTCATCGGTGCAGTTCCTCCTGTTATCGTTATCGATTAAGTTGATTGGCCATGTCGGAGCGAATAGCGGCGGCGATGATGCGCAGCAGTGCTTGCTGACGGATGACCTCCTGACAGAATGCCACAGCTAGATCCCCCGGTGTCAGATTGATCTCCTCACACAGACACAGCAGTTCGATCCACTCGTCGTCTGTCATGTCTACTTCGATAGTTGCTTTACGTTCGTCGTTCATAATGGTTGCTCCTCTTTTATATCAATTTAGATTTACACCGCCCAGATGATCTCCGCGCTGTCCTCCGCCACCTCGATGCGACGGATAAACTGGGCGACCACGGCTTTTTTCTCTTCGAAAGACAGTTCGCCGAACACCAACTTTTCCGGCAGCGGGACGCGGCCAGCTTCCCGCCGCTGGGCCTGCCGGAGCGTTTCGCGCTCCTTTTCGATCTTCCCCAGTGCTTTCTGCAGATAGGACGCGGGCAGATCCTCGCTCTCGGCAAAGGCATCCATCAGGCGCTCGGCACGGCGATCCAGCTCCAGCAGCCGCCGGGTGTAGCTATCCTCCGGCTTCGGCACAACGGGCTCCCGGGGACACTGCGCCAGCAGCTTTTCCATCTCCGTCTGCACCACCGCTTCCAGCTCTGCCAGCTTGACGTGGATGGCGGCGTCGCAGCGGTTCATATTATACCGCCCGCTGCACGCCAGATAGCGATAGGACTTGTCCGCCACAACGGACAGGCTGTAGCCGCACTTGGCACATTTCAGCAGGCCGGATAGCCATGTGTGCTTGCCCTTGCCGCTGTTGCCCACCTGGCGGTTATGAGCCAGCTTTGCCTGCACCGCCAGAAACAGCGGCGATGGCACGATGCCTACGCTGTTCAGCACAGACACCCGATGGTTCTCGGTCTTGGTGTACTTCCGCGCGTTGGCCTCCCGCTTGCCCACCAGCAACACGCCGTGTACACCGTCGAAGGCCTCAGGCGGGCTGGTGATCTCCACGCCCTGTCCCAGATAGTGGAGCCGCACCTGTTCGTCCGCCATCGCATAGGCGGGATTGTGCAGCAGGCGGGACAGCGTCACGTTGTCCCATGTGGCGCGCTTGGGAGCGGGGATGCCCTCGGCGGTCAGCTTGCGGGCCAGCAGCCCCAGTGACATGCCCTCGGCGGCATACTCCTGAAAGATCCGCTGCACCACCGCCGCCTTGTCGTTGGGGATGAGGGACGGGACTTCCCTACCATCCCGTCCGCGTGCACGGCCATTGTCGAAGCCGTAGGGTGCTGGACCTCCCGGCCATGCGCCCAGTGCCGCGCGGCGGTAATAGTTGTCCCGCACGCGCTCCGCGGTGGTCTCCCGCTCCAGCTGGGCGAACACCATGATGATGTGCAGCATAGCCCGCCCCATGGGCGTCTTGGTGTCGAAGTTCTCGTTGACCGACACGAACTCCACATGGTGCTCCTGCAGCACCTCCCACAGCTGACCGAAGTCCGCCACGCTGCGGGAAAACCTGTCCAGCCGGTAGACGTACAGCGTGCCGATGCGGTCGGCGCGGATGTCCTTCATCAGCTGCTGAAAGGCGGGACGCTCGGTGTTCTTTCCAGAGTAACCGGCATCCTTGTAGACCCGCAGCTCCCCACCGCCCGCCGTGCGGCGGCACAGGTCGATCTGTCCCGCGATGGACAGGCTGTCCTTTTTCTCCACGGACTGGCGGGCGTATACCGCGTCCGTCTTCATGCGCTCTTTTCCCGCTGGGCTGCCCGCAGCGCCCGCAGCTTCGCCATGCAGGCGGCGTAGGCGTCCTTTATCTGCTGCTGCCGCGCCTGCGGATCCTCATACTGCGGATGGGTGTGCTTGACTTCCATGTTCATTCCCCCTCGCCACAGCCTATGAGCTGGGGACGGAGAACATGCCGGGGATGCGGGAAACGGAATACGATCTTGACTCATGCGTTTTCCTCCTTTCGGTGAAATGAGAAAAGAGAAACACCGTTCAGGCCGAGGCACTACACGGTGTCATGAGTATGACAAATAGACCGGATTCCGCTTGCAAAATCAGGGTCAAACGGGTATAATAACCCCAAGCGGTGCGGATTCGTCCGTTGTGTAGGTGCTGCAATCACCTGCGCAGGTTGTGGGGAGCGCCAACTCCCTGCAACTGCCGTTGTTTTTCTTTTGTAAGGACAGTATAGCATATATGTGACTTCACATCAATAGTCGAAGATGCCAAAAATAAGAAAAATAATTTGTGAAATATGTGAGGTCACACCAACGCAATAGTTCTTGCTTCACATAAGATAATTCGTTATAATGATAAAAGCATCTTTGGGGAGGAGCTCACATGGCACAGACAGAAGCGCAGCTGCGCGCCAACAAAAAATACCGTGAGGAGAAGCTGGAAAGCATCACTTTCCGCGTCCCCAAAGGCAATAAGGCTCGCATTCAAGCACACGCCGCCGCCAACGGGGAGTCTACCAACGCATTCATCTACCGCGCGATCAACGAAACCATCGACCGCGAAAAACAGCCCGATGCAGAGTGAACCTCCGCATCGGGCTGTTTTCTACCCAAGAAGTTTGAATTTTTCTTTTAATTGCAATTCTTGCTGCTATATATCGAGGGGCTCTCAACTGGTATAAAGGCAACAAACTATCCGGATTGATTATTTCCCGTCATATCCTGCAACAGGAAAACGCTTTGTTTAACAGCGTACCCGCATGCTTTAATCTTCCGCACTGGCACCGCGTGCGATGTGGTAGTTTATGGTTTGTTTGAACTAATCCCAAGTTAGTTCAAAGTTGGTTCCAAGATGTGTAACGACAAAACGTGGGCGTCGAGGTCTGACTTCCTCAACGCCCATATTTTCTGCATTTGTGTCAGCTTTCCACTTCATGCATTTATTTGTCAGTTTTCTTCAGATACCGCACTTTCTTCGCTGCTTCCCAATGCATTGCCTCAGCGTTGATTGGCGGCAAAGGGTCACCCCAGGAAATGGGTGCATCAGCCATCTTTACCTCGACCGGCAGTCCGCCGAAGGGACGCACGGCGTTCGGAGTCGAAATACTTACAGAAGTATTTCGACCACCCTCGAAATGAAGATGCAGCTTTTGCCCACGTATGGCTGACCCCCAGGGAATCCTGATCATACCCTGTCCGCGGCCTTCCTGCGTTACGATACCGTCACCTACGATGATCTGAGGAAAATGAAGTTCGTAGAGCTTTTTGCAAAAGGGCGCTTTGTCCAACTTCTGCGCAATGCGCCACAGTCGATCCATATTTCTGCTGTACTCAATGCGCTTTTTCGCACCATCCTTACCGGAGATCCTGTGGCCGAAAATGTATTCTTTCTCCTCCAGCGACAGGTCTGTACATGCCTGGAGTACCGTCGCAAAATTCCGGCGCAAAATCCGCATGGGCGGGTGAGAATCCGATGGCGTAAAATTATCAGGCTCATCGAGCAAGAAAAAGCCTAACTGCTCGCTGGAAACGCCAAATTCCTTCAACAATTTGAAAGCAAAATTTGAATAATCCGGCCCGCGACACGGGTCCTTAAACTCATTTTCGAAGCAGACAATAGGCAATTCCCCAATATCTGTGTTCTCACCCATATTTTGCTGCACAAATTTTTTCCGCTTCTGCAGAGCACCCTCGATTTCAATGTGAACGGGAATGCACCGCAGTGCATTTTTCGTCTTTAGCTGCCTACTATATTCCAATTTATCATTCAAAATTTCGTCAACTTTCAGGTAATGCCGGTCTGGATGATCGGGAAACGATCGGAAATCGTTCCACCGCAGTCCACGGCACTCCGCGGGACGTATGCCAGTGTACAATGAGATCAAAATGCCGCAGAAGCGACCATCCTCCAGCACATGTTCCGCCGCATATAGCGCCAGACGTCCCTGCTGCCCAATTGTCAAGGCCCGCGGGCAACTATCGTTCAATTCTTTCAGCTCCGCGTTTGCCATTGCCGGGGCTAAGATCCTCTGTATCATCAAAGTCGTAAGATTATTTGACTTGTCTCCCGCACGATTTTTTGAGAGGATGTTGTAAGCATGTCCGCATGTGGCGGCATAGGAAAAGATGTCCCGCAACGCTGAGATGATCGTCTTGACGGTGGCTTCTTGGTATTTGTACGTCTTAGCAACATCGGAGACAGCCTGCATAATATTTACTGGTGTGATCTCAGCAATGGGCATGTCCAAGTAGCCTGCGACTTTCCGAATGTAGTCATCATATTGACGCAGTGTCGTACAGGTTTTAGAACTGTATTGGTCTCCCTTTTGAATTGCCCAGCTACGATCTTTTGCGATAAAAGTGCAATGTTCCCTCCAGTATTCCTCCAAGGACATATCACCATCAGCTTTAAAATCCATGCTAATTCTCCTCCAAATCTAGTTCTGTCGTGACAAAAATGCTGTCACTTGACTTAAAGTCGATAATCAGATCCTTTCCAGCCTCGAGGTTGTCATGCGAAATCTTGCTAAGATCTACAGTCAAATCGCCGCTGATCCTACCACTAGATGCAGCTGCAATAGCGTGATCTTCACCACTGCGATTGATCTTGAAATCAAGTGTGACACTGGGAGCGCCCGTCAGCGAAAAGAAATAACGTTCCAGCACCGCGGCCAGCTTCGCCAACTCCCGAGGGTCATCATAGGCGTAGTAGTTCCGCGCGAATACGCTCTCGGGTGCGTTTCCGCATAGATAACGAATCTCTTCCGCATCACATCCGCATGATTCCAATGTCGATCTGAAAGTGGCTCTTAAAGTCCGTTCTGGATTTTTCGTCAAACTCTTTAGCTCTGTCTGTTTTGAGAAATCGAAGCTTTTGAAAAATCCTTTTAACCACCGATCAAACTCATCCGGACGCATTCTACGCGCCGCATTTTTGGGACTACGCATAAATGGCGCATTTTCTTGTGCGTTCGGCGCATTGTTCTTTACCCTGTGGTAAAGCTTTGCCACCGTCGGCGGCAGCGGCAAAGTCCGCCGACGCGGCCAATTTAGTTTTTCGATGTGATAGACATCTCCTACACGCTTTGCCTCTGACCCAATTTCAATAACAGTGACTCCTGTATAGGCGTTTGAGGATGAGAATGACCCCCAGGTCAACGCGCAGAGTTCACTGATCGTGATGCCTGTGGTCATCAACAGCATTACCCCCAAGTAGAGATATCCCCGGCTGCTTTCAAGATTCTCAGCACAGCTCGCAGCGATTTCCCGCACCTGAGCGTGAGTCAAAATATTTTTCTCGAAATGCCTGCTCGCATCCCGCGGCCCAACGACTACGCGACGGTTTCCCATGGCGAACGTGTCCATGAAGTGGCTTGAGATCAAACATTGGGTTTCCTCGTATATAACCAATGCCCTCATAGCGTAGATCTGACCATTAATCTGATAGTCAGAATAGCCTCCCTCGCGCAAATGTAAAGCAAATTTTTCTTGCGTAATTTCACAAAAAGGTATCCGGTCAAATTTGCTTACAAGCAGTTCAAATGAACGCATATATTCTTTTTTTGTGGACGTTGACCACTTCATATACTGGGCGACCCGATCAAAGTCCGCTGTGATCAACGCGCCCAGCGGCAGACTCTGAGCAAACTTTTTCCGTAACGAACATCCCTCTTTTGTATCGGGATCAAAGGCGCACCGGAGGCACTTGGGAATCAGCGTGCGCGCATACTCCTCCAGCCTAGTCGCATCAGGTACGCGGAAAATATGTCCCTTGTGTTCATAGCAAACGCGTCCTGCACCATCGATGTGCACCCCATCGCTGGAGCGCAAGGAAAGAAAAATCGTAGGACCCGCTTTACGCGCTTCTACGCGGTAAGTGACGGACAGGCCAAAGAAATCAATAGTACGGAGAAACATATTCTAAATCCTCATGCGGTGCAGCCGCAGGAGGGGAAGGCTAGTTGCGTGGTATATATTGTTTTTCCAATTTTTCTTTTAGCTTTAACGCTTTTTGAAACCATCTAAAGCTCAAAACAAAATTGGGCATTAAAAAATCTCTCCGTAAATTCAAAAATGATGTTTATATTGGCGCCTTCTCCTCCCTTCCAACCCGCACCTGCAGTGTGGAAACCATATGGAAAACCAATGTTTCTACAAAAAAGCAGAACTATCCAAATAGATAGTTCTGCTTAATTTCATAGATGGTGACTTGGTTCGGGAAATCCATACGGATTCTCCCTTGTAATAAAAACTTCGTAATTATAATTCTAAGATACCATATTTTTTGATCATGTCAACCCCTTTTGCCGGGCAAATTTCCAGCTCTTTTTAGAAATACTTTCGGATGCGTTTTTATGAGGCCAAGAAATAAAGTGTGCAATCATTGCACACTTTATTTCTTGCAAGTCACGTTTAAGGTACATTTTAGAGGATACTTCCTCTCTTGCCAAAGTACTTATTCCTCCACTTTTCTGCCGATCATGGCGTTGAACTGCGCCTCGTTGATGCGGGTGACACCCAACTCCACGGCCTTCTTGTTTTTGGCCGTGCCAGAGTCCGGAGTATTGGTGATGAGGTAGTCCACGCCCTCACCCAGCGTCTCGGTCAGCGCCGCGCCGCAGGCGGTCAGGCACTCCTTCAGCTCGTCTCGGCTGACGAAGGTCTTGAGCTTTCCCGTGACCACAAAGGTCTTGCCTTTCAGCGCTTCCAGCTTTTCAGCGTCGAAGATGAAGTTGGTCACATTCGTCTCCCGCTGGTCCTTCTTCTGGTGCACCTTTTCCTTGTCCTGTTCTGAGACGGCGCTGTTTCCGTAGTTCAGCACGGCGGCAATCAGCTCCGCATTGCCGGCCTTCCGCACCGCCGCCGTCACCGCGTCCAGATCCTTGGCAGAGATGAGCTTTTCCCGCAGCATCAGGTAGAGCAGGGCGGGGTGCTCGGCGGCCAGTCCGACCAGCTTCACGGCGGTGGATTTAATGTACTTGCAATATTGCTTGCCGTTTTCGTCGGCGCAGTCACGGCCATCCTCGGCAAAGCCTACCGCCGCACCGGGCCGGAACTTCGTGCTGACGTCCGAGATGTCATCAATGTGGAGAACGATGGTATGCTTTGTCTTGGGTAAAGCCCGTCGTTCCATACGGTGGTATCCGCCTCTATCTGCGTATGCTCCCTGGCCGTGGCGGCTGCCCCATTTTCGTTCACATAGGGCACGGGCGTGAGGCCCTTGACAACCTTTACATCCGAGATGTTCTGGACATAATATTCCTCGTCCGTCAGAGCGGTGCCGTCGGTGTGCTGATAGGTCCGCCCGGGGGCAAGAAAATCGACGACCGTTACCCCTTCGTTGATCGCACTGGAGTAATCTCTGGTCACGATGTTCATGCCGTTAAAGCTCCCGCCGTAGAGCCGATGTCGGCATGGGTGATGGTATGCCCGTTCAGGTCCAGTGTAATATTGACGTTGTATATAAGCTTGATCTCACTCGGGTAGCCTTTCTTCATCCTCACGCAGATACACGTCGTCCAGCAGCGTGATGGTGGCGGAGCTCGCCTTTTCTGCTGATGCAAACGCCACAAAAATGCTGCTGTACGTCGTCGTCTCGCCGTTGATGGTGACGCTGACTACGCTCTTTTCGTCGTTCAGCAGAGCGATCCCCTTTCCGGCGCGGTGTCCTCACCCGTGGTGTAGACATCCTCTCTGCCCGCGCTGTTGTGTACGGCTGACCGCGCCTCCTCCGCCAGCGCCGCCGTCGGCAGCGTCGACAGACAGAGCACCATCGCCATGACCAGACTCAAAACTCGCTTCTTCATTGGCCCCTCCTTTGGACTGTGCACACATGATATTGTCTTATTTTACCAGAACCCCCAAAGCGTGTAAATCAGTCCAAAGTATGAGGCAGTGCATTTGGCACCGCCTCGGGAAGGGGGAGAGAGGCTGGCCCTGTCACGGAAATTTTGAAAAAAGCAATTATGTGATTGACTAAAATATATTTTACGATATAATACATATACAAAAAGGAAGCAAAACCATATTATGACTGATGAGGAGGACCTTCCCATGAGTGAGATCATGAGCGGAAACTGGAACCAAATGCCCTGGCGGCCCCTGCGTAAAGGTATGAAACAGGTGACATTGGCAATGGGCGCAGATGACTGCACGGTCACACTGGGCATCGTGGAGGCCGGGCATGAGAAGCGGCCCCATTCCCATCCGGAGGAGCAGATCGCGCTGTGCATCCAGGGGGAGTGCGACTACTGGGTGGACGGCATCCCCTATCATTTGACGCCCGGCGGCTTCGTCACGGTGCCCGGCGGTGTGACGCACTATATTGATGTGCATGACACGGATATCCCCTGCTTTCAAATGGACATTTTCGGTACGCCCCGTCCTGAATTCAAGGAAAAATATCAGGAGTTTCTGGACTCCCTGAACAAATAATCTTCCTCTTTTTTGTTTATCGCACGACCCCAAGAGCCCCGGCCGATACTTTCGGCCGGGGCTCTTGGGGGTTGTGAGGGAGGAAAAACAGGTCAATCGTTCTTTTCTACCATTTCACGCACGGACTTGATGTGCTGGGCTGTCCGGCTGCGGAAAAAGCCCAGATCATTCATGCAGGTAACGAACTGGAAGCCCTGCCTGATGCGGCGGGCGGCATCCTCGGCACTGGCGGTTACGATGCCGGCGATTACGTTGTTTTCGCGGCAGGCGCGGAGCACGCGGTCAATGGCCTCCACCATGCGGGGATCGCCGGTTTTGTGGTCGGCGGCGGCGTTGGCGGTCCACTCCACGCCCATGTCCAGGGAGAGGTCGCCGGTCCCGATGAAGATCATGTCCAGACCGGGGGTGCGGCAGATATTCTCGATGTGCTCCAGACCCTCCACGGATTCACACTGCATGATGGTTAGGCACTGCTCGTTGGCCTGTACGGTGTAATTGTCATACAGACCCCAGCGCGGGCCGCGGCCTCCGTTGGCGCCGCGATGGCCTACCGGCGCATACTTGGTGTAGTCCACGATCTTCTGGGCCTGCTGCGGCGTGTTGACCAGCGGGACCATGACGCCCTGTACGCCCACGTCCAGCATGCGGCTCATCATGGGGCCGTCATCGGGATCATACACGCGGACCAGCGGCGCCATGCCGTACACTTCGGAGGCGCGGCACATGTGGACGATGCTCTCGGTGTTCGTCTCAGCATGCTCGCAGTCGATGATGACGAAATCCAGACCGTTCATGGCCAGGATTTCGCAGTTCATGGAGGAGCTGGAGGCCACGAACGCACCAAGCGCGTAGCCGTTTTCCGCGATCTTTTCTTTGACGAAGTTGCGCATTTTCATGGTGATCTCTCCTTACTTAACTTAAAATTGTGTGTAGTGAGGGGGCAGGCCGTCGATGATATCCGTTGTCAGGCTGTAGGAGGCGATGGGGTAGCGCAGGCCGGTCCTGAACATCTGCGCCAACCCGCTGACAGCCCGGACAAGGCCCTCCGGCGTGAAGGTAAGGCGCAGCTCATCGTCCGCGACGCCGGCGAATTTTTTGTCCGCATAGCAGGGCAGGGCCAGACCGGGCTTGCCGGTGAGAAAGGTCTTGCACCAGGAGTCAGAGCAGGTGGATTCACCCACAAATGAAAAGTTCAGCTTTTCATATGTCTCGAACTGATAGCCCGCCAGCAGCAGAAATGCCTGGGTGGGCTTCATGTAGAGCACGCAGACATCCGGCTCGATGCGCCCCGCGGTCAGCGGAGAGGCGACAAGGCCGATGTAATCTGGCGGAATGCACTCCAGCGCCCGGTTATGCGCCCTGGAAGCCTCAATATTGCTGAACCAGACATTGTTGAACATTTCGCCGGAGTACCAGCGCTCGTCACGCGGGAACATACCGTTGATCCCGCGGCAGTAGTTGGCATGGACATTGTCGAAAAGACAGGCGCTTGTCCAGTTGTACTGCACGGCGTGGCTGACCACCGTGCATGGCGGCAGATGCTTTTCGTGGATGCGCACCTTGGGGATGACCTCCAGCTCTTCCTTCGTGCGGATCCACTTCATCCCCACGGCGGGGGTGGCCAGCCGCAGAAGCCTGATGAGCTGGTCTGAGATATCCTGCCAGTTGTAAGTACCCATTACGTGCCTCCTTAAAAATTCACGTTGTCCCGGCCCTTCAGACCGAGCATGGTGCGGGCTTCGTCCGGTGTGGCGACATCGCGGCCCAGGATGCGGGCCACGGTGGCGATGGCCTCTACCTGCTGGGCGTTGGAGGATGCCAGCTGATGAGGACGGATGTACAGGTTGTCCTCCAGCCCAACGCGTGCACCGCCGCCCATAGCCAGAGCCGCCGTGGTGATGGGGAACTGGTGCTTTCCCGCGGCTGCGGCGGACCACTGAAAGCTGTCCGCGCCCAACTGCCGCTCCGCTGTGCTTAACAGGAACACCAGATTTTCCACGGTGGCGGGCAGGCCGCCCTGAATGCCCAGCACAAACTGGATATAGATGGGGCAGGTCAGAATGCCCTTCCGACGGAAGTAGAGGATGTTGTTGATCATGCTGGCATCGTAAACTTCAAACTCAGGAATGGTCCCGTTTTCCTGCATGGTGCGGATGTAGGTGTCCATGCCCTGATAGGTGTTGGAGAATACGTTGTCGTACGTGCCGCCCAGATAGTCCGACTGCCACTTTGGGCAGTCCTTGGGGAGCAGATCCAGCACACCGGCCAGCATAAAGTTCATGGATCCGGCGTTGCAGGAGGCCAGCTCGGGCTTCATGTCCGGCACGGCGGAGAGACGCTCCTCCGTGCTCATCATCTGGCTGGCGCCGGTGGAGATATTGATAATGACATCGCAGCGCTTTTTGATCTCGGAGACAACCTCGCGCATGAGCGCCAGATCCGAGGAGGGGGCGCCTGTCTTGGGGTCGCGGCCATGCAGGTGGACCACGGCGGCGCCGGCCTTGCAGGCATCAACGGACTGCTGCACGATCTCATCCGGGGTAATGGGCAGGTGGGGGCTCATACTGGGCACATGTACGGCGCCTGTGATAGCCGCTGTCAAGATCGCTTTTTTTGTCATGTCTTTGTACCTACCTTTCTGTATTTACTTGGCAGCCTTGGCGGCCTTGATGGACTCGATGAGTTCGGGGACGACTTTGAACAGGTCGCCGGTGATGCCGTAGTCGGCAACCTCGAAGATGGGAGCGGTCTCGTTCTTGTTGACGGCGATGATGCACT
>ERZ1026850.934-NODE-934-length-16717-cov-17.231365_pt1 | contig 16717 bp, 38 predicted proteins | sample MGYA00380155_ERZ1026850 | MGnify/ENA primary metagenome ERZ1026850 (study PRJEB33269, sample SAMEA4719791) | human gut metagenome | biome: human-associated habitat; feature: organic feature; material: feces | place: Cameroon | collected 2013-10 ... | reverse complement strand
TGACAAAACGGAGAAAGTGTGGTATAATATATATACAGAAAAGGAAAGCACAAAGGACGCCGGGAAGCCTGAAAGAACCGGAGAAGGAGAAAATCATGAAGTACTTAATAGACCAAATTGCTTGCGCGATCGACTTTATCGGGGTATATACACCCGAGGAAGTTCTTTCCGAGGACATGAGCTTCCTCTTCGAGCCGGAAATAGCTTATGCGCTAAAGGAGATTGAGCAGACACTGCTCAAGAAATATACGAAGAGTGTTCTGAGCGCGGCGGTCTACTTCATGGACTTAAACATCCGCTACGGCCAAAACATCTCGACCGAAAGCCGCCCTGAAATCGGAGAAGCGATGAAAGACATCGCTAAGCTCGTTAAGGAAAAATAACAAAAAAACCGAGGGATTGCCCCTCGGTTTTCGCTATTTTGTCACAAGCGAAACCATAAAAATGATATATAGTGTTCGCCTGAGACCGATGTGGTGGGGCAGATCGGAGCTCAGGCGAACACTGCCGCCCTCGCTCTCTACCTCACCGATGTCGTCCAGCGTGACATCGACCTCATTTTTGCCGCCGCCGAGCGGATCGAAGATGACCTTCAGCCGATCGTCGAAGACAAAGACCTTGACCAGGAAGGTCTGGAAAAGCTGTGCCCGGTACTTTTTGTCCTCGATGTCCCCGCCACGGAAGCTCCTAAGGTATCCGACAACCTGATCCCGCGTCACGTCTATCTGACTCGTCGTCAGTACCGCCAACTGCTCCGTGATCCTCGTGTTCTCCGCCTCGAGCTCCATCAGCCGTGCCTTCGTTGACTCCGTAAAAATCCCCGCTTCAATCGCCGAGAGGATATTTTTTATCGCTTTCGCGTTCTCCGCTTTCTCAGCCTCGAGCATCTTGATCTCCGGCTGGTCCTTATGCTGCCGCTGAAACTCCATCACCTCATCCGCGATCTGGTCGATGATCTTGTCGCTCATGATCCGCTCCGCGAGCGCCTTCGCGACCGCGTCCTCGATCTGGCGCCGACCGACGTGCTCTTTGTCGCAGCCTGTTCCCGACTTTCGCCCGGTGCATGCATAATAGTGATATACCGTTCCCGCCCGACCAGTACCGCAGACACCGGTCATCGCGTGTCCGCATTTTCCGCAGTATAATTTCCCCGTCAGCTGATAATCTGCCGAAGGGCTTATTTTTTTTCGCTTCATTGCCATCATCGCCTCCATGTATAGTTGCCTGTCTAAAATCTGTGGCATCCCGCCCTCAGTGCGGACGCCGTCGAAAATGTAAATCCCGAGATATCGCTCGTTGCCGAGGATCGCGCCGTAGCTGCTCCTGCCCCACTTCCCGCCCGTCCGGGTTTTCAGTCCGCGGGCATTGAGATCCATCGATATCGACGCGATGGTCTCGCCTGCTGCGACTCGCGCGTATATTTCGCGGACGATCTGTGCCCGGGGCTCATCGATCTCAAAACGACCGTCCGCGCCGGACTGATAGCCGAAGGGCGCAGGACCGTTGGACTTGCAGCTTTGCGCGTTATCCGCCTGCGTCCGCTTGATGTCCTCACCGAGGTTCTCGCTGTAGAACTGGTTTACCGACATCATCGTTCTGAGGGCGAAGCGACCGGCGGCTGTGTTGCCGAACTCCTCTTTCGCATACAGAACGTTGACCTCATTTTTAGTCATTTCAACCTCAAAATTCAATGCGTTCAACATATTTCGAGCTATTCTGCTCGATTTGTATGCTATAATGGTATCAAAGAGTTTTTTTCCTGCGTCCCGGCGCAGCCGCTGGAACTGCGGGCGACGGTCTGATCGTCCGCTGATTGCCGCGTCGGCGTACACATCGACGACCGTCAGACCGTTTGCCTTCGCGAACATCCGGCACTCGGCGACCTGCTGCTCGATTGATTCGTCGCGCTGGTTGTGCGACGAAAAGCGCGCGTAAATCACAGCCCTAGACATTTTTATCATCCTTCTTTCTCAAAAGTAAAAATCCGGCAAGCCCGCACACAGCGCCGAAAACCCCCATGACGATCGCGAGGTCTGGCTCGCCGTCAATGATCGCGGTCGGCACGCCTGCCGCACCGATGAATTCAAAGACATACGCGACGATGCCGAAGGTCCTTCTGCTGCTCGGCTGCTCCCGCGGCGTGACCAATGGAGCTGACCGTGCTGTGTCGGACGACCGACTCGGCGAACTTTTCCGGGATTTTTCGCTGCCGCCGGAGACATAAGAAATGCCAGTGCCGGGGATTGAGTGTGTGGTCTTCGTTTTCCGCCCGGGCGACTTGGTGACGCGAAAGCCCTTGAAGCCCCAACTCGCGCCGACGCCGCGCTTTGAAAAATTAAAGCGCAGACCGCCAGGCAGTCTTACGCTTTTACGAAATCTAAATCCCATTATTTCGCCACCTCGATCACGTCGAACGTGAAGTGCGCAGCTTTGCTTCTTTTGCCATATTCGTAGATGTCGACCTTCGCCGTGGTGCTGGCGGTGCTTGTGCCGACCTTCCAAGTCCAGGAGACGTTCCCACTCGAGTCGGATTTTTTCTTCTCGAGTCCGTCAGCCCTCGAGACGCTGCTTTTGTAGATGACGTGTATCACGTACTCGGTGTCTGGCTTGCCCTTGATGGTCAGAGTCTGGAATTCTCCGGCGTCGATCGGGCTTATCACGCTGACGAGTTTCACTTCGGGCTCGGCTTTAGTGGTCTCAGGTGCGGTCGTCCCGGTCTCCACGACTGTCGTCTCCGGCTCGGTCTCGGTGATCGTCTCGAAAGCGGCGGTAGTCTCGTCCGGCGCTGCCGTCGATTCGGTCGAGTCGTGCGAGCGGTCGATTGCTCCGGTCGTCTCTGTCGCGGGTTCTTCCGGCTCGGGCGTGATGCCGGCGGTCGCCGCGCCAAAAAGGAGACCGGTAATGTAGATGATAACAGAGACGATAATCGCTGCCGTTTTAGTCATTTTTTTGTCCTCCTTTTGCTTATCTTCTCAGCCAGCCGACCGAAGGGTTTATGACATCAGCCGTGAGCCAGACGCAGAGGAAAACGACGAGGATGACCGCGAAAATCATGATTCTCTGCTTTTCCCTGCGTTCGCGGAAATACAGCTCGCGGATTGCCTCGATGCGCTGCTTTAAGCTCTCGATCTGCGCCTGATATGACTTTTCGAGGCGGTCGACGGACGCTTTTGTCTCGCCGCTGTCGGGACAATCCTGGGCAATTTCCGGCAGTGGTGAGACATCCTCGGGCAACGGTGGCGCGTCGGGAGAAACAAGCCAGTTGATTGACACGTCAAGCGCCACCGCGACGAGGCTCAGAGTTGATCTCGTCGACGACTCCCCGCGCATCAAGCGTTTTATCGTGCCTTCCGAAACGCCTGCCATGTCGGCGAGACGGGAATTCGAAAGACCGAGTTCGTCCATTTTCGCGCGGAGTCGGTCAGGGTTGACGATATAATCCACTGTTTTCTCCTTTGTGCTCTTTTTGTCTGAAATGTCCCGAAGTTGCCCTTGCTTTTTGGTGATTTTTGATGTATAATGAACTCAACGATTCGGTTGCTATGTAAATTATATCACAAAATTTCCCGCTTGTCAAGGTTTTTGCTCAAATTTGCAAAAAAATATCGAAAATGAAAGGTGGAACCCGAAAAATGTCAAAACTGCTCGAAATCATCGTCGCGAGGCTTAAGAAGATGTCACCGGATCAGCTGATGGAGGTTTATACATACATCCGGCGGATGAAGTAAAAAGGAGAGGGACGTTTCCGTCCCCCTCTTTTTTAGTTGTCGTCGCTCTTGACTTTTTCCTCGGCTTTCCGCAGTTCGTTCGCCGCGACCTTGAGCTTCTTCCAGCCGTCGTCGCTCAGAGCCGCGAGAACCAGAATGAGCTGGCTTTTGAAATCGTCGTTTTCGTCAGCCAGCGCTTCGCTGACGAAATTCGCGATCTTCTCGCGCCGGGTCATCTTCCGGAACATCTCACCTTCGCCGGTCTCCAGCCAGACGACGCTTACGCCGAACGTCTTGCAGATCAGATCCGACAATGCCGGGCTCGGTTCTGTTCGGCCGTACTCAAGGTTCTTTATTGCGCCGAGCCCCAAGCCGATTTTTTCGCCGAATTCGGTCTGCGTGAGATCCAGAGTCTTGCGAACCACTTTTATGCGGTCTTTTATTTCGTCCATTCCATCACCTCCTTACAATAATATTATACCACATTTTTGCGCCGCTGTCAATGGATTTTCGATACAAAAATCTTGATTTTTTTTGCGAAAAGGTCTTGACAAAACATAAAAAGTGTGGTATAATGTATCTACGATCCAAAGAAAGAATAAAAAGGGATCAAAAATACAAAGGAGGAATGAGAATGCCCATTGTCATCGATGAGGAGACGAGAATTCTCGCCGAGACCATCCAGGCGGTCAAAGCCATCAAGAGCGAGTCGGCACGGCGCGATCTTCTCAACATTGCGAAAGGGATCGTGATCGGTGAAACGCCGCTTCCCGGGGAGGTGATCCGCGGTGTCGCAGGAAAAAACCACGACACAGCGACAGCGTGACGCGATTGTCATCCGGCTGGAAAATTACGTTTCTGACCGCAAGCAAGAGAAGCTCGGCTGTCATCAGACCGCCGGCTCGCTCGGCATGGAGTATCACACGCTCAGGCGGCGGCTGATGTTCCCCGAGACATTCACCCTCGGCGAGCTTCAGCGGGTCGCGGAGGGGCTCGGAGTGCCGCTCGCGGAACTTTTTGAGAGGAGGGACGCTGATGGATCTGAAAGTGCTGAGTAAAGAGGCGCGCGAGCTCTTCGCGAGGGAGACGCTCGAAGCCGTCCGCCGCTGGGTCAAGACTCAGGAGGCGGAAAACGAAAAGAAAGGAGAGACAGAAAATGAAGGAAAGGCCGTTTGACCACCGCATCAACCGATACTCGGACGCGCTCGACGACGCCGCCGCGAACGGTCGGCGGATCCGCGGGGAAATCATCACCCGGATGCTTGATATCGCGGTCGCCGACGAACGGATCGACGTCAGCGTCGACACGTGGTACGGGCGAATGAGGGTGTCAGCGCGAGTGAAGGATGAGAGCGACCAGAAACTCGACGTCACTGACAACGATCCGGAGACGCTCTGGCAGCTCGCCGACCTGCTCGACAAGATCGCGAAGGTCCACGAATCGCCGCGGGAGGAGGTGCCGGATGGAGAGTAACATTCCGTTTTTAAAAGCGACTGTGAGGCGCGAATTCGCGAGACTCAGGGCGGAAAAACCGTCTGTTGAAAACGCGGAGCGCGACCTTGTGATCTGGTCGGCGAGATACCGCGAGCGTGTGGTCGATGGCGACTCGATGTTCCCCGGCGAGGGGACATACGGGAGTATCCTCGAGGCTTACGCGAGGCGGGAGGCATTAAAACAATATCTGGAGGAGGTGAGAAAATGACATACGGTGTGAGAGTCCCTGCCGAGGGACAAGCCGAGGTCGTCGAGATGGGCGAAGACCTTGTTGGAAAGCTTGATGTAATGCAAGAAGTTATCGGCGGCTACATCGAGCGGATTCCGATGCTGATGCGCGGGGTTTACAGCTACTGGTGCGACGAGGAAGGGCACATAAAGGAACTTCCGAAAAATGATTTCGTTTCGTATCTCGCGGGGCAGGTCATCGTCGGCACGGTACTGATCCTGATGCGTCCGACGGCGGACGGCGAAGTCCCGACGATGGACTTCGAGACGGCAAAAGCCGCCTGCAAAGCGGTCAACGACACAATCAGAAGAATGGAGGTGTAAAAAATGGTCGAAAAGGTATCTTTCGAAAAAATCCACGCGGTGCAGTCGAAGCTGATCCGCGAGCAAGACAAGGAGATCGAACGGCTTCGCGAGTCGAACCGGGTGCTCGAGGCGACGAATCAGACGCTCGCCGAGGCTCTGGCACAGGCTTTATCCCGAGAGGGACGCGACCGGGTTTTCGTCCCGATGAAGGAAATCAAGCCGTCCGGCGTGACGTTCCGCCTGGAGCGGACGATCGACGGCGATGTGCTTGTCATCAGGGCATGAGAAAAGCCCGTGCGAAGTTGCAGCTTCGGCGCGGGCGATCCAATGGGACACCAAAATTATAACACAAAGAAAGGGTTTTGTCAAGTGCTTTTACAAAAGGTTAAAAAAATCTGCAAAAGGGACGGCATTGTCATTGTCAACCGCGAGAACGGCGAGCAGTGGCTCGGCGCGCCCGGCGCGATCTACCCGGTCTTCGGGATCGGGCTCTGCGAGAGGACGGTCTGCACGCTGTTCGACCTGCCAGAGGACGACGAGAATCGGACATACCTCGAGCTGCCGGAGGAGGAGCTTATTTCCGACGGCGTGACGCTCGATAACCTGCCCGAGGACGGCTCGGTCGAAGAACCGCTCGCCCCGCTCTGCCTGACGCTGGGGCTTGGCGGTCGGAGCTTCGTGACGCTGTGCGGCGCGCGGAAAACCGATCTCGTTTTGCTGGCTGACGCGGACAACACCGCGCCGCTCAAGGACTGCGATGAGTTGAGGTTTTATGCCCGCCAGAACATCTCTGGCGACTGGTATATCGTCGCGAAGTCCGGCTTCGTGGTCGTCGGCGTGATGGCGGCTGAAAAAATCCCGGATTCGGCGTTCGCCGCGCTTAATCTTATCTCGGCGAATGTCGTGAGTGTAGGCGATGTGAGGTACGCGCGAGGGACGCTATTCAAGGACGCTACCGGAGGCGAAAAGTGAGAGGGTGTGAGCTGCCGAATCATCCGGACATCGAGCGGTGCGAGCGGACGGGGCTTGCGCCGGGGCAGAGAGACGAGCGGTTTCACTGCCCGCGGTGCGGCGAGGAGCTGTCGGTCTTCGACGAGGTCTTCGCCGACCGGAAAAACGGCGAGGTCATCGGGTGCTGCTACTGCGCAAAGGTGATCGAGTCGGACGAGGTGGCGGAGTGGTGAACACTTACATCTCAACCGTCGGCATGAGCCGCGCGGACTGGCTCAGAGCTCGGCAGTCCGGCATCGGGGGGAGCGATTCCCCTGCCTTGATCCTGCCGCGCGAGGTCTACGGCTGGTCAAGACCGAAGGATGTTTACTGGTCGAAAGTCAGCGAGCCGGACGAAACCTCGCCGCTTGCCTGCCGCGTCGGAAGCTACCTTGAGCCGTTTGTCGCCGAGCTTTTCACCGAGGCGACCGGGCTGCGGGTCCACAAACTCAATAAAATCATCGTCTCGGGCGAGCATCCGTTTATGTTCGCAAATATCGACCGGAAGCTGTACGGCGTCGACTACGGGCTTGAGATAAAAACGACGACGGTGTACAACGACCGGAAATTCACCGAGGACGAATACCCCGCTAACTACTATGTGCAGATGCAGCACTACATGGCGGTGACGGGGTGGAAAAAATGGTATCTTGCCGCGCTGATCGGGAATCAGAAATTCGTGTGGTACGAAGTGCCGCGAAACGATGAAGACATCGCCGAAATCATCGCGACGGAGAAAAAATTCTGGGACGAGGTTGTCGTCCCGAGAAATCTGGAGGAGCTTGAAAGATGGGCATGAGTTTACAGCTTTTCAAAAACCCCGAGCCGGTCGCAGAGCTGGGCTTCGATCTTGAGTCAATCCGCAAGGATTACGCCGAGATCGCCGAGGCACAGCGTGAGGTCGGCGGGATGGTGACGTTCCGCGCGAAGGTCGCGACCGGAGGCGGAAAAGCCTTCGACATCGAGACCGGGGACGAGGACACCAGCACGAGCGTGACGAGCTTTTCGGGCGTTATCGTCTACAATCACAACTGCAACGCTTACTTTGACGAAGACTCGCAGGGGAATCTTCCCCCGGTCTGTTCGTCGATGGACGCGGTGACCGGAGTCGACACCGTGTCGGGCGAGTGCGTCTTCTGCGCGCAGTGTCCGCGCAACGTCTTCGGCTCGGCGGCGAACGGTCGCGGGAAAGCCTGCAAAAATATGCACAGGCTTTACATCATGACCGAGGGCTCAGCGATTCCGCTGATGCTCGCGCTGCCGCCGACATCGCTGAAGGCGTTCCGGAATTACCGGCTTTCGACTCTGGCGTCGAAGCATCTGAAGCCCTGCGAGGTGGTCACCGAATTCTCGCTCACGCCGCAGGTCTCGCAGACCGGGCAGAAGTACTCGGTCGTGAAGTTCAAGCTGCTCGGCAAGCTCGCCGACGGCGACGCGAAGGTCGCGAGGTTCTTCGCGGATCAGATGAAAGCGTCGGCGGCGAAAGTCCCCGAGATGAGCGCGGACGATTACAACCGCGCCGAGGAGAGGCACGATGACGCTGTGGAGGAATGAATCGCAGCTGCTGAACGCGATTGTCCGGACGCTTTACCCGCACTGCGTTCTGCACCGGGTGAATGTCGGGCGGGTCAGAACGCCGGACGGGCGGTACTTTTCGACCGGAGTCCCGGTCGGCTACCCCGATCTGTCCGGCTATCGCCGGAGCGATGGCAAGGCGGTTTTTATCGAATGCAAGGTAAAGCCGAACAAGCCGACGCCGAAACAGCTTGATTTTATCGCGAAGGCACAGGAAGCCGGGTGTCTGGCTGCTGTGTGCTACAGTCCGGAGGACGCGCTCCGGCTGGTCGTTCCGAAAGTCGATATAGTCGACGATGATTTTTAGGAGTGAATGATGGCAAGACCTGCGAAAAAAGGGCTTGCGTACTTTCCAAAAGATGTTGATTTTTATCAGGACGAGAAGATCGTAGACCTTGGCATGAAGTACGGTCCGCTCGGGCTCACGGTCTTCGACGTCCTGATGACACTCGTCTACCGCGAGGGCTACTATCTGGAGCTGCCGCTGTCGAAAGTCGGACAGATGATCGTCCGCACAGTCGGTGAAAGTTGGTTTAGGAAAACGGGGATGGGTGCTGTGGACCTTAGTGTTGAGGTTATTCTTTACTGCGCCGAGATCGGGTTAATCAATGCACCCCTCGTGAGGCAGAACGTTATAACTTCCGTCGGAATCCAAAAACGGTATGCCACCGTCACTGCGAGGAATAAGGTCAATTTAACAAAGTACTGGCTTCTCGACAACCGTAGAGTCGACGGGGCTTTGGAAAGTATGCCCAAAAAAAGAGTTTCTGATGCAGAAACCCCCGTTTCTGTTACAGAAACCCGAGTTTCTGACGCAAAAACGCCACAAAGAAAAGAAAACAAAATAAAAGAGAATGTATCTGACGACACTGCGCGAGTTTCTGATGCAGAAACCCCCGTTTCTGTTACAGAAATTCCCGAGTTTTCCACAGGGACGACGGACGACAAAGACGAGAGAGTCGCGGCGGTCATATCGGAGTTTGCGCGGATTCTTCCGGGACTTCCGAAACCGACGGCTTCGGCTCGGCTGATAAGGAATCTCAGTCAGAGCGCGGCGACCGTCGAGGATTTCGCGATGGTCTTCGAGCGGGCTTCGAGGTCGTCGTTTCTGTCGGCGGCGTCATGGTGTACGATCGAGTGGATAACGACGCCGGAGAACGCCGAGAAGGTGCTTACCGGACGGTATGACGATTTCGCGAAAAGGGGCGACAAAGCTCCCGCCCGGGAAAGCCGGGACGCAGATCGCTCGGGCGTCGATGAGATGATGAAGCTGATCTATCAAAGGTCTGCGGGAGGCGGATATGAAAGCGAATCTTAAGTACGCCGGGAAAAGAACCTTTCCGGCTGGCGCGCAGGAGATGGCGCGGGCGTACATCGACGAGGAGTTCAAGAACCGGCAGAAGGTTTACACCCGGCGAATTCTCCTCGCGCTGTGCATCGTGCTCAACGACATTTTCCACTTCGGCAACAAGCGGCTGATGTGGGTGCTCAAGGGCATCGAGGACGTTATGTGCGACTACGCCGCGCGGATTCCGAAGGACTACCGGGCGGAGAACCCGGAGGAGGACGAACTATCGCGGATTATGCAGGAGGAGCTGAACAGCAGGAAAGGGCTGAGTGTGGAGATAAAATGACGAACCAAGAACGCGCTTTTCTGGACGAGCACCATATCTGCCGTGGGTGCAACAAGGCGAAGGCATTCCCCGGGCGGAAATATTGCCCGGAGTGTCTCGAAAAAATCGCGGAGCGAAACGCGAGAGCTTACGCCAAGCCGGATCACCTGCCGAAAATGAGGGAATATCACCGCATGCTTTACCATCGTCGCAAGGATGCGGGGCTCTGCGTCAGGTGTGGAAGACCTGCCACGCACGGGATGTATTGTTATGAAGACTTTATCCGGCAGAAGCGGCGCGCGCAAGAGATAACGGAAAAGAACAGGCGGGAATCCCTTGATCGGGTTAACGTGCGCCAATACAGACTTGAGAACCATTTATGCTATCATTGCGGCGCGCCTGTCGAGGACGCCAACGCGAAATGCTGCAATGCTTGTCGGGAGAGGCTGGGAGCTATTCTCCGGGAGCACAACGGATGGAAGAAACACGGCGACTTCAAATTCGGGAGGGAATTGTATGAGCCGACTTGCGAAAGCGGACAAGCAGGCGCTCGCTGAAGCGGCGTCTGAGACAAACAAGATCGTCGCTTTAGCCGACGAGAAGGTCAAGAAGGACAGCTTCGACACGATGTGGGCGTTTATGATGATGGGCGCGCAGAAATCGAACGTGCCGTTCCTGATCGAGTGCTGCGAGCGGCTGAAACGGTGCATGACGCAGAAGACCGCCGGGCAGCCCGAGTACGCGAAGGCCGGCGACGAGAGGTTCGAGACCAGCCTTGACCAGCTGATGAATTTTATCATCATCGAGACGATGTGTCTGTGGCTGTCGGGCAAACTTAATAAATTAAAAGATATGGAGGACGAACAATGACTGATATAGAATACATCGCGTCGAAGCTGAGCCGGGAGGACATTCTCTGCCAGCTTGCCGAGGAAGCCGCTGAATTGGCGCAGGCAGCATTGAAGCTCAGGCGGGCGATCACGGGGACGAATCCGACACCGGTTTCGGCTGATGACGCGAAACATGCTCTGAACGAAGAAATCGTTGATGTCGCTGCTGCCATCGAGGTTTATTTCGCGTCGATCAGCGATAACTACAGACAACGCGAGGAGCTTGAAGACCTTGTCGACTGTATCGCGAAGAATAAAGAGAAACGCTGGGCACAGCGGCTGAAGGATACCGCGAACACTAACTGCGCGGCAGTTGCACCAACTGATGCACCAACTGATGCACCAACTGATGCACCAACCGCGGGCGTAAAAACGCGGCAGGAGAAATTCCTTGAGATGTTCCCGCGCGCCGCGCGGTGCAAAGGCGCGCTTGATATCTGCCCGGAGAAGGTGGACATTCGTCTGAGTGACTGCGAGGATTATTACGACTGTGAGGACTGCCGGAAGAAATACTGGCTCGCGGTTGAAAAGGAGGATAGTCATGATTAAAATCGAAAACATCATCGAGTACAAACGCGCGGGTGACAAGGAATGGCGGTTCGTCTGCGCGACCCGCGACTATGAAGCCGCGCTGATGAGGTTCGAGGACGCGAAGAAGATGATTCTGAACGCCGCCGAAATCAGAATCCGGGTGAAGGTCACGCAGTCGCAGATTGCCGAGGAGTGGAGGAAGGAATGAAACAGACTGAAATCATAGCGCAGCTTAGGAACTTGCGCGAATCGCAGGCAGAATTCGGAAGGATGAACGGCGATGAAATTTACAAGCGCGATGTTGAAGCACTCGACGCCGCTATCGAGGCGTTGGAGCGGATCAGGTGGAGGAGAGTCGGGGATGAAACACCGGAGATGGGACCATATGACTCTAACGTGAATGTGCTGACGTTTAACATGGCAGACGACGGCAGATTCAGCTATATTTCGACGACGGGGTACTATCACAGCCGACCGAATCCGTGGTGCGAAGCTCCCGGAGTACACACTGTCGACTGGGCATATCTGCCGGAGATGCCGGAGGAATGGAGGAAGGACAATGATTGACGAGAAGACACGGAAGCAGATCGAAACCTATATCCCGTCCCCGCGGGACAAGTCGCTGGGTTTCAACGAATACTACGTGAACCAGAACGGTCGCGTGAAGCGCGGGCATGTGTGTGAACTGTTCGAGACTGACGACGGCGATGACCTGCTCGGGCTGGTTGACGACCGCGGACGGCAGATTCACGGTCTGTGGGAGTTCGACAGCTTCAGGCGCTGCGAGCTTTACGACAACGAGACCGACTGCCGGAATCAGACGCACGGAGCGTATGACGACTGGGAGGCACTGCGTAAGGTGCAGGAGGGAGAAAAATGAAAATCATAGTCGACAAAATGCCGGAAAAGAAGGAGGACTGCAAGCGGTACGAAACCCGCCGGAACGCCGATGGGTACAGCTGGGGCGGATGCCGGGAAGGAACTTACGCTTGCCACGGCATCGAAAATTGCCCGTTTTACATCGGGCTTGAAAAGGCACTTCGCGGAATGAGCGGGCTGACTATCGCACAAGTTCCCGCGGCGCACGCTTACTGGGAACGTAGAGTCGGATACGATCCGCGCGACGCATGGGTTGAATGCTCTCATTGTCATTCGACGATGACGTATCCGGGGACGAGGTACTGCCCGAGCTGTGGGTCGGTGATGGAGAATTACGATGGGTGAATGGATAAGTGTTAAGAACAAAATGCCAGAGGAAAACACCCCGGTACTGATATGCACCACAAGAAAATGCGTTTGGAAGGCAAGGTACTACGACGAATATCGTATACTGCAAGTGCTGATAAGAGCTGCATGCTGGGATGTCGAGACCTCGCGCGGCGGCGGCATAGATTTCAAGGCGAAGGACGTGACACACTGGATGCCACTGCCGGAGCCGCCGGAAGATAATTGAGAAAAGGAGAAAGGAATGCGTAAGATCAGGTTTTTACTTGCGGCACTGGTAGTAGCCGCAACAACCTTCACTGGATGCACTGAAGCGTCCACAGTGAATTATAACATATCGAAACAGGCGGAGTATTTCGAGTGCCAGCGGCGCATAACCGTGTACAACGCCCGAACTGACACCATCATTCTTGAAATGGAAGGGTGCATGAACATCTCGAACAACGAACACGGTGAACTGGTCGTGACGGTTAAAACCGGAGCGAGTACGTACAAGAAGAATTACGTGTATCTCAACAAATACACGCTCTATGTGGTCGAGGACATCACCGGAACGCTGACGAATCCCTACGACTACAAGATATACTTCCACACGAACGTTCTGCCGTTTGAACCGAACGTAGTGAATTGAGATGAAAGGGGATAACGAATGAACCGTAAATATTCAATCAAGAGTGTTATCGCCGCAGGGCTGTTATCGGCTCTGATATGCACGGTGGTACAATCGTGCAGGGACAGAGGAAATGATACGGTCAAAGCGGCGGAAAGTGAACGATTTAAGCTGATTGACAGTTACGAAAGTTTGACAAGTAAAATTAAAGTATTCGTTGATAACAAAACAGGGGTGCAGTACCTTATGTATAAAAGCGGATACGGAGTGGGCGTTACTGTTATGGTTGACGCTGACGGAAATCCGCTCGTAAAGGAGTGGAGGAAGGTGGACGAGAATGAAAATCTTAGTTGATAAAATGCCAAAAACGGCAAAAGAATGCCTATGGGCACATCGAGACGCATGGGGGTATGTCTGCTACGCCGTCGGCAGTGGCGACTGGAATTTGCCGGGATGCATGGTCTATTATGGCAGCAAGTGTCCGTATCTGAGAGAGCTGCCGGAGGAGGATAACAATGAGTGAGTGGATAAACGCGAAGGATAAGCAGCCAAAATCAGTACGTCAAACGGTTTTGTGCGTTTGGAAAAACAGAATAGAAACAAGAACGTATTACGGATTCGCTCGGTTCGATAAGGAGTACGATAGTTGGTGGGTTGCTAACGAAGGGGCGTACGAGGTTCTTTATTGGATGCCATTGCCGAAAAAACCGGAGGAGGAAGAATGAGAAAAACGCTCGAAGAACGCTCAATGGCGTTTATGAACTGCCCATGGAAATTCACCGCCGGATGCAATCTTATCTGCGAAACGTGCTTACACAGCGATTCAGATGGACTTAAGACAATTCTTGATGATATCAACAGACTGGGGAGACAGATGAAAACAAAGGAGGGCGAAAATGGACGCGGTTGAGTTTTTAAGGGAAGCCGATCGGATGCACAATTTTGGTGACCACGACTGTGCCGAATGCGAAGTCAATAAACGCAGAGGCGATAATCTCTCGTGCGTCAGTTGGGTTCTCAACCACCCCGCCGAAGCCGTCGAAATCGTCGAGCGGTGGGCGAAAGAACACCCCCGGAGAACCCGGCAGAGCGAGCTTCTGAACCTGTTTCCGAGGGTGAGCATGACCGCCGACGGTATAATAGCGTTCTGTCCGGATAGCATGGATTCGGAATTTGAGTGCCCACACAAAACGCGGGACAACATTGATCCGATCTGCGGAGAATGCCGGAGAGAGTACTGGCTTGAGGAGGTGGAAGATAATGATCAAAGCAACGATTAAAACCGGAGAAGGAGGCAAACTCAAACTTGAGGGCACTGCAAAGGAGATCACGGAGGAGGTCGCGGGTCTCATTCAGAGCGTCTATCTGGCACTGGATGAACCGACCAGAGCAATCTACAAAGAAACGCTGCTCATTGCGATAAGGGAGGGTATGATACTTAATGGCAATTAAAATCATCAAGCCCGGCAAGACCCCCGACGCATTCCGGTTCAGGTGCCCCCACTGTGGCTGTATCTTCGAGACGGACATCGTAAGCATGCGTCACATATGGCTGCGCCCCGACTACTTTGCGACCTGTCCAAACTGTCACCGGCTCTGCTGTACGGGTGGCGATCATCCGGCGGACCATGAGTAAACCCCGCTACATATGGTGGGGTTACGTAAAGGCTCTGATCCGCGCCTGCGGAAATCCCCACTCCCCGAAGCGGCGGTATCTCAACGACGCTGAGCTTAACGCCTTTCAGGTCGCGTGGGACGCCGCGGACGCAGAGCGGCGACGGCTGGTCTCGATGGTTCTCATCCATCAAAGCCACACGATTCCCGGTGCGGCGATGAAGCTCCATGTCTCCGAAAGGACCGCGCAAAGGTGGCACGCGGAGTTCATCTGCGCCGTCGCCGCCGGTCTCGGAATGAAAGTTGGCATTAAAAAGCCATCATAGTGTGTTACAATAACAGCATCTTAAGGAAAGGTGCTGTTATTTTTTTATGCGTGTTGTCGAAAAGAAACTCGATGATTTAATCCCCTACGCCAAAAACGCAAAGCGGCACGACGAAACGCAGATCGCCAACGTCGCCGAGTCGATAAAGCAATTCGGCTTCGTCCAGCCGATCGTCGTCGACAAAAACGGCGTTATCGTCATCGGTCACTGCCGCGCTCTCGCGGCGAAGCGGCTCGGGATGGAGAAAGTTCCCTGCGTCATGGTCGACGAGCTGACCGACGAGCAAGTCAGGGCTCTGCGGATTGTCGATAACAAGACGAACGAGTCGCCTTGGGACATGGAAATGCTTGCCGAGGAGCTGCCGGAGCTGAGTCTCGACGGCTTTACCTTTGATTGGGGATTGGAGGACAAGGTCGACGACAGCGCGAAAGAAGACAACTATGAAATCGAGCTGCCGGAAAAGCCGAAGGCGCAGCTCGGCGACGTTTATCAGCTCGGACGGCACCGGCTGATGTGTGGCGACAGCACCTCTGCGGATGATTGTAAGAAACTGGCAGGGGGGGAGAAAATGGAAATGCTGCTCACCGATCCGCCGTATAACGTCGACTATCAGGGCACCGCCGGTAAGATCAAGAACGATCACATGGAGGATTCGAAATTCCGTGAATTCCTCGCGACGGCGTTCCGGAACGCCGCGAACGTAATGAACCCCGGCGCGCCGTTTTACATCTGGCACGCGGACGCCGAAGGATACAATTTTTACGGTGCGGCACGAGACGCGGGGATGCTTGTTCGGCAGTGTCTGATCTGGGTCAAAAGCTCACTTGTTCTCGGGCGGAAAGACTTTCAGACCAAGCATGAACCGTGTTTATATGGCGAACTTCCGTCGGATATCCTCGTTGAAAATCCCCCCTCCGGGGATCCAGAGGAATGTCAGCCTTGCCTTTATGGTTGGCTGAATGGGAAGCACTATTTCTTCCACAACCGCAAGCAGACGACCGTGATGTATTTTGATAAGCCGATAAAGTCCGTTGAGCATCCGACGATGAAGCCTGTGAAGCTGTTTGATTATCTGATGCAATGTTCGTCGAAGCCCGGCGAGCGGGTGCTCGATCTCTTCGGTGGCTCAGGGACGACGATCATCGCGGCGGAGCAGAACGGCAGAGTCGGCTATGTGATGGAGTATGACCCAAAATTCGCCGACGTGATAATCGACCGCTGGCAGAAGCTGACGGGCGAGAAGGCGGTTAAGCTGTGAAATACAATCCAGCTGATGAACCGATAAGATTCTACAATTCGAAAGCATGGGAACGAGTCTCGGCGATGGTTCGCAAGGCTGATCACTATCAGTGTGTGCTGTGCGGTTCGGCTCGGCGACCTTTGATTGTCCACCATGTCAAAAAATTAAAGGATCGACCAGACTTGGCTTTGAGTCTGCGCGATCCAGACACGGGTGAACGGCAACTGATCACGGTCTGCAAGCGATGCCACGAGCGATTGCACCCGGAGGCTTTGCAGGAGACGCGAATGTTAAAGAAAAAAGAAGAAATTTCGGCTGAACGATGGGATTGACCCCCTATCATTAAAAATGCGTTCACAATTTTCGGC
>ERZ1026850.933-NODE-933-length-16718-cov-8.900438_pt1 | contig 16718 bp, 15 predicted proteins | sample MGYA00380155_ERZ1026850 | MGnify/ENA primary metagenome ERZ1026850 (study PRJEB33269, sample SAMEA4719791) | human gut metagenome | biome: human-associated habitat; feature: organic feature; material: feces | place: Cameroon | collected 2013-10 ... | reverse complement strand
GGGTAGGAGACGCAGCAGCGCAGCATCTCCTGATACTCGTCCACACCCTTGACGAACGCCGCCAGAAACAGTAGGAACTGGGCATTCTGGCTGGGGGTGCCGCCGGGCTTCAGCAGGTTCTCGCCGGTGTCGGTCTGGAGCGACCAGTTGTCGTGCTTGCCGGAGCCGTTGATGCCGGCGAAGGGCTTTTCGTGGAGCAGGCAGACCAGCCCGTGGCGGGAAGCCACCTTTTTCAGCAGCTCCATGGTCAACTGGTTCTTGTCACAGGCGGTATTGGCGTCGGAGTAGATGGGCGCGATCTCATGCTGGGCGGGGGCGACCTCGTTATGCTCCGTCTTGGCCAGCACACCCAGCTTCCACAGCTCCTCGTCCAGCTCCCGCATAAAGGCGGCGACCCGGGGCTTGATGGCGCCGTAATAGTGGTCGTCCAGCTCCTGCCCCTTGGGGGGGCGGGCGCCGAACAGCGTGCGGCCGCAGAGCTTTAGATCCTCCCGGAGGTCGTACATTTCCCGGTCAATGAGGAAGTACTCCTGCTCCGGCCCCACCTGCGGCGTGACGTGCTGCACCTCCGTGTTGCCGAACAGGCGGAGAATGCGGACGCACTCACGATCCAGCTCCCGTATGGAACGCAGCAGCGGCGTTTTCTTATCCAGCGTCTGGCCGCTGTACGAGCAGAAGATGGTGGGGATATACAGCGTACCATCCTTGATAAAGGCGTAGGAGGTGGGGTCCCATGCCGTGTAGCCGCGGGCCTCAAAGGTGGCGCGCAGGCCGCCGGAGGGGAAGCTGGAGGCATCGGCCTCGCCTTTTGTCAGTTCCTTGGCACTCAGCTCCATCCGCACCCCCTCCGCGCCGTCGGGAGTGATGAAGCTGTCGTGCTTCTCGGCGGTGTAGCCGGTCATGGGCTGGAACCAGTGGGTATAGTGGGTGGCGCCGTTTTCGATGGCCCAGTCCTTCATGACTGCGGCGATCTCGCCGGCGGTGGAACGATCCAGCGCCGTACCCTGTGTCCGGCAGCGCTGCCATGCGCGGTAGACCTCGGCGGGGAGACGCTGCTGCATCTGCTGCTCGCCAAACACCATTTTGCCGAACAGGGCGGGAACATCGATCTTCTTTTCACACATCTGGATCATTCCTTTCAAAGTGAAGTGCGGAACGGCAAACGCCGGTCTTTACACAAATAGCTGCATCACAGCGGGGGTCACATAGCTCTCCATGATCGCGGCGACCACCAGCAGCGGAATCACTACCAGCCCCGTCACGCGGAGAATATTCAGAAGGAGCGGCTTCATGATGCCCTTCTCGTTTTTGCGGATATAGCGGTTGATATTCTGGCACAGACACAGCCCGGCCGCCAGACTGAGGCACAGCGCCGGCAGCTCAAAGATGCCGTGGGGAAGGATACCGGCGGCCAGCAGCAGCCACTGGCCGTTGACCGAGGAGGCCACCATACCGAGGAGGATGGCGTTGACGCCCATGGACAGGGCGGGCAGATACAGGAAGGGAATAAAGCCGTACAGCGTGGACAACACCATGGCCCGCAGATTGTTGCCGAACAGAGCCAGCGCGCTGAAGCTGCCATCGTCCCGCACGATGCCGGAATCTGCAACGACCTCGTTGAAGTAGGTCAGGATGGTAGCGGGGATCTCCGGGAAAAGGCGGCCGGCGATATACGACAGCACCACCAGTACCAGAAAAGCGACGGCGGTCATGCCCACCCAGCGGCCGTATTCCTCACGCCAGAAGTCGCCCAGCGCACGAAGCTGCTTTTTCATGCCAGCTTTTTCAGACCGGCGCGGAGGCGCTTCAGCGTCTCGCCGCGGCCCAGGATGCGGCAGATCTCCACGGCGCCGCCGGGGGTCACCAGCTTGCCGGAGGCGGCGATACGCACCGGCCACATCAGCGTGGCATTCTTCACACCCAGCTTCTCCGCCAGCGCCACCAGACCGTCGTGGATGCTCTTGTCCGTCCAGTCGGGCAGTGCCTCCAGCATGGGGATGGCGGCTTCCAGCATGGTCTTGCAGACCTCGGGGTTGGTCTTGGACTTCTTGTTGGTAAAGGCGTCCACGCAGCAGTCGGGGCAGGCGTCGAAGAAATCCACCTTTTCGGGGATCTCGGTCAGCTTCTCGCAGCGCGCCTGCAGCAGTCCGGCGATGGCGCAGATGTCGAAATCACCCTTGACGCTCTGGCGGATGTAGGGCTCGGCCACCTTGGCGAAGGCCTCGGGGCTCATGCTCCGCAGATAGACAGCGTTGAAGTGATCCAGCTTGGCGCGGTCGAAGATGGCGGGGGACTTGGAGATACCGGTGATGTCGAAGGCCTTCACCAGCTCGGGCAGGGTGAAGATCTCCTGCTCCGCCAGCTCACCCTTGGGAGACCAGCCCAGCAGCGCCACATAGTTCAAAATCGCCTCGGTGAGATAGCCCTCCGCCTTCAGATCCTCATAGGAGGGGTCGCCGTGGCGCTTGGACATCTTGTTCTGGGCGTCCCGCATGACGGGGGAGCAGTGGACGTAGGTGGGTACGTCCCAGCCGAAGGCGTGGTACAGCAGGTCGTACTTGGGCGCGGAGGACAGGTACTCGCTGCCCCGCACCACATGGGTGATGCCCATCAGGTGGTCGTCGATGACGTTGGCAAAGTTGTAGGTGGGCAGACCGTCCCGCTTCAGCAGCACCTGATCGTCCAGTGTGCTGTTCTCCACGGTGATGTCGCCGAAAATGGCGTCGTGGAACGTGGTGGTGCCCTCCTGAGGGATCCGCTGCCGGATGACGTAGGGCTCACCGGCCTCCACGCGCCGCAGCGCCTCCTCCAGCGGCAGGTCGCGGCAGGGATCGGCCACGCGGTCAAACTCGCCGCTGTCCTCCTCGGAGGCGCATTTTTCGCAGAAACAGTAGTATGCACCGCCCTTTTCCACCAGAAGGCGGGCATACTTGCCGTAGGTGTCCCGGCGCTGGGACTGGATATAGGGCGCCACGGGGCCGCCCACATCGGGGCCCTCGTCGTGGGTAAGGCCGCACTCAGCCATGGTGCGGTAGATCACATCAGTAGCACCCTCCACCAGACGGCCCTGGTCGGTGTCCTCGATGCGGAGGATAAACGTGCCGCCGTGGCTGCGGGCAATGAGCCATGTGTACAGCGCCGTGCGCAGGTTGCCGACGTGCATATAGCCGGTGGGGGAGGGGGCAAAGCGGGTGCGTACCTTCCCGCGGGGGATGCGGGCTTCCATCTCGTTAAAATACGTCATATCCATACTCATCGGGACGACCTCCTGTGATGTTACTAAAAATACCAGTTTATTATATTTCAAATAGGGGAAAAGTCAAGGTGAGCAGGGACTATTCCGTGGTAATTCGCGAGTTTTTGTGAGAAAATGCGTATGCCCGGCGGGGGTCGGCGCCATATCTGTTGATTACACCAAATGTTTGGAATGTTTCTTGCATTTTCTGCCGCGCCGTGTTACAATATGCACGGTCAATTCCACCGTTGGTAATTTATATATGAGAAAGGAAGATCGCTGCTATGATCTATACGACTGAAGTTCAGCATATGTGTCCCGTAGCCAAGGGCGCTTATCACGGCCCGGCGCCCATCCCCGAGGAGGGCAAGTGGGTGCAGGCCAAGGATATTGCCGACATCTCCGGCTTTACCCATGGCATCGGCTGGTGTGCGCCTCAGCAGGGCGCCTGCAAGCTGACCCTGAATGTGAAGAACGGCGTCATTGAGGAGGCGCTGGTGGAGACCATCGGCTGCTCCGGCATGACCCATTCCGCCGCCATGGCCTCCGAGATCCTCATCGGCAAGACCATTCTGGAGGCGCTGAACACCGATCTGGTGTGCGACGCCATCAACACCGCTATGCGCGAGCTGTTTTTGCAGATCGTGTACGGCCGTACCCAGTCCGCCTTCTCCGAGGACGGTCTGGCCGTGGGCGCTTCTCTGGAGGATCTGGGCAAGGGTCTGCGCTCTCAGGTGGGTACCATGTTCTCCACCAGAGAAAAGGGCCCCCGCTATCTGGAGATGGCCGAGGGCTATTGCAGCCGTCTGGCACTGAACAAGGACGACGAGATCGTGGGCTATGAGTTTATCAGCCTCGGCAAGATGATGGACTTCATCAAGAAGGGCGACGACGCCAACGAGGCTATGAAGAAGGCTACCGGCCACTACGGCCAGTGGGACAACGCGGCGAAGTACATCGACCCGCGGCACGAGTAAGAAGGGAGGACGAGAAAAAATGGCTCTGTTTGAAAGTTACGAGAGAAGAATCGACAAGATCAACGGCGTCCTCGCCCAGTACGGCATCAGCTCCGTGGAGGAGTGCCGCGAGATCTGCAACGCCAAGGGCTTTGACCCCTATGAGATCGTGAAGGGCATCCAGTCCATCTGCTTTGAGAACGCCTGCTGGGCGTACACCGTGGGCGCGGCCATCGCCATCAAGTCCGGCGTGAAGACCGCTGCCGAGGCCGCCAAGATGATCGGTATCGGCCTCCAGTCCTTCTGCATCGACGGCTCTGTGGCCGAGGATCGCAAGGTGGGTCTGGGTCACGGCAATCTGGGCGCCATGCTGCTGAGCGATGACTCCAAGTGCTTCGCCTTCCTGGCCGGCCACGAGTCCTTCGCCGCCGCCGAGGGCGCTATCGGCATCGTCAAGAACGCCAACAAGGCCCGCAAGCAGCCGCTGCGCGTGATCCTGAACGGCCTCGGCAAGGACGCCGCTCAGATCATCAGCCGCATCAACGGCTTCACCTATGTACAGACCCAGTTCGACTACTACACCGGCAAGCTCAACATCGTCCGGGAGATCCGCTACTCCGAGACGGAGCGCGCTGACGTCCGCTGCTACGGCGCGGATGACGTCCGCGAGGGCGTGGCCATCATGCACCATGAGGGCGTGGACGTGTCCATCACCGGCAACTCCACCAACCCCACCCGCTTCCAGCATCCCGTGGCGGGTACCTACAAGAAGGAGTGCATCGAGCAGGGCAAGAAGTACTTCTCCGTGGCCTCCGGCGGCGGTACGGGCCGCACGCTGCATCCCGACAACATGGCCGCCGGTCCCGCCAGCTACGGCATGACCGATACCATGGGCCGGATGCACTCCGACGCCCAGTTCGCCGGCTCCAGCTCCGTCCCCGCGCACGTGGAGATGATGGGCTTCCTGGGCATGGGCAACAACCCTATGGTTGGCGCCACCGTCGCCGTGGCTGTTGCGGTGGAGGAAGCTGTAAAGTAAATAAACATTACACGAAAATATCCCTCGACCGGTCGGTCGGGGGATATTTTATCTGCGGTCAGAGGATCAGCAAAAGCCCGATGGCGATGAGCAGCTCCTCATCGGCCTCCTGCCGGAAGAGGAAGAACAGCAAAAGCAGCAAAAGAATGTCTCCCGCGTCCAGATCGCTGAGATGCAGCTTTTCCAGCAGACCGTTGAGCAGTCCCCGCTCGGGAGACGGCTGCGGCGGAGGCGGCCCGTGTGGTGTCTGCCCGTTAGACTGTGCGCCCTCCGGCGGGGCGGATGGCGGGGGAGGCGGACGCTGACCGGTAGGCGGCGGCAGCGGCGTATCCGCCATGCTGACGCGGGTGTATGTACCGCCGTCGCCCCGGATATACCGGTTATACATGGCCGTCCCCCCAGTCTATCAGGAATTTCTTGCCCAGATGGATGAGCCGCGCCAGCCGCGCCGCCCGCTCCACCTTGTCCTGCTTGCTCTCCTTGAGGAAGGGACGCAGGGCGTACAGCAGCTGCATGGTCTGGCTGTTGGAGCGGCTGTACTCCTGCAAAAGCGGCAGGAAGCGGGCGACCACCTGCGGGTCGATGCCGTCCGGCGGCGTTTGTGCTGGCGGCGGTACAGAGGGCGCGGCAGTTTGAGCAGAGGACGGTACGGCGGCGCCCGCGTCCCCACCCATGGCAGTGGAGAGCTGCTGCGCCATCTGCACGATCTGTGCCATGCTGCCGGGATCGGACAGCAGCGCATTCAGTTTTTCATCCAGCTCGGCCATGCCGCGTCCCTCCTCTCTTTACCGGCGCAGGGAATCCTCCAGCCGCTGTACCAGCGCCGCCCCCTCCGGCGTGGACAGCACCTGCCGGAGCATACCGGACAGCGCCGCCGTGTCGCCGGAGGCGGCCTGCTGGGCGGCGCGGCCCAACGCGGCGGTGTTACCGCCGGAGAGCATCCCCAGCAGCGCTCTGCCGTCCGCTGACTGCATGACGGACTTCAACGCCCTCGGGTCGCTTTTCAGCTTCTGCATCATGTCCTGTTCGTTCATAGTCGACCTCCTTACCACGGTCTTACAAGGTCATTGTATGTAGGTGGACGCAAAAACGTGCCTGCCGATCGCATCGGCAGGCACGTTTGGAATATACCTCAGTCGTAGATGGTATTCAGATGTCGATAGATGGCGTTCAGCGCCGCCATGTCCTTCTGACGCAGGCGGTAGAGCACGCCGTTTACCACGGCGCGGCCGTCCTCAAAAATCTGGATGGCAGCGGTCGCGGAGTTGTCCGACGACCGGGCGCGCAGGGTATACATGACGCCGGGATCGTGCAGCACGCCGCTGTCGGGCATGGGACGGTTGAGCCGCGCGGCGTACAGCCAGTTGCAGACCTCCTGCAGCAGCTCCGGCTCCCGCTCCGCCGTCAGGGTGTAGTCCTGACAGAAATACTCCAGCGGCTCATGACCGGGTTCGATCCTCTGGAAATAGACCTCGCGGATACCCGCCGACGACTCCGGCATATGCAGGATCATGTCCGCCCGGCGGGGATAGAGGAAAAACAGGACGGCCAGCAGCACCAGCGCGGCGGGGATCAGCCAGAAAAGACACTTGCGCTTGTCGTTCATAAGCAGCTCCTTTCTCTTGACCGGAACCATTATACCATGCGGACGGGAGGATATTCAACTGTCTCGGTTGTGTATAGAACAGGAATTATGCAGAATATCTTGCATAAAACGGTTGTAAATCACCGGAGAGTATGGTAATATACTATATTGCTGAACAGCGGCGCAGTATCCTAGTCAGATCTGCCGTCTTCTGAAGAGGGGCCTAAAAATCCCTTAAAGGGCACAACTGTGAAACCTCTGGTGCTTGCTTCTTACGCCCAGTTTGGGGTGGGTGCTGGAAGGGAGGCGCGGCAATTACCGCGCCTGCGTCCGTAGGGCGCCCTCCAATGGCATGGAGGACCCGACCCTGCGGTCGTGGAGACCTGCTGTTGTGCACAGGCGTACTCCCTTTGTGGTCAGCGACCTGTGTACGAAGCAGATTGCGAACCTGCATCGCGGTGCTACCCGGCCTTGTGCCGTGAACGCTGTGTGCAGAGTAGCCTGCCTTGCGTGGGCAGGGTGGATGGGAGAGTCAACGCGTCAGGTCCCCGGCCAGGGACGCAGCGCTATTTCCCTGAAACCCTGTTTGCAAAAGAGGATAAGAGATGGTTTGACTGCGGTGGAAATCACCTAGGCTGTCCTGACGGGGCGCCGGTGGGATTGCAGTGCGGACTAAGTGGCAGTCGGGTCTCACGGCGGGCAACACCGTGACGCAGCACCGAAGGGGAAACCGCCTTTATCGGCGACGAGAGGTGTGCTGTGGGGAAATCCAACCCGTACCTAAGCCGCAAGATTTACTTCCGGAGCCGCCCTGTTCAGCATGACTATATAATAACGTGAGGTCGATCACTTGACGGACAAGGATAAAAAGAAGAAAAAGAAGCAGGGCAGCTGGCCCCTGCGGGTGTTTTTACTGGCCGTGGCACTCAGCGCCGTGCTGAGTTTTTTCTCCTCCTCCGCGCTGGAGGGGGCGGGCTACGCGGTGGCCATCATCGTGCTGGCGGTGTTCATCGGACTGGGCATCGTCTTCGACATGGTGGGCGTAGCTGTTACGGCGGCAGACCCTAAGCCCTTCCACTCCATGGCGGCCCATAAGGAAAAGGGCGGACGGGAGGCCATCCGCCTTTTGCAGAACGCCAATCAGGTCAGCTCTGTGTGCAACGACGTGGTGGGCGATATCTGCGGCATCGTCTCCGGCTCTACGGCGGCGGTGATCGTGGTGCAGCTCCAGCGGGATTTCAGCACCACGTCCGTCCTGATCTCCATCGGCGTAACGGCGCTGATCTCCGGCATCACCATCGGCGGCAAGGCGCTTGGCAAATCGGTGGCCATCAACGACTGCACCAAGGTGGTGTACCGCGTGGCGCGGATCATGCATGCGCTGCATCTTTATCGCTGAAAAAAGGGGCGTATATACGTTGATCTTGGAAACGATACATTCTCCGGCGGACGTGAAGCGTCTGACCGAAAAACAAACAGAGCTGCTGTGTCTGGAGCTGCGGCAGTTTTTGGTAGAGCAGGTGTCCCGCACCGGCGGGCATCTTGCGTCCAATTTGGGTGCGGTGGAGCTTACGGTGGCTATCCACCGCGTTTTTGATACCTCCAAGGACAGGCTGGTGTTCGATGTGGGACACCAGTGCTACGTCCACAAGGCGCTGACGGGCCGGCAGGAGCTGTTCGGCACCCTGCGGCAGTTTGAGGGGCTTTCCGGCTTTCCCAAGCCCTACGAGAGCGAGCATGACGCCTTTGTGGCGGGACACGCCTCCAACTCGGTGTCCGTGGCGCTGGGCATGGCGCGGGCGCGGACGCTGCAAAACCAGTCGTACAGCGTGCTGGCGCTGATCGGTGACGGTGCGCTGGGCGGTGGGCTGAGCTTTGAGGGACTTAACGACGCGGGCGCTTCCGGCGAGCCGCTGATCGTGATCCTCAACGACAACGGTATGTCCATCGACGCCAATGTGGGCGGTATGTCACGTCATCTGGCACAGATCCGGACGAAGGCGGGCTACTACGAATTCAAGAAGAAGTACCGGCAGGCGCTGGACGGCAGCAAGGCCGGACAGAAGCTGTACGAGCTGAGCCACGATGTAAAAACGGCGCTGAAGAAGTCGCTGCTGCCGGTCAGCACCGTGTTTGAGGGTATGGGCTTTACCTACATGGGACCGGTGAACGGCCATGATGTGCGGGGACTGACCGATATGCTGCGGGCGGCAAAGGAACTGAATCGCCCTGTGCTGCTGCACGTGCATACGAAAAAAGGCAAGGGCTATGCTCCCGCCGAGCAGGAGCCGGAGAAATTCCACGGGGTGTCTCCGTTCGATCCGGCCACCGGTAAGTCCGCGCCGCCGTCGCCGTCCTTCTCCTCGGTGTTCGGGAGCGAGCTGGCGTCGCTGGCGTCCTCCGACCGGCGTATCTGCGCCATTACGGCGGCTATGGCGGACGGTACGGGGCTGACGGCTTTTGCCAAAAACCATCCCCGGCGCTTTTTTGATGTTGGCATTGCGGAGGGTCACGCGGTGGCCATGGCCGCGGGCATGGCCAAGCAGGGGCTGCTGCCGGTCTTCGCGGTATATGACAGCTTCCTCCAGCGTGGCTACGATATGCTGGTGCAGGATGTGTCACTGGACGATCTCCATGTGGTGCTGGCTGTGGACCGCACCGGTCTGGTGGGGGCGGACGGCGAAACGCATCACGGCTGCATCGACTATCTATCCCAGATCCCCGGTATGACCGTGTTCTGTCCCGCCAGCTTTTCGGAACTGCGGCATATGCTCCGCGCGGCGCTCTACGACTGCAAGGGGCCTGCGGCGATCCGCTATCCCCGGGGCGGCGAGGGCGCCTACCGCGAGGACTGCGGCGACGCAGCGGCATCGGTGCTGCGGCAGGGAGCAGATGCGTGCATCGTCACCTACGGCGTGCTGGTGAATCAGGCGCTGGAGGCGGCGCAGCGTCTGGCCAACGAGGGGATTACGGTGCGCGTGGTGAAGCTGAACCGCGTGGCACCGCTGGAATGGGACGCGGTATGCAGCGCGCTGGACGGCGCATCGCGTCTGGTGGTGCTGGAGGATCAGCTGCGGCAGGGCTGCGTGGGGCAGCGTCTGGCTGCCGCACTGCTGGAGCGGAACGCCGCGCCGGAGAGACTGCGGCTGCTGAACGCCGGAGAGCGGCTGCCCGCACAGGGCAGCGTACAGCAGCTCTATCACGCGCTGGGACTGGATGCTGCCGGTGTGACGGCTGCTGTCAGGGAGGTACTGGCATGAGTAAAAAAGTGAGATTAGATGTGCTTCTGGTGGAGCGTGGCCTGCTGGACAGCCGCCAGAAAGCACAGGCAAATATTATGGCGGGGCTTGTCTTCGTCAACGGACAGCGGGTGGACAAGCCCGGTACCGCCGTGGCGGAGGACGCACCTGTGGAGGTGCGCGGCCACGCGCTGCCCTACGTCAGCCGCGGCGGTCTGAAACTGGAAAAGGCCATGCAGACCTTTCCTATTACGCTGACGGGAAAGACCTGCGCCGACATCGGCGCCTCCACCGGCGGCTTTACAGACTGTATGCTGCAAAACGGCGCCTCCAAGGTCTATGCCGTGGACGTGGGGTACGGTCAGTTGGACTGGAAGCTCCGCAGCGACCCCCGGGTGGTGTGTCTGGAGCGCACCAACGCCCGGTATCTGGATCATGAGCAGATCCCGGACGAGCTGGATTTTGCGTCCATCGACGTGTCCTTCATCTCTCTGAAGCTGATCTTCCCGGCACTGTACGGTCTGCTGCGTCAGGACGGCGAGATCGCCTGCCTTATCAAGCCACAGTTTGAAGCAGGACGGGAAAAGGTGGGGAAGAAGGGGGTCGTCCGCGACCCGAAGGTGCATCTGGAGGTGCTGGAAAACTTCCTGAACCATGCGAAGGATAATCACTTTACAGTGCTTGGCATTACATATTCGCCGATCCGCGGGCCGGAGGGAAACATCGAGTATCTGGGCTTTCTGCGAAAAAGCGAGGAGCCGGACTGTATCCCCGACCTGACCGCGCTGGTGGATGCCTCCCATGAGGAGCTGAAAGAGAGAAGGGACAACGAATGAAACGAGTGATCCTCTGCCCGAATCCCTATCGGGACGATGAACTGACGGTGGCCAAGCGCTCCCGTGAGATATTGGAGCATATCGGCTTTGAAACGGTGGTGTGTCTGCCCTTTAACCGGGAGGGCTACGGCGACCAGTTGGGGGTGCCGATCCGGCAATTACAGCAGGAGATCAAGCGGGCCGATCTGCTCATCGCCTTCGGCGGCGATGGCACCATCCTGCATCTGGCCCGCACGGTGGCGCTGCACAACGTACCGGTGCTGGGCATCAATCTGGGCAGCCTCGGCTTTATGTCGGAGCTGGAGCCCAACGAGCTGGAGCGGCTCAATGATTTGAAAAGCTGGAATTTCTCCGTGGAGTCCCGGATGATGCTGGATGTGACGGTGCTGCGGGAGGGGAAGCCGGCATACAACAACATTGCCCTGAACGACGCGGTGGTGTCCAAGGGGTCTGTGGCGCGGGTGGTTCGGCTGGATGTGTCCACAGAGGAGGGGCGGCTGACAAAGATCACCGGCGACGGCGGTATCGTCTCCACGCCCACCGGCTCCACCGGCTACTCCATGGCGGCGGGCGGCCCCATCGTGGAGCCTACGGCACGGAATCTGCTGCTGACGCCTATCTGCCCCCACTCCACACGGGCCAGCAGCTATGTGCTGTCGCCGGATCACACCATTACCATCGAGGCGGCGGACGCCAACCGGAAATTCGTCTACCTCTCCGTGGACGGCGGCAAGGCGTTCTCCCTGAAAAACGGGGACAAGGTGCGGGTACGGCAGTCCAGATTCACCACAAAGCTGGTGCGGCTCTCTAAGAAGAGCTTCTGCGAGATACTGGATTCGAAAATGGGAATGGAGGCAGCCAAGCATGAAAAATGACCGTCAAGCCATTCTGCTGGAGATCATCGAGCAGGAGGCCGTGGAGACGCAGGAGCAGCTGCTGCGCCTGCTGGCGGAGCGCGGTGTGAAATGTACGCAGGCCACCGTTTCCCGTGACATCAAGCAGCTCCATCTGGTGAAGGAGCCCACCGGGCATGGGCGCTACCGCTATGCCGTGTCCGTGCAGAAAACGAAGCTGAACTTTGCCGAGAAGCTGCGTACGATCTTCCGAGAGTGCGTGCTGTCAGTGGCGTCGGCGCAGAATCTGGTGGTGCTGAAGACCATCGAGGGCATGGCGCAGGGCGCGGCCTTTGCGCTGGACAATATGGCGGAGACGGACATTGTGGGGACGCTGGCCGGCGACGACACCATTCTCTTGGTGTTCCACGACAACGTCCGCGCCGTAGATTTCTGCGAGCAGGTCAAGCAGATGCTCCGCTAAGGAGCGAGGGAGGAGAACGCCATGCTGGAAGTGCTCCATATTGAGAATATCGCCATCATTGAGGAGGCGGACATCCAGTTCGAGCCGGGCTTCAACGCCCTGACCGGCGAAACGGGCGCGGGTAAGTCCATCGTTATCGACGCCCTTGGCGCCGTGCTGGGGCAGCGCGCCAGCCGCGAGCTGATCCGTACAGGTATGGACAAGGCCTTCGTCAGCGCCGTGTTCTCCGGCGTGGACAACTCTGTACCGGAGGTGCTGGGCATCACCCCGGAGGAGGACGGCTCACTGCTGCTGCAGCGGGAGATCCACGGCGACGGAAAAAACGTCTGCCGGGTGAACGGGCGGCCTGTGACGGTGGGACAGCTGAAAATGCTGGGCAGCCGCCTGCTGAACATCCACGGCCAGCACGACGGCCAGCAGCTTTTGGACGAGGAGCAGCATCTGCTGCTTCTGGACAGCTTCGGAAAGCTGGAAACACTCATCAATGCGTATGCTGAAAAGTATAAAGACTTTACAGATATACAGAAGAAGATACAGTCGCTGGAAATGGACGAATCGGAAAAGGCCCGCCGGATGGACGCCCTGACGTACCAGATCGGCGAGCTGGAGCGGGCGCAGCTCCGGGCCGGTGAGGAGGAGGAGCTTTCCGCTCGCCGCAATCTGCTGCGCAACGCGGAGAAGTTTATCTCCGCCGTCTCCGAGGCGGATTACGCTATGAACGGCGACGACGGCGGAGACGGTGCATTGGGGCTTCTGCGCCGGGCGCAGGACGCCGTTGGCGCGGTGCGCCATCTGGACGAGGACTACGCCAAGCTTTATGAGCGCATAGAGGCACTGTACAGCGAGGCCTATGATGTGGCGGCCACCATCGAGGACAAGCGGGAGGGCTTCGACTTCTCGCCCCACGAGCTGGACGATGTGGAGAGCCGCATGGATCAGCTGTACCGTCTGAAAAAGAAGTACGGCCCCAGTGTGGAGGATATGCTGGCCTATCTGGAGAGCTGCCGCGCCGAGCTGGAGCAGATCGAGTATGCCGGCGATACGCTGACCCGTCTGGAGCAGGCGCGCGGCAAGGCGGAAAAGGCCGCTATGACCGCCGCACAGCAGCTCTCCGAGGGGCGGCGGCAGGCGGCGGAGCGGCTGTCCGGCCAGATACTGGACGAGCTGCGGCAGCTGGACATGGGCAAGATCCGCTTCACCGTGGATATCGCGGAAAAACCGCTGAGTGCCGACGGTATCGATCAGGTGCGGTTTTTGATGTCCGCCAATGTGGGCGAGGAGCTGCGTCCCATCCACAAGATCGCCTCCGGCGGCGAGCTGGCCCGCATCATGCTGGCCATGAAGAACGTCTTGTCGGAGCAGGACATGGTGGGGACGATGGTATTCGATGAGGTGGATACCGGCGTCAGCGGCCGCGCCGCCCAGAAGGTAGCGGAGAAGATGGCTCGCGTCAGCCGCCGCAAGCAGGTGCTGTGCGTGACCCATCTGCCCCAGCTGGCGGCCATGGCGGATGTACATTTCTCCGTGGAAAAGGGCGAGAAAAACGGCCGCACCTACACGGCGGTACGGCGGCTGGACAGGGAGCAGCGGCGGCAGGAGCTGGCGCGGCTCACCGGCGGCAGCCATGTGTCCCAGACCATGCTGGATGGTGCGGAGGAGCTGCTGGTGGAGGCGGAAAGGTTCCGCGCCGCCCTGTGATCGAGGGTAAATTGTCGTGATTGGGAAATAATAGTTGACAAGCGGATTTTTTCTGCTAAAATGGTTTCAACTTCATACTGCGACAGCGATGAAGGGAAGAAGTAGCATATCTCAGCGCCTGCAAAGAGAACCTCCGGTCGGTGGAAGGAGGAGAGGGCGGGATCTGCGAATACATCCCGGAGCAGCCTCCTGAAGCCGTGCTGACGGCGCGTAGGGATGTGTCGGGTTCGCCCGTTACAGCGATAGGGTGTGTCAGCACCCGACGAGGCCGTGTCCGCGAGGGCGCGGTGAATATGAGGTGGTACCGCGATCTGATCGCCCTCTGTCGATAGGCAGGGGGCGTTTTTTCTTCCCCCTGCACAGGAAATGATACGAATAACAATGGAAAGGAAATGAAAAACATGGGAATTTATGAGGAACTGGTGGCACGCGGCCTGATCGCGCAGGTCACCAACGAGGATGAGATCCGCGAGATGATCAACAACGGCAAGGCCACGTTCTACATCGGCTTTGACTGCACGGCGGATTCTCTGCACGTCGGTCACTTCATGGCGCTGTGCCTGATGAAGCGGCTGCAAATGGCGGGCAACAAGCCCATCGCCCTGATCGGCGATGGCACCACCCTGATCGGTGACCCCTCCGGCCGTACCGATATGCGCCAGATGCTCACCGAGGAGACCATCAAGCACAACGCCGAGTGCTTCAAGCGGCAGATGGAGCGGTTCATCGACTTCTCCGAGGGAAAGGCCATGATGCTCTATAACTCCGAGTGGCTGAAGCCCCTGAATTATATCGAGCTGCTGCGGGAGGTGGGCGGCTGCTTCTCCGTGAACAATATGCTCCGCGCCGAGTGCTACAAGCAGCGCATGGAGAAGGGTCTGAGCTTCCTGGAGTTCAACTACATGATCATGCAGAGCTACGACTTCTACTACATGTTCCAGCACTACGGCTGCAATATGCAGTTCGGCGGCAACGACCAGTGGAGCAATATGCTGGGCGGCACGGAGCTGATCCGCCGCAAGCTGGGCAAGGACGCCCACGCCATGACCATTACCCTGCTGCCGGATTCTCAGGGCAATAAGATGGGTAAGACCGCCGGCAACGCCGTGTGGCTGGATCCCAACAAGACCAGCCCCTTCGAGTTCTATCAGTACTGGCGCAACATCGACGACGCCGACGTGCTCAAGTGCATCCGGATGCTGACCTTCCTGCCGCTGGAGCAGATCGACGCCATGGCCGATTGGGAGGGTGCTAAGCTCAACGAGGCCAAGGACATCCTGGCCTATGAGCTGACCAAGCTGGTCCACGGTGAGGACGAGGCGGAAAAGGCTCGTCAGGCATCCAAGGCGCTGTTCTCCGGCGCCGGTGATACCGAGCATATGCCCACCACTGAGCTGACCAACGACGACTTCGGCGGCGGCGCTATTGACGTGCTGACGCTGCTGGTCAAGTGCGGTCTGGCTGCCTCCAAGGGTGAGGCCCGCCGGCTGGTGCAGCAGGGCGGCGTGACGGTGAACGACGAGAAGGTGTCCGCCATCGAGACGACCTTCGGCTGCGAGCAGTTCACCGGCGACGGCGTCATCATCAAGAAGGGCAAGAAGGTGTTCCACAGGGCTGTTCTGGTGTAAGAGGCTCTCCCGCATAATAGCTTTTACCGTCCCAAGGGGCCGCGGCAGTGCCGCGGCCCCTTGATGTATCGGAATGATGGTGCAGCCCCACAGAAAAGGAGTTGAACGCGGCAGGATTTTATATTATAATAAATCATTATTACTTTAGAAAATGAGAGATGTACAGATGAAGACCCATGATTTCTATTTTGACCTGCCGCCGGAGCTGATCGCACAGACCCCTATCGCGCAGCGGGACGCCTCCCGGCTGCTGGTGCTGGATAAGACCACCGGCGCCACGGAGCACCGGCATTTCTTTGACCTGCCGGAGTATCTGCATCCCGGCGATTGCCTGATCCTCAACGATTCCAGAGTGCTGCCCGCCCGCCTGCTGGGTCACCGTGTGCCGGGCGGCGGCGCCTGCGAGATCCTGCTGCTCATCGACCGGGGCGACAACGTGTGGGAGTGCCTTGTCCGTCCGGGCAAGAAGCTGCGCAAGGGCGCGAAGGTGTCCTTCGGCGACGGTGAGCTGACGGCAGAGATCGCGGAGGAGCTGCCAGACGGCAACCGGCTGGTGAAGTTCTTCTACGAGGGCATTTTTCTGGAGGTGCTGGATCGACTGGGAAAGATGCCGCTTCCGCCCTACATCAAGGAGGAATTACAGGATCGGGAGCGGTATCAGACCGTCTACTCCAAGGTGAACGGCTCTGCCGCCGCCCCCACCGCCGGACTGCATTTTACACCGGAGCTGCTGGAGAAAATTCAGCAGATGGGTGTAAAGGTCGGATACGTTACACTCCATGTGGGACTTGGTACTTTCCGCCCTGTGAAGGAGGAGGAGATCACCGACCACGCCATGCACAGCGAATACTGTGTCATCTCGCAGGAGACGGCAGACCTTATCAACGAGACGAAGAAAAACGGCGGCAGGGTCATCTGCGTGGGTACCACAAGCTGCCGCACCGTGGAGTCGCAGGCGGCGGAGGATGGCACCATGCGGGCCTGCGCCGGCTGGACGGATATCTTCATCTATCCCGGCTATCGCTTTAAGGTCATGGACGCGCTGGTCACCAATTTCCACCTGCCGGAGTCCACGCTCATCATGCTGGTATCGGCGCTGGCAGGACGGGAGCACGTGCTGTCCGCCTACAAGGAGGCGGTGGAGCAGCGCTACCGCTTTTTCTCCTTCGGCGATGCGATGTTTAT
>ERZ1026850.931-NODE-931-length-16734-cov-6.573416_pt1 | contig 16734 bp, 8 predicted proteins | sample MGYA00380155_ERZ1026850 | MGnify/ENA primary metagenome ERZ1026850 (study PRJEB33269, sample SAMEA4719791) | human gut metagenome | biome: human-associated habitat; feature: organic feature; material: feces | place: Cameroon | collected 2013-10 ... | reverse complement strand
TCAGGCTGTCGCCTGACACCCATTCACAAGGTCATGGGCGACCATGCCTCCAGAGCCGCCACCCCCGCCGGGGCTTCTCCGCTACATGGTCTTTCAGGATACGTGTCACCATGTGCTTGATTTCTGAACAAGTTGGCATGACGGTATTTGGCTAAATGGTGGCGTGTCAGTGAGTTACGAGAAAGTATCCCTGCCAAGTCTCATGAAAAAACATGGGAGTTGGCAGGGATATTTGTTGTGAAAAATGGTTGTAACTGGCTAATAATCAGCATATAATGTGGAAAATGTGGGGCTCGGTCCCATGCCAACTTGTTCAGTGAGGGGTGACATTAGCACGTCCCGGCGGGGGTGGCACCTCTGGAGGTTCGCTTCGCTCATCCCGTCAGGCTGCCGCCTGACACCCATTCACAAGGTCATGGGCGACCATGCCTCCAGAGCCGCCATCCCCGCCGGGGCTTCTCCGCTACATGGTCTTTCAGTTATGGAAATATGCTCGTGCCAGGCCTCATAAAATTCAGGGGAGTAAGCGGTTATCCTCGTTGGGCCGAGGAGAGCCCTTTGCGGCAGCTCCCCGCAGGCCCGGCGGGAGATAACCGCGCGTTTCCCCATCACCGTCTTTCCTCATTGCCTCTTTTCCACTATGCCATACTCACCTTTCTGCCACTTGGTCTTTCCATGATGTATATTTACGCGGCATGAACCTCGCGGAAAGTCAGTCGGGACGCGGCCACGGGTGTTTTTTGTAACTTGTTGATAATCAGATACTATAATAACGAGGGCGTGGAAACGTGGCCAAAAAATGGCTGCGTTTCCACGCCCTGTTTTATAACTCATTGAAAATCAGTCTCTCCAAAAAAAGGAGTGTGGCCGCGTCCCGCCAGAATGATTTGCACGTGACCAAAGACCCTACAGCCCCCAGTCGGAGGCTTTGAAAGTGTTCTTCGGGGCGTTCGGTACGTTTACGAAATACTTGAATCCTGTGAGTTTTTCGAGGTCTGAGATTGACATCAGATCCTTGGCGGTGAGCTTGTAATTATTTCCTTTCTGCTTGGCAGCGGTTTCGTGGCGGAGGACATAAGCCACGCACATCAGTTCGTCTGCCGAACAATCTATTACTGATTTTCCGAGGTTTCCTTTCTTTGTGCGGAGAAGGGCATAGTAGAACATTGTAGGCATACTTACGTCGGAACGGCCGCCGAACGAGATTCTCTTTGCCTTCTGTGTCTTGCCGTATACATCAGTGTAATCGTCGAAGTAACAGCCGATTACCATGTACAAACTGTCTTGTGGGACAATTTTGTCTACATAGCCTTCCAGTGTATTCCAAGGTGCTCCGCCGGTATTGAATCCGTCAGAATCCTGAGGGGCGATATTGGAATAGTAGAATACTTGGCGGTTCGTGGCGGTGGAGGAAGTCCTCTCATTGGAACCTAGCATGTGACCTTTGTTGCATCCTCCTCCGATAGCTTTAGAATTGTACTGAATGCTGGTAGGAATATCAGGGTCCTGTCTGTATGAATTGGTCCTGTCTACCTCCCCTATCGGATGCAGACTGTTATGCCTGATCGCTGCAACCCATACCGGACAATGATGGCTTGCGCTGAAACATACAGTATAGTTTCTCGCTCTCTTTCCATTGTGGGCATATTTTTCTGGGCCGTTGCAGAGGTGATAAGCATAGTATAAGTCGCTGTTTTCCTTGTCAACTAGGTATCTGGTTCCCTTTCTCATGGAATTGATGGCTGGGAGCTCGAACCATTTTGCACCTGTCGTAACTGACGGCTCAGATGGTTCTGGTTCTGGTTCTGGTTCTGGCTCAGGCTCCGGTTCAGGCTCCGGTTCGGGTTCGGGCTTGGGTTCTGGTTCCGGCTCTGGTTTATTTCCGCCGCCGATTTCCCCGTCAGAAACGCTGCGCATGAACATCTTCAACATCTTCTGCCCGGAAGTGTAGAATCGGAAACATGATGCACTGACATTATACTGAAGTGTTTTGCTCTGATTCATCGGCTTGAAGTTCACAAATCCATTATCAAAAGTAAGTGTCCACCTATAATCCACATTTCCGGCAACGTCACTTTTTGAGAAAATTATCCTTTTGTCTCCGGAACTGCCGATATATCCAATCCCGGCGATATTGATGATATATCCCTCGCCATCTTTCTTGAATACTGCCTTGTATTTGTCTCCGATTTCAGTCGGAATCTCACTCGATGGAGTATAGCCGTCAATTTTCTTGGCATAACACATCCCTTTCTCCGCATCTCCGCTATTTAGTGCATATATTTCATCGCCATCTATATAGGAAATAATCCAGTCGCCCTCCCAGTTAGTGCGTGTTGATGTCAATAAAGTATAGCACAACGTTTCTGGCTCCGGCTCTTCCGGCCCTTCCGGTTTATCTGGTGTATCGATTTCTGTTTTGTTGTCATCCGGCGAACATGCCACGAAAGCCGGTGTCATTAACAGTGCAAATGCTAGCGCTGCTGAAAGTGTTCTTTTCAGATTCATTTCTAATATTATCGTATTAATTATTCTCTGGTGATTTTTGCCCCTAAAGCATTGAGCCTCTGCTCGATATTCTCGTAGCCACGGTCTATCTGACCGACATTGCTGATGGTACTTGTGCCCTTGGCGGACATTGCCGCAAGCAGCAGGGCGATACCCGCGCGGATATCAGGCGAAAGCAGATTGCCGGCCTTCAGGCGGAAACGGTGGTCGTGACCAATCACCACGGCCCTGTGAGGATCGCACAATATGATCTGCGCACCCATCTCGATAAGCTTGTCCACGAAGAAAAGACGGCTCTCGAACATCTTCTGGTGAATCAGCACGCTGCCCTTGCATTGCGTCGCCACCACCAGCATGACACTCAGGAGGTCAGGAGTCAGGCCGGGCCAAGGTGCATCCGCGATGGTCATGATGGACCCGTCCATGAACGAATCGATGGTGTAGCTCTCCTGTGCAGGAATGAAAATGTCATCCCCGCGCTGCTCCAGATGCACTCCAAGCCTCCGGAAACTCTCGGGTATGATACCCAGATTCTGCCACGAAACATCCTTGATCGTTATCGAACTTCTTGTCAATGCTGCCATGCCGATGAAACTGCCGACCTCGATCATGTCCGGAAGAATCTTGTGCGTAGCGCCGTGCAATGCCTCCACGCCCGTAATCGTGAGCAGATTCGAACCGATACCTTCAATGCTTGCACCCATGGCCTTGAGCAATCTGCAAAGCTGCTGGACATACGGCTCGCAGGCAGCATTGTAAATCACGGTCTTGCCCTCCGCCAGCGCCGCCGCCATAAGAATATTCGCGGTACCTGTCACGGAAGCCTCATCCAGAAGCATATACGTGCCCTGCAGATGGCCGGACTCCGGCGCATGCAGATGGAAAGCCTTGCGTTTTTCATCATATCTGTGTGAAGCGCCGAGATTTATCATTCCCTGGATATGCGTATCCACGCGACGCCTGCCGATACGGTCTCCGCCCGGCTTCGGGAACCAAGCCTCGCCGAACCTCGCGAGCAGCGGGCCTACGACCAGGACCGAACCGCGCAAAGATGCGCACTTCTTCACGAAATCTTCGCTTTCAATGTATTCAGTATCAATGTCATCCGCCTTGAAGCTATACATTCCCCGCTCGATGCGCTTCACCTTGACACCCATGCCTTGCAGCAGGTTTATCAAGTTCTTGACATCCAGAATTTCAGGGACATTGCTTATGATGACTTCCTCTTTGGTCAGAAGTGCTGCACTGATCACTTCGAGGGCCTCGTTCTTCGCTCCCTGCGGCATGATTTCGCCATGGAGCTCATGGCCGCCTTCTACTATGAATGTACTGTTGTCCATCTTGTTGTGTTATTATATGATTTCAGTCTCAGGATGCAGCTCGATGCCGAACCTCTCTCTGACTGAATCGGTTATGTGATTTTTCAGGTCAATGATTTCCCGTGGGGAAGCCTTCCCGGTGGCATTGATGAGCACGAGAGGCTGCTTGCCGTAGACACCGGCATTGCCGACCGTGCGCCCCTTCCATCCGCATTGCTCTATCAGCCATGCGGCAGGGATTTTTATGCCCTTGTCCGTCACGTAGTGGGGAACTTCTGCGCCGTCAGCCGCCGCCTTGACATTGAGGAAAACCTCCTCCGGAACGACGGGATTCTTGAAAAAGCTTCCTGCGCTGCCGATTTCTGAAACTTCAGGCAATTTCCCCTTGCGGATGCCGATTACGGTCTCTCTTACCAATTCCGGCGTAAGTGCTTCACAGTCATCTACTTTATCGCCCGGAACGCCAAGCGCCTCGCCAAGCGCCGTGCGGATATGTCCGTATTCCAGCCTGGGATGGCGTCCGCGGGACAATGCTATTATCACATTGGTGACGATATACCTGTCCCTGGCCTCCGGCGACTTGAACATGGACTCCCTGTAGCCGTACTTGCATTCATTGGCATTGAAATGAACGAACTCTTCCTCGACGGTGTCGTAGCAGTAGACCTGATGTATTATGTCCCCGATTTCCGCGCCATATGCCCCGATGTTCTGGACTGCAGCGGCACCGGTTTCACCCGGGATGTAGGACAGGTTTTCCGCGCCCCAGAATCCGTTTTCCGCTGCCCATTTGCAGAAATCATCGAAGACCACGCCGGCTCCTACCGATACAAGCACTTCATTGTCAGAAGAATACATCGGATCGTCTTCCGGGAGGATGTATATGAATTTTATGGCGGAGTGAAGAATCGTTCCGCCGAAATTTCCGCTGAAAAGCAGGTTGCTTCCGCCTCCGATGTGCTTTACAGGCTTCGGAAGCGTATCGAAATCTATGTCAATGAGATCCGCGACAGAATCATATTCGATGAAAGTGTGACATTTTACCCTCATCCTGAATGTATTGTATGCCGTGAGATCCTGGTTTGCCGTCTTCTTGATCATCAGTAGTTTGCAAAATATTTACAAACTTAATCAAAAACAGCGTCTTAGACAAGCGGAATTCAGGAAGAAAACACGACATTGATGCTGACCGATACCTGTCGTCCGGCATTGTCCACGGCTGTGATGCTGTGTCTGCCGGCCTCGGGGCGGATACGCATCTGGTGGATGAATCTTGTCGTCCCGACAAATTCCTGGTCAATGTGCCAGTAGACCGTGGCGTCCTTGTCGTGATGCGCCAGATTCAGCACGATGCCTTCAATGGACCCGTCCAGCTGGCGCGGAATCGTTATGCGGCTTCCGTTTTCCGGATAAATGAACTCCATGACAGGCGCGGAATCACTGCTTTTCGACGTCGCCGCGTCATATTCAGGATGCTTCAGCCTGTAGAACCACTCCATCGCAGGAGTCAGGCGGAAGACATTGCGTCCGTCTTCCATGGAGTGATAAGGGCAGGTCGCGCTCCGTACGGCCGTCTTCGGAAGCAGCAGAGTGTCAATGCTTTCGCAATATGGACCAGCAATATGGCCCGACTTCCGGCACACTTCCAGCCTAGAGCCCTCCGTGATGTCCGGCTCGGAAAACCATGACGGCGAGCCGGCAGGAAGAAGATTGAAAATCTCGAACATCACAGGCCCGGCGGTCCTGGCACCCAAAAGCCCCGGAGCCCCTGCACCTGAGGCATTTCCGGCCCAGACACCGACAGCGTAAGTCGGCGTCACGCCCACTGCCCAGGCGTCCCTGTAACCGTAGCTGGTCCCCGTTTTCCATGCGACTTTCCGGACGGAACGTATCATGTGCCAGTCGATTTCGTCCGGCCGGTTCACATCCTTCAGCGCATCGAAAGTGTAATACAATGCTATTTTGTCATCCCTGCCGGCCTTCTCCGACAGATACTCCCTCGCCATCTCCGCGTACGCCGCCGTGACCTCGTCCAGCCGGCATTCCCCGCCGCCCAGAATCAGCGAAAGTCCATAGTCAGAGGCGCTTCGGGTCAATGTCGTCAGGCCTCTTGCCTTCAGGTTTTCCATGAATTTTTCGACCCCGTAAGACTTCAGCAGGTGCACGCAAGGAACGTTAAGCGAACGGCTCAATGCCTCTGCAGCCGGAACAGCCCCCTCGTATGTCATATTGTAGTTCTGCGGCGTGAAACCATTGATATTCACCGGAGTATCGGCAATGAGCGAGTAGGGGAGCAGCGCTCCGTCCTCCAATGCGTCGCAATACAGGAACGGCTTCAATATGCTGCCCGAACTGCGCGGAGCCCTGGCTACATCGACATTGACACCGGGCCGTTTCCTCTCGGGCGCAGCATTGCCGCAGTACGCAATCACCTTGCCCTCAGACACTTCCATCACGATGGCCGCCAGGTCCCCGATGCCCTCCGCCGCCAGCTCCGCATTTTTCCGCGCCAGAATTTCCTCGATCCGACGCTGCAGATTCAGGTCAATGTCTGTCCGTATATATTCTCCTTTGTTTTCCGCCGCCAGCTTGTCCACGAGGTGCATTGCATGAGAAGGCAGCGGAATAGGGGCTGAGGGAAGGGGCTCCAAGCAAGCCAGGCTGCATTCGTCAGTGGATAATTTCCCTGCCGCCATCAGCTTGTGCAGCAGCCTGTTGCGCTTGTTTAGAAGCTTTTCCCTGTTCTTTTCCAATCTGATGCTGGACGGCGAATTCGGGAGGACTGCCAATGTCGCTGCCTCTCCCCACGAAAGTTCGGTCGAAGGCCTTCCGTAATAGCGCCATGATGCAGCATCCAGGCCTATGACATTGCCCCCGAACGGAGCGTGTGCGGCATAGAGGTCCAGAATTTCATCTTTGGAGCAACGTAGTTCCAGCCTCGTCGCCAGAATCGCCTCGATAATCTTCTGTCCTACAGTCCTTTGCTTGCCCCTTGACATTCGTATCACCTGCATTGTCAATGTGCTTCCGCCCCTCACTACATGTCCCGCTTTCACATTGGAAATGAATGCTTTGCATATCGAGACCGGATTCACGCCGGGATGCCATCTGAACCACCGGTCCTCGAACTCCGTCAGGGCCGTGAAATATTTTTCCTTTCCGGATGATGAAACATCGGACCTTTCCGCACTGTAGGCTTCAGGCGGAAAGGTCCATTGTCCATCTCTAGAAATCCGTGCACCGAGCAATTCCCCGTGTCTGTCCACGACTACCGTCGAATAATCCGTTCCACTGAACAGATCTTCCGGCAGGCACAATGCGTACCATATCAGGAGTCCGGCACCTGCCGCGATCAGACTGTAACGGAGTATTGCTCTGAAATTCATGACGTTACCTTGTGACTTCGGCTACTCCGGATGCGGTGCATGCGAAGACCCGTGAATCGTACATTGCCTCGCAAGTCACAGCCGGCAATACGAATTTGCCCTCGTATGCGGCGCGCAACCTTACGCGGAACTCCTTGTAGGAGCCTGCGGCAATGCTGAAATAGAACACGTTGCGGTCGTCCATGATGTCCAGATAATCATATTTTCCGGCAGACGGTATGTCCTCCCCGGTCATCCTCTCATTGATGATTTCCCATCCTGAAGGAATCATTTCCGTGAGTGCCATGTTGTGGATTCCTTCCGAAATGTTTGGATTCGAAACTCTGATGACAGCCGTGAATTCCGTGCCCTGTCTTATGGAAGTAGGGGAAATTGCCGAGCCGTCCGCGCCTATATATCTGACATTCAGGGCTATACCTGTAGCTCTGGCCGGTATTGAAGCGCTCGGTTCCGCCTGCGAAACCACCGTCATCCTTACATAAGCCGGACCGTCCGAGGTGTTCTGTACGGTCACGCTTCCGAACTCGGAATTCAGGACGGCATTGACGATACCGTTGCCTGAAGGCTTCGTGTCGAGAGTCTTTTCACCCTCATTGACATTGACGGAAACATTGCCGCCGGTCACGTTCTTCGCGAGCTGGTTTATCGCGCCGGAGATGAAGGCTGATTCCTGCGTGGACATTGACCAAGGTTCGAGCCCCGATGCGCCGCGGTTGATGTCGGTCGCGTATGTCATGGCCTCCAGGATGTTGCCGGTGCGGACCATCGCCTCCAGCACTATCGCCTTGTTCCTCAATGGGGTACCGTATGTAGGGACATTGAATCCGTCCTCTTCTTGTGTGTTGGATATGCTGTTCAGCAGCTCCGTTCCCACGGTTTTCTTTCCGCAGACCGCGTAAGTCGAAGCGAGCATCGCCGTCGCCTGCCATGAGAGGTTTCCGCCCTCCTTCATCCTGTTCATCGCCGCCTCTTCCGCGTTTCCTGCCAATGCCATGGTGAACAGCCTGTAGGCCTGGGTGAGGTCGCTCAATGCGTAGACTTTCGCTGTCCTGTAGTTCTGGATGCAGCGTTTCTGGAACTTCGCCCAGGAGTCGAGGACACCCTTGTTCACTTCATATCCGGCATTGCGTGCCAATGTCATGAATTGTCCTGCCATGGATGTCACCCACTCGTCGGCATGTGTGTCGCCGCGCCAGTAAGCGAATCCGCCGTCAGGAAGCTGGCGCACGTACAGTTCCGTGAGCATTTCCGGAACCATGGCCTTGACCTTGGCGGCATTGTCCTCGGAAAGCATTGACATTGAATTGATCATGCTGATTCCTCTCGCGGAAATCTGCTCCGTGCAGGAGTGCAGGTAGCTGTACATGTAGCTGAACAGGGAGTTCCATCCGATGGACGGGTAACCGCTGGCCTCTATCCATGCAGAGCGGCCGCCTTCGGTCTTGAACGGATTGTAGTCGAATGTCTTGCTTTCGCCCTTTCCGAGCATTGTCTCGCTTATGGACGTGATGAGAGGGGACGGGTTGCGGACTTCGATATTGATAGTTTCAGTCATCTTGTGGCCCTTTCCGTCCGCCGTGACGGTCACTTTTGCGAAACTGCCGCCGTCAGGGACGTAAGAAGCTGCTGTCAATGCGAACCTTGTCATCTTGTCACCCTTGCCGTTGAATGTCACTGTGGACGTGGACTGCCCCTCGACGGAAAGCGGACCTTCGCAACTCACTGATACATTGACATTGTCGATGCCGTCCTCCATTACGAAGACATTGACCGGAAGCGTGATGCATTCTCCGCAGGCTGCGAAACGCGGCAGGGTAGGGAGAATCATGACTGGAGAGGTGACTGGGACGGTCTTTTCCGCATTGCCGTAGGCCCCGTCATTGCCGGCCACGACCATTGCCCTCACGCTGCCGACGTACATCGGAAGTGTGATCTTGTGCGTTTTCGAGCCGGATTTCAGGGTGAACGGACCCAGGACTTTCACGATAGGGTTGAACCTGTTTTCCTTGCGCGCGCCCTTGACCAGGCCTTCGTCGCCTCCGATGCTGAACATTGCCGACAATGCTCCTCCGGCGGCACCGAATACGTCATCGTACATGTCCCATGTCTTCACTCCGAGAGCTTCGCGCCTGAACATGAAGTTCCACGGGTCAGGCGTGCGGAAAGCTGTCAGGTCCAGCAGGCCTTCATCCACGATTGCCACCGTGTAAGTCATAGGCTTGCCGTTCTTTTCGCTGATCTTTATGCTGAACGGCTCTTCCGGATGGAGCTTGTCAGGCATGCTGATCTGCGGCTCCAGACGTGACGCGGGGTTCTCCACCATGACCGGCTGGACTCCGTACATCCTGAGAGGCAGGTCGTTGGCGGAATTCATGTAAGGCTGAACCAGCGTGATATGCACGTAGAAGTTCGGTGCCATGTCGCCGGTAATCTTGATCTTGTATGGAGTCTCTCCGCTGCCGGAGGTCTTCACCCATTCTCCCGAAAGCACATTGCATCCTTTCTCTATGGATACCAATGCCATACCGTTTTCTGCGGCAGGGATGAACACCGTGGCTGTCTCTCCAGCCTGATATTTCTTCTTGTCGGTGGAGAAACTGAGCATTGCCGGTGCGTCAGGGTCGTTCTTGTCCGACCTGCCCCTGTATGCCGGCCAGTCCGCGTAGACGATGCCTCCCGTGGCATGTCCGCTCTCCAGATCCTTCACGTAGATGAGGTATCTTCCCCAATCCTTGTCGTCCGCACTGAACGATATGCTTGTCTCCCCGTTTCCGGAAACGACGGTGCCGGAACTGTAAGCACTTGCAGCTGATGCGTTTATATATGAGTCCAATGCCTCGCTGCGGGACTCCCACCACCAGCTCCATTTGAGCTTGAATATGCGCCATTCCAGTCTGTGCCCGCTGACTTTCCTGCCGTCAGCATCCACAGTCACTACTGGAATCTGGTGCGTCTTTCCGGTTTCCAGGTAGCTGCCGTCCGCCGGAAGCTTGATGCCCGCGTATGCGCTGAACGGCGAGAACGGCATTGTCATGACCGTATAACTCTCGTCGCCGCCTTCCTCCAATACGCTTCCGAGAATGTTTGCCGTCAGCATTCCTGGTGCCTGTGCAGCCTTCGGCAATGTTATTGAGGCAGAAGCTTTTCCGTCAGCGTTCAGTCTTGTGCTGACAATCTCCGTCGTGTATGATTCGAATTGGCTCGCCGGGTCGCAGAATGTGAATCCGTCGTAGCCCTTGAATGTCTGGCGTCCCGGTTTCAATGTCATTGAAACTTTTGCCTGAAGGCCTGATGCCGCAGGGCCGGTCAGCCAGTTGGAAGATATGCTTGCATTGGTTCTGGCGCCTCCCCGGAGAATGCCTTGGCCCATATTGACATTGACCTTCAGTCTGTTAGGCTTTATTGACTCGATTCTCAACGGCTTGTGGAAAGCTGCGCCGCCTACTTTTATATATGCGTTCCACAGTCCGGTAGGGCTGTCCTGACCGGTAGGGATATCGAATGTGTAGAAACCGTTTTCCGATTTGCGGCACACTTTTCTGGTGAAGAACTGTCCCTGCGGCGTGTAGACGTCGATTGTGGCAGGGTGAGTGTCAGGAATCTTGTTTTCGCCGTGCAGGATCATTGTCAGGTGCAGAGTGTCTCCCGGACGCCAGACTCCGCGTTCCCCGTAGACGAATCCCTTCATTCCTTTCTGCAATGTCTCGCCTCCGGTGTCGAAACGGCTCAACGACTTCTCGCTGCCGTCCGTCACTTTCAGGTAAGTGATTGAGTCCCCTTTCTTTACGGTGACTATGAACGGCTTGCCGCTGATGTCTATGGATGCCGTTCCGTTGCCGTTGCTCTTGCCTTTTCCGATATTCTGAAGCTGGAAATCGTACACCTTGATTTCCGCTCCGGCCATCGGCTCGGCAGAAATTATGTCGCTTGCCGCTATCCAGATCTGCTTCCCGCCGCTGTATTTGGCGATTGCACCGATGCTTGAAGCCATGAGATTGCGTGCCGGATAAGAATAATTCATGTAATACGAAGGCGTGAGCGGATTGTTCCTGTCGCGCCAGCTGTACACGTTCCAGTCATAATCGCCACCCTCGTAGTAATACGTGTCAGGAACGTCCCAGACCGCGCTTTCTTCTTCGGTCAATGACCCTGCGGAGATGCTTGTCAGGCTGCCGGAACTGCTGCTTCTGTCACCTTTATGATATATATAGTACTCCGGCTTGAAAGACAGTCGCATCCTATAGATTGCTCCCGGCTCCTTCTTGAACAGATTGTCCAGGCCGACGGTGAATATGTTCTGCTGTGTCAGGTCCTTTGACGGGTCGCTGTCCAGCCTCATTGTAGTTTTGTAAACAAGTCTTCCTGCACGCCTGAGTCCAGAATTTCCCTTCAGGTCATTCTCCTGGAGGAACATGAGGATGTTGTTCGGATATATCTTTACTATGCTGATATCCACTGCGTTGAGGTATGCCGCTTTGAACGGGATCGTAAGCTGTCCCGTGTTCGGGAGGATGTTGCCGTCCACAGGGAAGGACACCTCAGGCTTCGGATTGGACGCATTGAAAACCTTCGTCCATCTGTCGCCGAGGGTGTTCCCGTGCATGTCTCTCAATGCTCCGTCTACGGTCAGTTCTATCGTGGTCGCGTCGCACGGTTCGTAATAAAGCCGCAGGACATTGTCATTGACCTTGGAAGTGAAGCTCAGACGGTATCTGTCTGTCGAACCGTATTCCGTGCGGGTGTAGCTCAATTCCACCAGTCCGACGAGGTTCTGCGCCTTGCTGAGCGGCTCGGTGAACGTGATGTCGATGCTCTGGCGGTTGTCGCCGGAAAGTTCCGCGTACATTACCGAGAAAATGCCGGCAGCAGGGATGTCGATGTAGAGATTGTCGCAAGCCGGGAATCCTGTGCTGCCCGGTTTGAACTTGACTGTCAATACTTTAGCCTGTGCATTTCTCTCCAGGCCGGAGGCCGTGAACGTGTATTTCTGCCTGCCGGTCTCCTTGACTTCGAACGTCGCGTTTCCGCTCCAGCCGAATTCCAGCAGTTCCTCCGGATTCTCGATGTCAATGCTTTCGCTCAGGGTCAATGTCCCCGTAACTGTCGCCTTTCCAGGGTCTTCACCGCTGATTTCCAATGAGTTCTTTTCCAGAAATGCTTCCTTGCGGGCAGTCATGAAACTGAATGTGAATTCTTCATGTGCGCTGTCGGTGGACATGACTTTGCCCAGCTTGAATGTGCATTTGTATGTCTTTCCCGCCTTCAATGCGCCGTATTCAGGTATGAATTCCACCCTTTGGGCGCTGTTCCATCTGGCTGTTCCCTTGACGGAAGGCGAAAATTTGAACAGGTCTGCCGCAGCCTTGTTGATTTCAGCCTCGTTTCCCTGCAGTCCGTCTGCCGGCGCTGCAAGTTCAATGACAATGCTGTTGTCGTTGGAGACAATGCCTCCCGTGTAGGCTTCGATATATTCCGCAAAACTGTTGTCAGGAGTTGTCGCGACGTTTCCGCATCCGTATAGGAAAACAGCCGATGCAGCTAACGCAATGATACTTTTTAAGATATGGTTAAGGGTCTTCATGGTGTAATGTGTTTTTTCCAATTCGTCAATATAGTAAGATTATCGGTTATTACAACGATTTCTTCCCTGCCGGGTGTATTTTTCGGTACTGACAAATTGTCATTGTCGATTTGATGGCACGGCAGTTGATTTATTGTTTGCGGTCTCAGATGGAGACAAATATTGACAAAAACATTAAAAATTTATAATTATGATCAGACCATTAGCGGATAGAGTAGTTCTTGAGCCTAAAGAGGCCGAGACGAAGACAGCTGCAGGACTTTATATTCCTGATACAGCCAAGGAGAAACCCCAGCAGGGTAAAGTAGTCGCTTGCGGAACTGGCAAGAAGGATGAACCTATGGAGGTCAAAGTAGGTGACGAGGTTCTTTATGGCAAATATGCCGGAACTGAGGTGACTGTAGAGGATAAGAAATATCTTATCGTACGTCAGTCAGACATTATGGCAATATTATAATTTATAGGAGATTGGAATTATGGCTAAAGATATCAAATTCGACGTTGAGGTCCGCGCAAAAATGAAAGAGGGCGCAGACGCTCTTGCAGATGCTGTTAAGGTTACACTCGGACCTAAGGGCCGTAACGTTGTTATTGACAAGAAGTTTGGTGCTCCTCAGGTTACAAAGGACGGTGTTACTGTCGCTAAGGAGGTAGAACTTAAGGACAGATTCGCCAATATGGGTGCACAGATGGTCAAGGAAGTCGCTGCCAAGACTAATGAGCAGGCTGGTGACGGTACTACCACCGCAACCGTTCTCGCACAGGCCATCATCAATGTCGGTCTCAAGAACGTTACTGCAGGCGCAAGCCCTATGGATTTGAAGAGAGGTATTGACAAGGCAGTTGCCGCTGTTGTTGCCGAACTTAAAGCTCACAGCCAGGAAGTTGGTGATGACTACTCCAAGGTCGAGCAGGTAGGTACGGTTTCAGCCAACAATGATGCTGCAATCGGCAAGCTTATCGCTGACGCAATGTCCAAGGTGAAGAAAGACGGCGTCATCACCGTTGAGGAAGCCAAGGGTACCGAGACTGAAGTCAAGGTCGTAGAAGGTATGCAGTTCGACAGAGGTTACATCTCTCCATATTTCATGACCAACTCCGATAAGATGGAAGCTAGTCTTGACAGCCCTTACGTCCTCATCACTGACAAGAAGATTTCTTCAATGAAGGATCTGCTTCCTATCCTCGAACCTATCGCAAGGGATGGCAAGTCACTCCTCATCATTGCGGAAGATGTTGACGGCGAGGCTCTTACTACATTGGTGGTGAACAAGATCCGTGGTACTATCAAAGTTGCTGCAGTAAAGGCTCCTGGATTCGGCGACCGTCGTAAGGAGATGCTTCAGGATATCGCAACTCTTACAGGTGCGACACTCGTTTCAGAGGAAAGAGGCTTCACTCTTGAGAATACCACTCCTGAGATGCTCGGTAAGGCTGAGAAGGTTACCATCACCAAGGAGAACACCACTATCGTAGGTGGTGCAGGCAACAAGGAGGATATCGCAGAGCGTGTGGAACTTATCAGGAAACAGATTGCTGCGTCTACTTCTGATTATGACAAGGAGAAACTTCAGGAGCGTCTCGGCAAACTCGCCGGAGGTGTAGCTGTCCTCTATGTTGGTGCTACTACCGAGGTGGAGATGAAGGAAAAGAAAGACCGTGTCGAGGATGCATTAAATGCAACCCGTGCTGCAGTCGAGGAAGGTTATCTTCCAGGTGGCGGTGTGGCTTACATCCGTGCTGCAGAGGTGCTTAAGAATCTCAAGGGTGAGAATGAGGACGAGACTACAGGTATTCATATCGTAGCCCGTGCTATCGAGGAGCCACTCCGTCAGATTGCCAGAAACGCAGGTGTTGACGGTAGCGTGATTATCCAGAAGATTCGTGAGGGTAAGGGCGATTTCGGTTACAATGCCCGTACTGATGAGTACGTGAACATGTTCGAGGCAGGTGTCATCGACCCTACCAAGGTAAGCCGTGTGGCTCTCGAGAACGCCGCATCAGTAGCCGGCATGTTCCTCACCACCGAGTGCGGTATCGCCGATATTCCTGAACCAGCTCCGGCAGTTCCTGCAATGCCTGAAGGCGGTATGATGTAATATCTTGCAGATAAATATCTTAAGCCCCGGAACCGTAATTGCTGCGGTTCCGGGGCTTTTTGCGTTGTGGAAGGTCGATATTTTTTAGTAAATTTACCGGCTGAACATTAATATCCGACGTTGTTATGTGGAGAACGGTACTTGTCATATTTTCATTGCTGTATGCAGTCTGCGCAGGAGCTGAAACGCCCGGCACGGACAAGATTACATTGTCAGATTTGGACAATGTGATCCGGAATGCGCGGAACTATGACAAGATGAGGGAGGACCGCCTGGACTCATGCAGGACGGCTCTGGCGCAGAGCAAGTCATTGGAACAGAAGTATCTGTTCTATTTCGACATGCGTCATACATTCGACAGGTACAGGACGGATTCGGCTACCTTTTATGCATTGAAATCACTTGAAGCGGCGAAAGCGCTAGGTCGTCCGGACTATGTCGGGGCGTCATCCATAGCACTCGCCAAGCAGTATCAGACTTCGGGAATGAGCTATGACGCTCTGGCCGCTCTGAACAGGGTGGACAGGAATGCATTGCCGGCAAAAGAAATGGAAGAGATGTATCTCTTATATATGAGCACGTATGAGTCTCTTGAGGTGCTCAGCATGGATAAAAGTCTCAAGCATTATTACAGTTTGAAAGCTCGTGAGTATAAGGACTCGATTGTCAGCAAATTCCCCGACAATGTGACCATCAAAAGCGAGAGTCTCGTGGTGGAAGGAGATTACAAGAGCGCACTGGAGATGCTGCTGAAAAAGTATGAATCCCTTTCCCCCGAAGCTATCGAAACCGGCCCGGTCGCCATCGCCATCGCCGATATTTACCTCACGATAGGTTGGAGGGATGCCGCCAAGGATTACATGATAGCCTCCGCCTATTCGGATCTTGTCAATGCCAAGAAGGAATATGTCGCATTGAGGATGCTCGCTACCATGCTCTATGAGGACGGTGACATAAAAAGGGCGTACTCTTATCTGAACAAGGCTCTGGAGGATGCCAACTTCTGCAAGGCAAGGCTGAAGGTGGATGCATTGGCACCGCTCATTTCCATTGTCAATGAGTCATATCTCGAAGCCAAGAAGAAGGACCTGAGGGTATTGTTGGCAGCTTTCGGTGTGTTGTGTTTCCTCATATTGCTCATGACGGTCCTGCTGTTCGTGAACAAGAGCCAGCGTAAGCGTCTCGAAGTCATGAAAGATGAGCTTACCGCATCGCAACAGCTTCAGGAAGAGGCAAATAAGATTGTCAAGGAGTCGAGCAACATCAAGAATACATATATCACCCAGCTGATGCTCGAATGTATCTCCAGGATCGAGCGTCTGGACAAGTACAGGAAGAATCTCAACAAGAAGGCCATTGCAGGTGACATCCAGACGCTGAAGAAGGACCTCAAGTCGAATGCCGTGGTGGAAGAGGAGTGGGCATCGTTCTACAGCGTCTTCGACAAGACCTTCCTGTCGTTGTTTCCGACCTTCATCGCGGATTTCAATAATTTCCTCCAGCCGGAATTCCGGATCTCGATAAAGGACCCGTATGTTTTGTCTCCTGAACTGCGGATTTATGCGCTGATCCGTCTGGGAATCGACAGTACGGACAGGATTTCCCTACTCCTGAGATACTCCCGTTCCACCATCTATGCGTACCGTTCGAGGACGCGTCTGAAGGCTGTTTCCCCACAGAGTTTCGAGGACCAGATAAAAGGAATTTCGTCCATTTAGTAAGCGTTAAAAAATAAGTTGGTAAAGATTTGTGAAGTATTTTCGAGGATAGATTTCTTTTCGAAGAAGGAGTGTACTGGACGTACACGACTGATGAGAAGAGGAATATAGACCGAAAAGACG
>ERZ1026850.928-NODE-928-length-16766-cov-9.199330_pt1 | contig 16766 bp, 17 predicted proteins | sample MGYA00380155_ERZ1026850 | MGnify/ENA primary metagenome ERZ1026850 (study PRJEB33269, sample SAMEA4719791) | human gut metagenome | biome: human-associated habitat; feature: organic feature; material: feces | place: Cameroon | collected 2013-10 ... | reverse complement strand
GCGGTATGCTGATCGAGTGCGCTCTGGCTCTGATCTCCGTCTGCGCTGTTGGTTACATCTGGAACCAGTATGCTGACGGTACCACTGTTACCCCCACCGTCGTGTTCGCCACCGGTCTGGCTTCCATGTTCTCCAAGGTCTTCGGCGCCGGCTGCTACAACGTGGTGTACTCCATGCTGATCCTGGCTGTGTCTGCTTTCTGCCTGACCTCCGTGGATACCGCTACCCGTCTGGCCCGTTACATGTTCGCTGAGTTCTTCATCGAGCCCGGTCAGTCCCGCAACGACCTGACGGGCTGGAAGAAGGTCATCACCAACCCCTATGTTGCTACCGCCATCACCGTGGTGGCCGGCGTTGCTCTGGGTCTGACCGGCTACGCCAAGATCTGGGCTCTGTTCGGTGCTGCTAACCAGCTGCTGGCTGCTCTGGGCCTGCTGGCTGTGTGCTGCTGGCTGGGCAAGATCGGCCGCAACAACAAGATGTTCTACTTCCCCATGTTCTTCATGCTGATCGTGACCCTGACCTCTCTGGCCTTCACCATCAAGGCTCAGATCGTCGGCATCATGGCCGGTGGTCAGGGCGTGGTGTGGTTCTACATCCGCGGTATCATCGGCGTGCTGCTGGTGGTGCTGGCCATCGACCTGGTCGTGGAAGGCATCCGCGCTCTCGGCCGCAACAAGAAGGCTGTCGAGTCTGCCAAGTAATCTCACTTGCTCAAGCTTGCATTCTAAAGGGAAGGTCTCCGCAAAGCGGAGACCTTCCCTTTTTGCGTAACCCCCTCCCCCGCTTGCGTGGAGCCGGTATTTCCGGTATAATCGGGGCATCGCAAAAGAGGATAAGGAGGAGTTTTCTATGAACCTGAAAAAGCTGACCGCACTGGTTCTGGCGCTGGTCATGGCGCTGACGCTGTTCGGCTGCGGCAAGCAGCAGGACGACGTGCAGCAGGACGACCCCCAGCAGCCGGAGACCGTCACCGTGACCGACATGATCGGCCGCGAGGTCACCGTTACCCCCGGCAGCTACCAGCGTGTGGTGTGCATCGGCGCAGGCGCCCTGCGGATGTACAGCTACATTGCCGACACCGCGCTGCTGTGCGGTGTGGAGGATATCGACAACACCACGCTGGCGGAGCGCCCCAAGATGTTTGACGCCGTGGCGCGGCCCTATTTGCTGGCCTATGGCGACGTGTTCGCCGCCCTGCCCTCCTGCGGCATAGGCGGCCCCACCGCACAGGCGGCCGAGGCGGAGAAGATCCTCTCCTGCCAGCCGGATATCATCGTCTCCGAGTATGAGGACGTAGAGAAGGCAGACGCCCTCCAGCAGCAGGTGGGCGTGCCTGTCATCACCCTGCGCGCCGGCGCCGACGGCGTGTTCGCCGAGGCGTTCCCCGGCTCCCTGCGCCTGCTGGGGCAGGTGTTCGACCGCGCAGACCGTGCCGAGGAGCTGATCACCTTCATCGAGACCGAGACAGCGGAGATCACCCGCCGTACCGCCGATGTGGCGGAGGCTGACCAGCCCGGCGTCTATGTCTGCGGTCTGGGCAACTGGGGTACCACCAACCACCTGATGACCGCCCAGAGCTATGCCGCCTTCCGTGTGGCCAACATCCGCAACGTGGTCACCGACCTTGCCGCCGACGGCATCCAGCCCATCGAGGCGGAGAAGTTCGCCGCGCTGGGCGGCAGCATGGACCTCATGCTCATCGACGCCGCGGCGGTGAAGAACATCGCCCCTCTCTACGCGGAGGATCCCACCATGCTGGATACCTGCAAGGCGTGGCAGAACGGCAGCGTCTATCTGGAGATGGCCTACAACGCCTACTACACCAACTATGAGATCGCGCTGGCCAACACGTGGTTCGCCGCCAAGTGCGTGTATCCCGATCTGTTTGCCGACGTGGATATGACCGCCAAGACCAACGAGATCACCAAGGCCTTTTTGGGTCAGGAGCTGGCCGCGCAGATCTTCGCCTGCCCCTCCAGCTTCGGTGGCTACCAGCAGATCGACACGGCTTCCTTCTTCCGCTGATATTTGCAGCTATCTGCCATGTAAACAAGGCTCCCGGCCGTGTGCCGGGAGCCTTGTTTTACTATTTGTGTTTTTCCTGCTTCGTCAACATCCTGACCGCATATTTCAGGAACCGCCGCACCGCCGGGGACAGGTCGGCACGGGAGTGCAGGGCGATACCCAGCGTAATGGACGCCGGAGGGTCCACCGGCAGCATGGCAATGTCGCAGATGCGCTTCTCCGTGATGAGCTTGTTCATCACACTCATGCCCAGCCCCTGCTCCACCATGGACATGACAGAAAAGCTCTCCAGCGTGGTGAAGCGCACGTTGGGCGTCACGCCTGTCCGCTGGAACAGCGCCATCACGTCGTCGTCGCAGCCTCTGGCGGGCATGATGAACCGGTCTGTGGCGCAGTTGGCCAGCGGATAGACCTCCGCGTCAGCCAATGGGTGGTTTCTGGGCAGCAGCGCCAGCATGGGGTCCTCCGCCAGCGGGATCCAGTCGTAGGGCATATTCTCCTGATAGCTGAGGAAGCCGATATCCGCCACACGGTCGTCCAGCCACTGGGACACCTCCTGCCAGATGCCCTCCAGCAGGTTGATGTGGATCTGAGGATAGTCCCGCTGGAACGCGCTGATCACCGCCGGCAGCCAGTGGGTGGCAATGCTGGAGTAGGCGGCGATGTTGACGCTGCCGATGAGCAGGCCGTTCATCTCCGCCGACAGCTCGAAGATGCGGTCCTCCTGCCGCAGGAACTTGCGGATCACTGGCAGCAGCAGCTCGCCGTTCTCCGTCAGCGACACGCCCTTGGTGTTTCGCCGGAACAGCGGAAAGCCAAATTCCTTCTCCAGCGCTGAGACCAGCTGGTTCACGCCGGAGGGCGTGTAGCTCAGCGCCTCCGCCGCCTTGGAAAAGCTGCCCGTCTCCGCTGCCGCCAAAAATGCTCTGCACCGTGCCGTCTCCATGGCTGTCCCTCCTGTTCTCCGCCGGGATGCGCCCCGCGTTTCTCCTACGATTCTACTATATCCCCGCCGCGACCGCAAGACCCCACCTGTCACGACAGACAAAAAGCCGCCTGCTGTGACGGCTTTTTTGTGCGCCCCTGCCTATTGCGCGGCGGTGGGGCGGCGGGGTACAATGGGAAAAAATCGGAAAGGATCTGCCGACATGAATACCCGCACACTGACCCGTACCGCACTGTTTGCGGCCCTCACCGCCGCCGGTGCGTTTATCCGCATCCCGCTGGGATACTCCTCTATCACGCTGCAATTCTTCTTCACCGCCATGGCCGGGTGTCTCCTCGGCCCCGTCTGGGGGCCGGTCAGTCAGGCCGTATATGTGGCGCTGGGACTTATCGGACTGCCCATCTTTACCCAGGGCGGCGGCCTCACCTACCTGCTCCAGCCCACCTGCGGCTTTCTCATCGGACTGATCTCCGCCGCGTGGGTCATCGGCCTGCTCACCGCCCGCCGTCCGCCCCACCCCGTCCGGACGGCGCTGGCGTGCCTTGCGGGACTGGCGGTGCTGTACGCCGTGGGACTGCCCTACATGGCGGTGATATTGAATCAGTACATGGGCAAGGCCATGGATTTCTCCGCCATCCTCTGGGCCGGTATGCTGCCCTTCCTACCGGGAGATATGCTGAAGATCGCTGTCACGGCGGCGCTGGCGCCGCTGCTGCAAAAGCGGCTGTCCGCCGCCCGGTAAGCCCGGCTGCTCCAACATTTGGATACGACAAGCCCTCCGGCTGAGCCGGAGGGCTTGCGCATTATTTCGTATGCGTGCTGTGGCACTGTCCATGCATGGCACAGTTGGCACAGCCGCAGCCACAGGAGCTTTTCCCCGCCTTCTTCTGTCGCAGCAGATACCGGATTATGAGGAATACGATGAGGATAAGGATGGCACAAATCAATATAGTGGCAAGGTTCTCCGCGATCCAATTCAGCATGAAAATCACTCCTTTGTTAGCGTTTTATTGTTCCCGCACCGGTCAGACCGCGGTGCGGAGCTTGGTGGCCTCCTTGTAGGGGCGGAACAGCATATAGAGGATGCCCGCCAGCAGGAGGACCGCCGCGATGACGCCCGGTACATTGACGTTGCCGGTGAACAGGCCGCCGAACTGGTTGATCATCAGGGCGACCACATAGGCCAAGCCGCACTGGTAGGCGATAGCGAACCACGTCCACTTGGCGTTGTTCATCTCCCGCTTGATGGCGCCGATGGCGGCGAAGCAGGGGGCGCACAGCAGGTTGAACACCAGGAAGCTATACGCGGTGATACCGGTGAAGGCCGCGGCCATAGCATCGTACACGGTACCGTCGCCGCCGCCGTACAGGATGCCCAGCGTACCGACGATATTCTCCTTGGCCACCAGACCGGTGATGGAGGCCACGGCCGCCTGCCAGTTGCCCCAGCCCAGAGGCTTGAAGATCCATGCGATGGCGCCGCCGATGGCCGCCAGAATAGAGCTGTCGATCTCGGACTCATCCAGCATACGGAATGTGCCGTCCACCCAGCCGAAGTAGGTGGTGAACCATACAAAGATAGTGGACAGGAGGATGATGGTACCGGCCTTCTTGATGAAGGACCAGCCGCGCTCCCACATGGAACGCAGGACGTTGCCCAGCGTGGGCCAGTGGTAGGCAGGCAGCTCCATCACGAAGGGAGCGGGGTCGCCGGCGAACATCCGGGTCTTTTTCAGCATGATGCCGGAGAGAATGATAGCGGCCATGCCGATGAAATAGGCGGAGGTGGACACCCACGCGCTGCCGCCGAACAGGGCGCCGGCGATCATGGCGATGAAGGGGACCTTGGCGCCGCAGGGGATGAACGTGGTGGTCATGATGGTCATGCGGCGGTCACGCTCGTTTTCGATGGTGCGGGACGCCATGACGCCGGGCACGCCGCAGCCCACGCCGATGAGCATGGGGATAAAGCTCTTACCGGACAGACCGAACTTGCGGAACACCCGGTCCAGCACGAAGGCGATACGGGCCATATAGCCGCAGGCCTCCAGGAATGCCAGCATCAGAAACAGCACCAGCATCTGGGGCACGAAGCCCAACACTGCGCCGACACCGGCCACGATACCGTCCAGGATCAGGCCGTTCAGCCAATCCGGCGTACCGGCGGCATCCAGCGCATCGCCGATCAGGACGGGGATGCCGGGTACCCACACACCGTAGTCGGCGGGATCCGGCTCGTCGCCGATCTCCGCCAGCGTCGCCTTGGCCGCCTCGTAGTCCGCCAAGGTCGCCGTCTCCGTGGTGACCGCCAGTGTCTCCTCGTCCTCCACGTCGTAGGTGAAGGTGCCGTCGGCAGCCAGCGCGCCGTGCTCCTCGATATATGCCTCGTAGCCGTCTACGATCAAAGACGCCTCGCCGTAGGTATCGGCGACCTCGTTGTAGCCGCCGTCGATGCCCAGCAGATGCCAGCCGTCGCCGAACACACCGTCGTTGGCCCAGTCGGTGGCTGGCGCGCCTACCGCTACCATGGCGATCCAGTACACCAGGAACATGACCACGGCGAAAATGGGCAGACCCAGCCAGCGGTTGGTGACGACGCGGTCGATCTTGTCAGAGGCGGACAGCTCGCCCTTGGCCTTCTTCTGCTTGTAGCAGCCCTTGATGAGCTGGGCAACATAGACATAGCGCTCGTTGGTGATGATGCTCTCAGCATCGTCGTCCAGCTCCTTCTCGGCGGCCTTGATGTCCGCCTCGATGTGGGTCATGACGGTGGGGTCGATCTTCAGCTGCTCCAGCACCTTGTCGTCCCGCTCGAAGATCTTGATGGCGTACCAGCGCTGCTGCTCCTCGGGCAGATCATGCACCGCCGCCTCCTCGATGTGGGCGATGGCGTGCTCTACCGGCCCGGAGAAGGTGTGCATCGGTACGGTCTTAGCGGTGGCGGCAGCCTCTACAGCGGCCTGCGCCGCCTCCATCACACCGTCGCCCTTCAGGGCGGAGATCTCCACCACCTTGCAGCCCAGCTCGCGGCTCAGCTCCGCCACGTTGATCTGGTCGCCGTTCCTGCGGACCACGTCCATCATGTTGATGGCGACGACAACGGGGATGCCCAGCTCCGTCAGCTGGGTGGTCAGATAGAGATTGCGCTCCAGATTGGTGCCGTCGATGATGTTCAGAATGGCGTCGGGGCGCTGGCCGATCAGGTAGTTGCGGGCCACCACCTCCTCCAGTGTGTAGGGGGACAGGGAGTAGATGCCGGGCAGGTCCATGATGACCACGTCCTCGTGCTTTTTCAGGCGTCCCTCCTTCTTCTCCACCGTGACGCCGGGCCAGTTGCCCACGAACTGGTTGGAGCCGGTCAGGGCGTTGAACAACGTTGTCTTACCGCTGTTGGGGTTGCCCGCCAACGCGATCTTGATCTGTTTTTCCATATATTCTCTCCTTTCGGTTAGCCTTGCCTAACCATTGATCGTAAAAATCACTCGACCTCGATCATCTCGGTGTCGGCCTTCCGCAGACTCAGCTCGTAGCCCCGGACGGTGACCTCCATGGGGTCGCCCAGCGGCGCCACCTTGCGGACGTAGACCTCCACGCCTCGTGTGATGCCCATGTCCATGATCCGGCGCTTCACAGGCCCTTCACCGTGGAGCTTCACCACCTTGGCCGTCTCGCCGATCTTCACCTCGCGCAATGTTTTCATCACTTGTCTCTCCTTCTATATGGTTTCGTATTGCTCACACCATGATTTTCCGCGCCATTTCCGCGCTGATGGCCACGCGGGCTTCCTTCACCTTGACGATGATGTTGCCGCTCATGGCGGCCACCACCGTGGCGGTACCGCCGGCCACAAAGCCCAGCTCCTCCAGATGCCTTCTCACCTCCGGAGAGCCGCCCACCTTGCGGATCAGGTTCTCCGTACCTATGTCGGCCAGTGCCAACGGCATCATACCGATCCCTCCGATCTTTTCAGTTAGTTTTATCTAACCACTGTTTGAAAAAGAATGGCTGTCGCTGCCGCCCACCGCAGGTCGTTAGTCTTATCTAACTGACGCGGTTAGTTTACCCTCTCTAATCCATTTTGTCAAGGGGTGCGGCAGGAAAAAATTTATCTCCTTGCAAATTTGGTTAAAGTATGTTAACCTATCTGTATCCTGAAACGAAAAGTTGGTGAACTTATGCAGATATTACGGGCATCCGAGGACTATCTGGAGGCCATGCTGATGATGCAGCAGGAGCACGGGTACATCCGCTCCATCGACATTGCCGACAAGCTGGGGGTCACAAAGCCCAGCGTCACCTACGCCACCAAGCGGCTGCGGGAGAACGGTTACATCACCATGGACAAGGACGGCCTCATTACCCTGACGGAGCAGGGCATGGCCATTGCCGCCAGTATGCTGGACCGGCACCACACGCTGACCCGCTTTCTCATGGCGCTGGGCGTCGACGAGGAGACGGCGGAGAGCGATGCGTGCAGGCTGGAGCATGATCTCAGCCAGACCAGCTTCGACGCCATCTGCCGCCACGCCCGGAAGAACCTTTGAGCCACGCAAAAAACGTGCGCTGTACGTAGAGTACAGCGCACGTTTTTTGTATACTCACAGCGCCGCCAGCACCGCGCCGCCCCGCCTCTTCAGCCACAGATACAGCGCAAGGCACGCCAGCAGCGTGGCGGCGGCGAAGCAGCCCAGATACCATACCGCGCCCAGACGCCAGCCCGCCAGCATGTAACCGCCGCCCAGCACCGCCGCGTACCCCCAGCCGCCGAACAGGGCGATGGCCACGGAGGCGCTCTGTTTGATGGGGATGATCTCCCGCGTCCATGTCAGGTTGGGCATCCGCAGGCCGAGAAACAGCCCCAGCAGCGCGGAGAACGCCGTAAACAGCAGGGATACCGCCGTCAGCATCGCCAGCTCCGCCGCCGTCATCGGCACGGCAAGCGCCGCGCAGACAAGGCACACCGCCACCGGCACCGCGGTCAGCAGCAGCTGCATAGTCAGCTTGGCCCGCAGCACCTGCCACGGCGTCACCGGCAGCGACTGCATCTGCCACAGGCACTTGCCCTCCAAGGAGACGGAGGGCGCCGCCATGTCGTTCATGGCGGCCATCATGCACACCACCGCCGCCAGCAGCACCGGCAATGCGTTGTAGATCTGCGGCACGGCGCGCAGCACCGCCGTCAGCTCGTCGCTTTTCCACAGCAGCATCCCGCCCGCCACTGGCAGCATCAGGATACCCATGCCGCAGTTGAGCATATAGTTGGGACTGGCGGTGAACCGCCCCAACTCCTTGTGCAGCAGCGCCGCACCGGTGGAGCGCCGCACGGCGGTCTGCTCCCGATACCGACGGCGCTCCGTGCGGCCCGTGGCGGTGGCGATCTTCAAAAAGCTGCGCCGCAGCAGCGCCCACAGCGCCGCGAACAGTGCCAGCACCACCGCGGAAACCACCAGCATCGCCGCGCCGTCTCCGGCGCCGACCCTGCCGAACAGGTACAGCGGGTAGGCCGCGCCCCGGATCCTTTCACCGTACACGGCGGCGTTGGCCAGCAGATCCTCCACCAGCGTCTGCGCCTTGAAATAGAAGAAATAGTAGCCGCCGAAAAACACCAGCGAGACGAGGACGGTGACAAAGCTCTTGTGCTTCAGCTTCAGGCTGATCTTCGCCACCACCCAGCCCAGCGCGCACGCCAGTGTCAGCACGAAAACGGAGATGAGCAGCACCAGCAGCACGCCGCCGAGAATCGCACCCGCCGTCACAGGCGCCACCGCCCAATAGACGATGACCGTCGGCACGATCACCACCGCGCTGTACATGAAGCCCATCAGGTATACGCTTAGCAGCCGGGACGCCATCAGCGTGTCCACCGGGATGGGCATACTCAGCAGCAGGTCATTGTCCTTTGCCAGATACAGGCCGGAATAGGTGTTGAACACGCTGCCAAACGCGCCCAGCAGCACGGCCAGCAGTCCCATCAGCGCGAAGTACAGCCAGTCCATGCCCACGGCGGCCAGCGGCCCGCACAGCCCCAGCGCCAGCATGGTGAACATACCGCCCAGCACGCCCACCATCAGCACTACAAACAGGGCAATATAGCCCGCCACCGCCGCCTTGGAGCGGGACTTGTTGGTCTTGGGATTGTAGAAGTAGCTGCGGAAGATCTCCGTCAGCTGCTTTTTCATGAGAATCTTCAGCATCACGCCTCATCCTCCAGCTCCAGGAAGACCTGCTCCAGCGAGTCGTCGCCCTTGACCTCCTCCATGGTGCCGGAGCGGATGAGCCGGCCGCCCTTGATGATGGCTACCTTGTCGCACAGCTTTTCCGCCACCTCCAGCACATGGGTGGAGAAGAAGATGGCGCCGCCCCGGTCGCACAGCTCCCGCATCATGCCCTTGAGCAGATGGGACGCCTTGGGGTCCAGCCCCACAAAGGGCTCATCCATGATGACCAGCTTCGGCTGGTGCAGCCACGCGGCGATGATGGCCAGCTTCTGCTTCATGCCGTGGGAATAGGCGGCGATGGGCTGGGCCAGATCCTCCGTCAGCTCGAACCGCGCCGCATAGTCCCGGATGCGTGTCTGGCGGTCATCGGCGCTGACGCCGAAGATGTCCGCGATGAAGTTCAGGTACTTGATGCCGCTCATAAAATCGTACAGGTCGGGGTTATCGGGGATGTAGGCCAGCTCCCGTTTGCAGGCCAGCGGCTCCGTCCGGATGGACTTGCCGTCGATATAGATCTCTCCCGCGTCGAATTGCAGGATGCCCGCCACCGCCTTCAGCGTGGTGGTCTTGCCCGCGCCGTTGTGTCCGATAAAGCCGTACAGCTCCCCCGCCTGAATGTGCAGGCTCAGGTCGTCCACCGCCTTCTTCTCCCCGTAGGTCTTGGTCAGATGCTGGATTTTCAGCATATGCTACACCTCTTTTCTCGTGTCTTGTGTGGCTCCTTACATATCCAGCCGGATTATACGCCCGCCGCCTTTCCCTTGTCAAGACGCTGCCTGCACATGGTTCGCAGCGGCAAAAGCGGCGTGCCCATGCCGGGTGCGCCGCCTTTTCCTTATGCCACGGGGAAGGTGACGCGGATCTCCGTACCCTTCCCCACCTCGCTTTGCAGGTGGATGGCGCCGTGGTGGTACTGCACCGCGTGCTTGACGATGGACAGTCCCAACCCCGTACCGCCGGAGGCCTTGGAGTGGCTCTTATCCACCCGGTAAAACCGCTCGAACACCCGATCCTGCTGGTCGGGCGGGATGCCGATGCCGGTGTCCCGCACGGTGACGGCGGCCGTTTCGTTCTCCTTCGTCACCGTCACCTGCACGCGGCCGCCGTCGGTGTTGTACTTGATGGCGTTGTCGCACAGGTTAAATACGATCTCGTACAGCAGCCGCCGGACGCCGGTGAGCTCCACCGGCTCGCCCTCCACGGCGATGGTCACATTTCGGTCCGCCGCGGCGCTTTGCAGGCTCTCCGCCGCCTCCCGCGCCAACGCCAGCAGCTCCACCGGCTCCGCAGGCATCGGTTCGCCCTCGTCCAGCTGGGACAGGCGGATGATGTCGCCGATCAGCGTCACCAGCCGCTGGGCCTCCGAGCGGATATGCCCGATGAAGCGAGGTACATCCTCCTGCTTCACCAGACCGTTCTCCAGCAGCTCCGCGCTGCCGATGATCCCCTGCAAGGGGGTTTTCAGCTCGTGGGACACGTTGGCGGTGAACTCCCGCCGGTTCCGCTCGGCAAAGGCCCGCTCCGTCACGTCGAACACCAGCAGCACCGTGCCCGCCGTGCGTCCCTCCGACTGGATGCGCGTCACGTCGAACTGGTACTCCCTGCCGTTCCGCTGGCCGCGGAATTCGCTGTGTCCCTGCTCCGCCGCCTGACGCAGCGCGTCGCTCAGCGCCACGTCCCGATCCACCGTCAGAAGATCCTGTCCCACACAGTTTTCCGCCGCGTCCAACAGCCGTCTGGCCGCCGGATTGATGCTCAGGATGACCCCCGCCTCGTCCAGCAGCACCAGACCCTCGCTCATGCTGCCGGTGATCTGCTCAAATTCCTCCGACCGACAGCGCAGCTCGTCCATCTGCCGGTCGATCTGGCGGCGCTGATGCTCCATGCGCCGCAGCAGGGGCGCCAGCTCCTCGTAGGTGTCGTTCTCCAGCGGATGCTCCAGATCCAGCCGGTTCAGCGGCTCCGTGATGCGCCGCGCCAGCCGGGACGCCAGCACGCCTGACAGGATCAGCGCCGCCGCCAGCACCAGCAGGATGGGCTGGAGCATATTCAGCACCAGCACCCCTGTCGTCACCCGGATGGCGGACAGACGCAGCACCGTGCCGTCCGGCAGGCGCTTGGCGTAGTACACCGTCTTTTGCAGCAGCGTGTCGCTGTACCGGCTGCTCTCGCCCTCGCCGGTGGCCAGCGCCTGCTGCACCTCCTGCCGCTGGGCGTGATTCTCCATGCTCTCCGCGTCCGCCTGCGTGTCGTACAGCACCGCGCCGTCCGCGCGCAGCCATGTGATGCGGTACTGGTCGGATTCCAGCTGCTTGAGATAGTCCATGCCGTTCTGCTCCACGCCCACCACCGCCAGACTCAGCTCGTCCCGCAGCTGGGACTCCTGTACACGGCCGAAATAGCTGTACAGCGCACCCATCACCAGCGTCAGGCTGGCGATGAGCACCGCCACGCCCACCAGCAGCGTAGCGCGGAAAATACGCTTTGTCATGGTGCTCATGGCTGCGCCCTCCACCGGTAGCCCACACTGCGCACCGTCTCGATATGCTCGCCATAGACGCCCAGCTTCTGCCGCAGGGTGCGGATGTGCATATCCACTGTCCGGCTCTCGCCGTAAAAGTCCATGCCCCACACCTGCTCCATCAGCTGGTCGCGGGTAAACGCCGTGCCGGGATGGGACAGGAACAGCCGCAGCAGCTGGTACTCCTTGTACGTCAGTACCACCCGGACGCCGTCGGCGGTGACGGTATGCTCCTGCTCGTCCACCACCAGACCGCCGCAGCGCAGCACCGCAACCGGCTGCGGCCTGCACCGGCGCAGCACCGCCTTGACCCGCGACACCAGCTCCATGACGCCGAAGGGCTTGGCCAGATAGTCGTCCGCCCCCAGATCAAGGCCCTGGATCTTGTCATACTCCGCGCCCTTGGCCGTGGCCATGATGACGGGGATCTCCCGCAGCGCCGCGTCGGCCTTCATCCGCCGCAGCAGCTCGATGCCGTCGATCTCCGGCAGCATCACATCCAGCACCACCAGCTCCGGCTGGGTCTTTTGCAGTGCCTGCCAGAAGGCGGCGCCGTCGGCAAACCCCTCCGCCGCAAGGCCGGTGGAGTTCAGCGCATATACCTCGATGTCCCGGATGCTGGCGTCGTCCTCCACACACCAGATCATGGTCACTCCTCCTTGTGTACGCCGGTGACGGAAAACTCCACCCACTCGGCAATATTGGTAGCATGGTCGCCGATCCGCTCCAGATACTTGGCGATCATCAGCAGCTCCAGCGCCGTACCGCCCTCCGCCGGATCGTCGGCGATGCGCCGGATCAGCGCCTGCTTTACCTTGTCAAAATACGCGTCCACCATGTCGTCATCGGCGATGACCTTCTCCGCCAGCGCCACATCCTGCCGGACATAGGCGTCCACGCTGTCGCTGACCATGCCGATGGCGGCCTCCGCCATCTTGCGCAGCAGCTCGTGGCTCTCCGCCGGCACGTCCTCCAGATACAGCACGATCTCAGCGATGTCGTCGGCCTGATCGCCGATACGCTCCATGTCCGTGATCATCTTCAGCGCTGCGGAGATACGCCGCAGGTCGCCGGCCACCGGCTGCTGGTGCAGCAGCAGCCGCAGGCACAGGTTCTCAATGTCCCGCTCCTTCCGGTCGATATCCCGATCCAGCGGCGGCACCTGCCGTGCCAGCGACTTGTCCCCGGTGGTCAGGGCGCGGGAGGCCAGCGCGATCACCCGCTCGCACAGCGCGCCCATCTCGATCAGCTCCCGGTGCAGCTGTGCCAGCTGTTCATCAAAACGGCTTCTCATCATCCAAACCTCCCCGTGATGTAATCCTCGGTCTTTTTCTGCGTCGGCGTGGAGAACATACGCTCGGTGTCATCGTACTCGATCAGCTCTCCCAGCAGGAAAAAGGCGGTTCGGTCGGAAATACGCAGCGCCTGCTGCATATTGTGGGTCACGATGACAATAGTGTACCGTTTTTTCAGCTCCATTGCAAGGTCTTCTATCTTGGATGTGGAGATGGGATCCAGCGCCGAGGTGGGCTCGTCCATCAGCAGCACCCGCGGCTCCACCGCCAGCGCCCGCGCAATGCACAGGCGCTGCTGCTGGCCGCCGGACAGGCCCAGCGCGTTTTTCCTCAGCCGGTCCTTCACCTCGTCCCAGATGGCCGCCGAGCGCAGGGACTGCTCCACGATCTCGTCCAGCTTGGCCCGGTTCCGTACCCCGTGGGTGCGGGGGCCGTAGGCCACGTTGTCGTAGATGCTCATGGGGAACGGGTTGGGCTTCTGGAACACCATGCCCACCTGCCGCCGCAGCTCGTTGACATCCACATCCGGCGCGAAGATGTTCTTCCCGTCATACTCCACCGTTCCCTCGATGCGCACGCCGGGCACCAGATCGTTCATCCGATCCAGCGTCTTGAGAAAGGTGGACTTGCCGCAGCCGGAAGGCCCGATGAGGGCCGTGATGCTCTGTTCCGGGATGTCCATATCCACATGGTGCAGCGCCTGCGTAGGGCCGTACCACAAATTCAGGTCATGTACGGTAAAAATATCGCTCATAGGCTCCTCCGTTTCTTGAAATACCGCCCCGTCAGACCGGCAGCCAAGTTGATAAGCAGCGCCAGCACCATCAGAATAGCGGCAATGGCAAAGGCCACGTCAAACTCGCCCTGCTCCTTGGCGTAAACGTACAGCGCCACCGACAGCGTAGCGCCGGAGCTTTCCAGCGTCTCGCCCAGGGTGCTGTACAGCGTGTGGGCGAAGCCCGCCGTGTACAGCAGCGCCGCCGTCTCGCCCAGTATGCGTCCCACCGCCAGAATACAGCCGGTGATCACGCCGTCCACGCAGCCGGGCAGCACCACCGTTCGGATGGTGCGCCACTTCCCCGCGCCCAGACCGAACGCGCCCTCCCGGTAGCTCTGGGGTACGGTCTTCAGGCTCTCCTGCGTGGTGCGCATGATGGTGGGCAGGTTCATGATGACCAGCGTCATGGCGCCGGCGATCAGGGATTTCTTCATTCCCAGAAACTGGCAGAAGAACATCTGTCCCACCAGTCCGTAGATGATGGACGGGATGCCGGACAGCGTCTCGGCGGTGTATTCGATGGCCGCCACCAGCCTTCTGTTTTGGGCGTACTCCGTCAGGTATACCGCCGCGCACACGCCCACCGGCAGCACCACCAGCAGCGTGGTCAGCACCATGCAGACGGTGCTGATAATATCCGGCAGGATGCCGATGGTGCCGTCCAGATAGCTGGGCTTGGTGCGCAGCAGCTCCCAGCTCAGGTTGGGAACGCCCTTGACCAGCACATACGCGATGAGGAACACCGCCAGCGCACAGGTCAGCACTGCACACAGTACCATCAGCGTCCGCATCATACCGCCCCACGCACGGCGGCGCAGCGCAAAATTCGTTTTGTCCATGGCTCACTTCTCCTTACTGCGCTTGAGGAAGAAATTCAGCGCCGCGTTGATGAGCATGATAAAGAGGAACAGCACCAGCGCGATGGAAAGCAACGCCTGCCGCTGCAGGCCCGCCGCCGCGTAGCTCATCTCACTGGCCACGGCGGTGGTCAAAAACCGCACGCTCTGGAAAAGAGACGGCATATTCGGCACGTTGCCGGACACCATCATCACCGCCATGGCCTCGCCGATGGCGCGGCCTACGCCCAGCACCACCGCTGCGGCGATACCGCTGCGGGCGGCGGGTACGGACACCCGGAACCAGGTCTCCGTGGCGGTGGCGCCCAGCGCCAGCGATGCGTCCTCGTACTCCTTCGGCACCGCCTCCAGCGCCGTCATCGCCACGTTGATGATGGACGGCAGGATCATGATGGCCAGCACGATGATGGCCGCCAGCAGCCCCGAGCCGTCGGGGATATGGAAGATCCGCCGGATACCCGGCACCAGCACCAGCATACCCACCAGACCATAGACCACGGAGGGGATGCCCGCCAGCAGGCTCACCGCCGCAGACACCGCCGCCTTCAGCTTGGGCGGCGCCATTTTCGCCAGAAATACGGCGGTCATAAAGCCCACCGGCACGCCCAGCAGGATGGCGCCCGCCGTGCCGTACACGCTGGTGAGGATGAAGGGCAGGATGCCGAACTGCGGCTGTGCGCCGTTGGAGTCCCACACCGGGCCGAACAGGAATTTGATCAGGCCGATCTCCCGTATGGCCGGGATGCCGGAGACGATCAGATAGACCGAGATCAGCAGCACGCAGCCCACCGTGACCAGCCCCATCAGCAGGAACCAGCCGTGGATGACATTTTCCGCCAGTCGTTTTGCTCTCATATCAGTACCTCATACACGGGGATAAGGCGACACCCGCCGGGGATGCCGCCTTACCAAACCGCCTTACCTTCAGTTGGCCGCCACTGCGCCGGCCTTGGCGATGATGTCTGCCGCCGCGGGAGAGGTCGCGTAGTCAAAGAAGGACTGTGCTGCGGAAGAGAGTGCCTTGCCCTCCACCGTCACCAGCACGAAGGGGCGCTGCACCTTGTAGCTGCCGTCCTTGACAGTCGCCTCGCTGGGGGTCACGCCGTCCACGTTCAGAGCCTTCACGCTGTCCTTGATGGATGCCAGAGACGCATAGCCGATGGCGTCGGGGTTCTGGCTCACTGCGGTGATGACATCGCCGGTGGAGGTCAGCTCCTGCCGGTACTGGCACTTGTCCTTGGTGCCGGTGATGGACTCAAAGCCGTCGCGGGTACCGCTGGCCGCCTCACGGCCGATCAGCACCACCTGTGCGTCCTTGCCGCCCACGTCCTTCCAGTTGGTGATCTCGCCGGTGTACAGCTTGGCGATCTGCTCGACGGACAGGTCGCTGACGGGGTTGTCGGGGTGAACGATGATGGCGATGCCGTCATAGGCCAGCACGGTCTCCTTCAGGCCGGCGGACTTCTCCTCATCCTTCAGCGCACGGGAGGACAGGCCGATGTCGCAGGTGCCCTCCTGCACGGCGGTGATGCCGGAGCCGGAGCCGGTGGGGTTGTAGTTGACGGTGACGCCGCCGTTGGCGGCCATATAGGACTCGCTCAGTGCGCCGATGACCTTCTCCATGGAGGTGGAGCCGTCGGTGGATACCGTACCGCTGACCGTCTCCGCAACGGTGCCGCCGTTGGCGTTGTCATCGCCGGTGTTGGCGTCGTTGTTGGTCTTGTCGCCGCAGCCCACCAGCAGCGCCAGCGTCATAACGGCAGTTAATGCAAATGCCATGATCTTTTTCATATCACATACCTCGTTTCACGTATTGTTTGATATCTCCTGTGTACGTCTCTTATTGTAGAAAGCGTATGTAAAGCAAAAAATCACACCTTTGTAAAATCCAAGTAAAGCGTCGCTTTTCCGAGGATTGCCTTTACCCGCCCGGTATGGTACAATGTCCTCACAGCGCGCACTTTGCCGTCTATTTTCTCCCTGACCGGCGGCACTGTGTAAAATAGGCTGTCGGAAAGGAATCGGAGTATGAAGAAAAAGCTTTTGACCCTCCTTCTCGCCGTCGCCATGGTGTTTACACTGGGCGCCTGCGGTGAGAAGAAGCCCGTCATGGGCAAGGACGC
>ERZ1026850.911-NODE-911-length-16992-cov-5.215386_pt1 | contig 16992 bp, 15 predicted proteins | sample MGYA00380155_ERZ1026850 | MGnify/ENA primary metagenome ERZ1026850 (study PRJEB33269, sample SAMEA4719791) | human gut metagenome | biome: human-associated habitat; feature: organic feature; material: feces | place: Cameroon | collected 2013-10 ... | reverse complement strand
TAGATATGTTTCCATATAAGAAAACCGAGCTTTTTCAGAAGTCTGGCTTCAAATCCAAACCTCCGAAAAAGCCCGGAAATTTATGTTTTTTATTTGTCTTGCGCCACGCTGGATGCGCTACGGAAGCAAAGCTTCCTACGCTTATCCGCGGCATTCGCCGCATACAGCCCATCGCATAATGGTGCCTTTGTGAGCAAGCTCCCACAGCACCTTATGCTCGGTCTGTGCGTGGCTCATTGCTAACGCGTGACATCAAGACAACCGTCTCCACATGCACCGTCTGCCCAAACTGATCCACAGGCCTTACTCTCTTAAGCTCATACCCGCCTTCACACAGAATCTTCAGGTCCCGGGCGAGTGTCGCAGAATCGCAGCTCACATAGACGATTCGCTCCGGGCACATTGCCAGCATGGTTTCCAGGCACTTCTCATCGCAGCCTTTTCTTGGCGGGTCTACCACAATGACATCCGGGTGCAGCTTCTCGGTTTCTGAATCATCTTTGCTTGCAGATGCCTTTTCATAGAATTCCGGCAATACCTCCTCTGCCTTTCCCACATAGAACTGGGCGTTGGTGATATGGTTGTTGCGGGCATTTTCCCTGGCATCTTCGATTGCCTGGGGAATGATTTCCACGCCATATACCTGCTTTGCCTTCTTTGCCATGAACAGGGATATGGTGCCGATTCCGCAATATAAATCCCACACGGTTTCTTTGGCGGTCAGTCCGGCATATTCCAGTGCCAGTCCATACAGCTTTTCGGTCTGCACAGGATTTACCTGATAGAAGGATAATGGAGAGATAGAGAACTGGATGCCTCCCAAGGTATCTTGGATTCGCTCTTTTCCCCACAGTACGCGGATTTCTTTTCCCATAATAACATTGGTTTTTTCTGTATTTATGCTGACGGAGATACTTTCTATCCGTTTTGGTTCTCCTTTTTCTGCAAAGGATATTGCCAGCAGTTTTTCTACTAACTTATCTTCTTTTGGCAGTTTACTGCCATTGATGACCAGGCACACCATAATCTGCCCCGACTGGAAGCCGGTACGGATGAGGACATGACGTACCAGTCCTTTACCGGTTGTCTCCCGGTAAGCGGACACCTGATATTCTTTCATATATGCCAGGATGGTTTCCAGAATTGCCTGGTTTTCTGTTACGCCTAATGCACAGTCTGTATTGGCAATAATATCGTGGGTTCTTCCTGCATAGAAGCCGGTAATCAGTCGGTCTTCTCTGTCATATCCTATGGGGAACTGTGCTTTATTGCGGTAATGCCATGGTTCTTCCATTCCTATTATGGGCTCCATTACTTTTTCAAGCAGGACTGCATCGAAACCACCGATTCTTTGTAAGTTATTGCGTACTTTATCTTCTTTGAACTGTAGCTGTCTTTCATAACTTATAGGTTGTATCTGACAGCCACCGCACTGTCTGTAGAATCTGCATTTTGGTTCTACACGAAAAGAAGAAGGTGTTACCACCTTCTCTGTTCTTGCATACCCATAATTTTTCTTACACTTGGTAATTCTTGCTTCCACAGTATCTCCGATAACGGCATCTTTTACGAAAAGGGTATAGCCTTCCAGCTTGCCGATACCTTCCCCATCGTTCCCGATATCTTCTATAGTAACTGTGACAATATCATTCTTTTTATATTCCATTCAAATCCTCATTTCTGCGCATGTTCTTTGCGCATACCGAGTTTGTGCCTGTGCACGCATTTTTGTACTAACTTCCATTTCTGGGCAGCTTATTGCAAGAAAGCACAGTTTATCCTACTCCAACCGTGTCCCAATCAGGTTAGACTCGAACAGTCTGTTATAGCCAAGCCAGCCTGTCTCAGTTGTATTTTCCATCAGTTCGGTAAAGGTTTCCATCTTGGCATCGGTATTATCCGCAAAGGTCAGTGCCACGGCTTCTACGATTGCCGGTTTCTTCGGGGAACCGAATTCCAATTCTCCATGGTGTGCCAGGATACAGTGTTTTAACTCATTGGCAAGAAGGACTGGGAATCCTGGAATTTCCCTGATTTTCTCCCCTACCATTTCTGTACCTATTACAATATGTCCCAGGAACTGTCCGTCATCGGTATAGTCATTTTCCGGAAACAGGGATAATTCCCTTGTTTTACCGATATCATGGCAGATGGCTGCGGTAAGTAGCAAATCCCTTTTCAGGATAGGGTACTGGGTACAGTAGTAATCACAGAGTTTCGTTACACCCAAGGTATGCTGTAACAGTCCACCTACGAAGCCGTGGTGTACGGTCTTGGCTGCCGAAGATTGTTTAAATCTTTTTGCAAAAGCTTCATCTTTTACGAAGAACGCCTCTAACAACTGTTTCAGGTAGGTATTCTCTATACTGTTAATAAAGCCTGTCAGTTCTTTCATCATTCCTTCAATCGGGAAATGGCTGACCGGAAGATAATCTGCCGGGTCATATTCTCCTTCCTGGCACTTACGAATGCGTTTTACATTGACCTGCAGCGCACTTTGAAAGCTGGTTACTTCTCCATATACTTCTATATAATCCAGGGAATCAAAATCATCAATTCCTGCACTATTGGGGTCCCATATTTTGGCATCCAGAGTTCCTGTCTTATCCTGTAAAATAACATTATCATAAGGTTTTCCGTTCTTGGTTACGGCAGACTGCTTATGCTTACATAAATAGATGTCAAATACTCTGTCGCCTTCTTTATAATCTTTAATATACTTCATGATTTTCTTTCTCCATTTCTATCTTCTTCCCAGTGTTACGTCCATATTCATTTCTTTTTCCTGGCGCAATACCGTTATTTCAATCGTATCCTCCGGCTGTGCACTATACAATATGTTTAACAGGTCATTATAATTGGCAACCGAAACATTCCCTACCCGGATTAGCACATCGCCACTTTGGATTCCGGCAGCCATAGCAGGAGAATCAATTTCAATCTCCTTAATATATACGCCTTCCTGTGTTCCTAGTGTTTCCGCCATATTTTCCGGGATATCGGTTCCGTGGATTCCCAGGTATGTGAGTTCCTGGTTATTGGACATCTTCTCAATGGTTTTCTTCAGTTCGGTAATGCCGTATGCGGTCAGCCGGTTCTGCATATCGGTTCCTGTGTTGATATTATCAATAATTCCTACTACCATTCCCCGCAGGTTAATAAGAATTCCTGTTGCATTACTGCTTGTGTAAATATCTGTCGTAATCAATTTATAGGCAGAATCCGGTTGGTCAATGATGGTTCCCATAGAAGTAATGATGCCATAGCACACAGAATTATTCAGCCCTGCCGGGCTTCCCAGTGCGATAATTGGCATTCCTAACAGCTTATCGCTATTAGAGCTTCCAAGCTTTGCAATGTTGATAACGTCCATTGTATCTTCATTTATAGCAAGCAGTTCCACGGACAAAATTGCCAGACCGGTTGTATTGTCTTTCTGCACCAGTTCTGCTTCTACCTGAGCCTGATTGCAAAAGGTCACTACTATGTTATCCGCATCTTTTAAGGCACTGCTGCTGACCAGAATCAATATGGATTTACCATTATTGGCTATAATAACACCAGACGCAGATGATTCATTTTCGTAAATGTCATTAAACCAGTCTACATCAGAAGAAACTCCGGTTACGGTAACGACACAGCGGCTGGTTGTCTCTGCCAGCTTTGCCAGTTCTGCATACACGGACTGGTAATCATCCAGGCTGAACTCCATCTGGGACAGAATTTCTTCAATCTGTTGGTTTTCCAGCTCTGCCGTAGTTGTTTCTTCGGTATCGGGCACCTCTACCAGCATGTCTTCTGGCTTCATTTCCTCACTGACGGTTTCTTCCGGAAACTGTACTTCGGTTGTCTCTTCCTCCGGATACAATTTATTACTGATTAAGGGCTCCAGCACCAGAAAAGTAAAACATGCCACCAGGCCAAATACTACCGCCATCACTACGGTAATAATAGTCCTGCGGAATAATTTTTTCTTATTGACCGGTTTTTGTTTTATCGTTTCCCGCAGAAAGTCCGACTGCACGGATGGCGTGTATTCTGCCTGTTCCTTTATCGGTTCGGTTCCTGTCAGGTTCTGTTTCGTTTCCCGTTCGGACATAGCCATATCCTTCCTTCCGATTTGCTCTTTCCAGTATATCTTCTTTCGCTTTTCTTGTAAAGAAAAGGTGTATTTCCAACCTGTTTGTGATAAGATGAGGTTACTATCAGAAATGAGGCATGTTATGAATAAGAAAGTATTACGTGTTTTAGAATACAATAAGATTATTGAAGAACTAACACAGAAAGCAACCTCGGAACAGGGCAAGAAGCTGGCTTCCTCCCTGGTTCCCATGACGAATCCGGAAGAAATAACAACCGCGCAGCAGGAGACTGCTGATGCCTTAACTCGTCTTTTCCAGAAGGGTTCTACGTCTTTTGGCGGCAACAAGGACCTTGGCTTTGCCATCAAATCCCTGGAGGTAGGCAGTGCTCTTTCTATCACGGAGTTACTGCGCATTGCTGCTTTCCTGGAAAATGTAAACCGCATCAAGTCCTACGGACGAAGAGAACGGGATGACCTGCCCGGCGATTCTTTAGACATTTATTTTGACAGCCTGGAACCACTTACGCCCCTTGCCGGCGAAATCCGCCGCTGTATTCTGTCGGAGGAGGAGATTGCAGACGACGCAAGCCCCACTTTAAAACACATCCGGCGCAGTATGTCTCTTACCAATGACAAGATTCATTCCCAACTGAATTCCATGATTAATGGCTCCTATCGTACTTATTTACAGGATGCTGTTGTCACGATGCGTAATAACCGGTACTGTATTCCGGTAAAATCAGAATATAAGGGACAGGTTCCCGGTATGGTTCACGACCAGTCTTCTACCGGTTCTACCTTTTTTATCGAGCCTGCTGCCATCGTGAATCTGAACAATGAGTTAAAAGAACTTTCCATAAAGGAACAGGAAGAAATTGATGCGATTCTGGCTTCCCTGAGTGCCCAGGCTTCTCTTCACACAGAAGCTTTGCTGGCAGACCAACGGGCAATGACTGTCCTGGACTTTATTTTTGCCAAAGCATCGCTTGCCATGGAGCAGAATGCTACCATGCCGGTTTTCCGTACCGACCATCAGATTCGTATCCGGCAAGGTCGCCATCCTTTGATTGATAAGAAAAAGGTGGTGCCTATCGACATTCATCTGGGCAGTGATTTTGACTTGCTGATTATCACAGGTCCTAACACCGGTGGTAAAACTGTTTCCCTGAAAACGGTTGGTCTTCTTACCCTGATGGGACAATCCGGTCTGCACATTCCTGCCCTGGACCGTTCTGAGCTGTCGATTTTCCGGGAAGTATATGCAGATATTGGAGATGAACAGAGTATTGAGCAGAGTCTTAGTACCTTTTCTTCCCACATGACCAGCATTGTTTCCATTTTGAAAAATGCCGATGCCGATTCCCTGTGCCTTTTTGATGAGCTTGGTGCCGGTACAGACCCTACGGAAGGGGCTGCCCTGGCCATTTCAGTCCTGGATTATCTGCACAATCGTGGTATCCGTACTATGGCTACCACCCATTACAGCGAGTTGAAGGTTTACGCACTCTCCACAAACTTTGTGGAGAATGCCTGCTGTGAATTTGATGTGGAGACACTGCGCCCTACTTATCGTTTACTGATTGGAGTCCCCGGTAAAAGTAATGCTTTTGCCATCTCTTCCAAGCTGGGGCTTCCAGATTACATTATTGAAGATGCCAAACGTCACATTACAGAGGACAAGGAAAACTTCGAAGATTTACTTACCGATTTGGAAAACAGCCGCATCATCATTGAAAAGGAACGGCTGGAAATCGAGTCCTATAAACAGGAAATAAAGTCCTTAAAAGAACGGCTGGAATCTAAACAGGAGAAAATCGACCAGTCAAGAGACCGCATCCTGCGGGAAGCCAATGAAAAAGCACGGGAAATCTTACAGGATGCAAAAGACGTGGCAGACGAAACCATCCGTACCTTCCAGAAAGCAGGAGCTTCCTCTTCCATGAAGGAACTGGAGAAATCCAGACAGAAGGTACGGGATAAAATCTCCGAAAAGAATGATAAACTCGCCCTGAAAAACAACGCACCAACCCACAAGGTCCTGAAACCAAATCAGATAAAACTGGGCGACAGCGTAAAGGTCGTTTCCATGGGCTTGAAAGGAACCGTAAGTTCTCTGCCGGACAAGAGCGGAAAGCTATTTGTCCAGTGCGGTATCATCCGTTCCCAGGTAGCGTTAAGCGATTTGGTTCCTATAGAAGAGGAAACCATCCACACCGGTAAGATGCAGCGCACCTCCTCCGGTAAACTGAAAATGTCGAAATCTTTCTCTGTTTCTACCGAAATTAACCTGTTAGGAAAAACTGTAGACGAAGCATTGTCAGAACTGGACAAATATCTGGATGATGCCTATCTGGCGCATTTACCAAGTGTCCGTATTGTCCACGGCAAAGGAACCGGTGCCCTTCGCAGTGCAGTACAGAACTATCTGCGCAAGAATAAAATTGTCAAAAGCTACCGCCAGGGAGAATTTGGTGAAGGCGATGCCGGCGTTACCATTGCTGTTTTTAAAGAATAGAATCGTTCAGACGGACAATTTGTGCCAATATAAAGGAGGTCTGGTTATTTATGGTAAATAAGCAGAAAATTTTAATTGTAGATGATGATAATAATATTGCAGAACTGATTTCCCTCTACCTTACCAAGGAATGTTTCGAGACAATGATTGTCAATGATGGGGAATCCGCCCTGTTAGCAGTAGACAGCTTCTCACCCAATCTGATGCTCTTGGATTTGATGCTTCCCGGAATTGACGGCTATCAGGTATGTCGTGAAATCCGGGCAAAATCCAGCCTTCCCATTATCATGCTTTCTGCCAAAGGCGAAGTATTTGATAAGGTGCTTGGTCTGGAAATGGGCGCAGATGACTATATGGAGAAGCCATTTGATTCCAAGGAACTGGTTGCCCGGGTAAAAGCCGTGCTTCGCCGTTATAAGCCTGCCGCACCGGAAGCCAAGGCTCCCGATATCAAATGTGTGGAGTACCCGGATTTGATTGTAAATCAGACCAACTACTCTGTTGTTTATATGGGAAAAACGATTGATATGCCTCCTAAAGAACTGGAACTTCTTTACTTTCTGGCATCTTCACCTAATCACGTCTTTACCAGAGAACAGCTTTTAGACCAGATATGGGGTTATGAGTATATTGGAGACACCAGAACCGTGGACGTACATATCAAACGTCTGCGTGAGAAAATCAATGACCACGACAACTGGCGCATTGCCACCATCTGGGGTATCGGTTACAAATTTGAAGTAAAATAATGTTAGATAAGGAAGGCTTTCTATTTCCATGAAAAAAACATTGTACCTTAAATTCATACTTGCCTATGTCATATTCGGACTCTTTGGCTTTCTTGTTGTAGCTACCTTTGTTTCCAATATGACACTGGACCATCTGAAGAAGGAAAAGGCAGATTCCCTCTACAAGGAAGCTACCCTCATTGCCAACACATACGCTTCGGACTTATACAATAACGAAGCGACTTTGGAAACCGTAAAAGCACAGTTAGATGCTCTGGATACTTATCTGAACGCTACCATCTGGATTATTAATCCTTCCGGACGTATGATTCTGGATTCCTCTGTACCGGTAAATGTGGAAAACGAAATTGTTGTGGAGCATTTTGACCCTACTATTACCGCCGGCTCCTACTATACTATCGGTAACTTTTTTAACACCTTTGACGAAGAAATGCTAAGTGTTTTCGCCCCTATTACTTCTGACTATAAGGTAAAAGGATATGTTGTTATTCATTCTTCTATGAACAGTATACGCTCTTCCGTAGACAGTCTGTTAAATATTTCCTATATTTTACTGGTTATCCTGTTCCTGTTGTCATTGATTATCCTGATTTTTTTCACAGAAATCGTGTATATTCCTCTGCGAAAAATCACAGAAGCTACGGAACAGTATGCCAGCGGAAATCTGCACTATGAATTCAGTGTGGAAAGTGAGGATGAGATGGGATATCTTGCCGCTTCCCTGTCTTATATGGCAAGTGAAATTGCCCGTTCCGAAGACGACCAAAAGAAATTTGTTGCCAACGTTTCTCATGACTTCCGTTCTCCTCTTACCTCCATCAAAGGCTTTCTGGAGGCTATGATAGATGGTACGATTCCCCCGGAAATGCATGAGAAATATTTACTGATTGTCCTAAACGAAACAGAACGTCTGACTAAGTTAACCAACAGTCTTCTGACCCTGAATAACTTAAACACCAAGGGTATGATGTTAAATAAAACGGACTTTGATATCAACCAGACTATCCGAAATGTAGCTGCTTCTTTTGAAGGCACCTGCCGGCAGAAGACCATTGGCATTGAACTGGTGCTTACCGGAGATGAGATGTATGTCCTGGCAGACATAGACAAAATCCAACAGGTTCTCTACAATCTGCTGGATAATGCCATTAAATTCAGCCACCACAATTCCTGTATTAAGCTGGAAACAACGGAGAAACACAACAAAATTTTTGTGAGTGTAAAGGATACCGGTATCGGTATTCCCAAAGATGACCTGAAACTGATTTGGGACAGATTTTATAAATCTGATTTATCCCGTGGTAAGGACAAAAAAGGGACTGGTCTTGGCTTGTCTATTACCAAAGAAATTATCCAGTCCCATGGAGAACATATTAACGTTATCAGCACCGAGGGTGTTGGTACCGAGTTTATTTTTACCTTACCGAAATCTTCTGTGGAGGATGAAGATTAATTATTCTTCCCCGTGCCAGTGCAGATGGTGCAGTTCTCCCTCCATCTGCATATTGGAAAAGTGATTCTGCCGCAAGGCTTCGTAGAGAACAATCGCTACAGAATTCGATAAATTCAGAGACCTTATCTGCTCCAGCATCGGAATGCGGATACAGGTCTCTTCGTTTTCCACCAGAATCTCTTCCGGGATTCCGGCACTTTCTTTTCCAAACATAATGTAATCATCCGGTCCGAAGGAAACGTCTGTATAGACATGCTTTGCCTTAGTGGTTGCCATCCAGATTTTGGCATCCGGATGCTTTTCCTTAAATTCCTGGTAATTCATATACCGGGTCACATCCAGATGCTCCCAGTAATCCATGCCAGCCCGTTTGATTGCCTTTTCATCCAACCGGAAACCCAGCGGCTCTATGAGATGGAGGCTCGTACCTGTTGCTACACAGGTACGTCCGATATTTCCCGTATTTGCCGGTATTTCCGGCTGATGTAATATAATATGCATTCTAAACCATGCCTTTCTTCTCAAGCAGGATTTTATCCACTACTGCTGTTTCTCAGCCCGAAGCTTTTCCACAAAATGAGCCAGTCTTCCGATTGCTACCTTCAGGTTATCCAGAGAATATGCATAGGAAATTCGTAAAAATCCCTCTCCGCAGTCACCGAACGCAGTTCCCGGAACCACCGCAACCTTCTCCTCCTGGAGGAACCGGTTGGCAAATTCATCACTGGTCATTCCAAACTCTTTGATACAGGGGAACACATAGAAAGCTCCGAATGGCTCGAAACAATCTAACTGCATTTCCCGGAACGCATTCATCAGATACCGCCTTCTCTGATTGTAGGCAGTTCTCATCTCGACTACATCTTCGTCCCCATTACGGAGTGCTTCTACTGCTGCATACTGGCTGGTGGTAGGTCCACACATAATAGCAAACTGATGAATCTTTGTCATCTGCTGTATAATTTCCTTCGGCCCACAGGCATAGCCAAGTCTCCAGCCTGTCATGGCAAATGCTTTAGAAAAACCATTAATCAGAATGGTTCTCTCCTGCATACCCTCAATTTCCACGATAGAAACATGTTTGTCTGTATAAGTAAGTTCCGAATAAATCTCATCGGATATGACAAAAATATCATGCTTGCGGATAACCTCTGCGATTGCCTCCAAATCCTTCCGCTCCATAATAGCACCGGTTGGGTTATTGGGAAATGGCAGAATCAATACCTTAGTTTTGTCTGTAATAGCAGCTTCCAGCTCCTGCGCAGTCAGGCGGAATTCATTTTCTGCTTTTAATTCAATGATAACAGGCACACCGCCTGCCAGTATAGTACAGGGTTCATAGGAAACATAGCTTGGCTGCGGAATTAGTACTTCCTCGCCCGGATTCAGCATGGCACGAAGCCCGATATCAATCGCTTCAGAGCCACCTACCGTAACGAGCACTTCCTTTGCCGGGTCATAAGTGATTCCCTGTTTTCTCTTCAAATATTTGCAAATCTCTTCCCTTAACTCCATCAAACCAGAATTGGAAGTATAGAAAGTACGTCCCTTTTCCAGGGAATAAATACCCTCATCCCTGATATGCCATGGGGTATCAAAATCCGGCTCGCCAACACCTAAGGAAATGGCATCCTGCATCTCGTTTACAATATCGAAGAATTTACGGATACCGGAAGGCTTAATCTCTACTACTTTATCTGCTAATGGATTTCTCACGGTGTCACCTTCTCTCTGGTATCTTCATACTTCTTCGTCAGTACCGTACCGTGGTCTTTGTATTTCTTTAAGATAAAATGAGTTGCTGTGCTCAGAACAGAATCCAGGGTAGATAACTTATCTGTTACGAAGCCGGAAATCTCTTTTAAGGACTTTCCTTCCAGTGTTACTAACAAGTCAAATCCGCCGGAAATCAGATAAACAGAGTTTACCTCCGGATACTTGTAGATTCTCTCTGCAATGCTGTCAAAGCCCTGTCCTCTCTGCGGAGTAACACGTACTTCAATCAGTGCAGATACCTTTTCAATCGAAGTCTTCTCCCAGTCAATCATTGTATGATAACCGCAGATTATGCCTTCTTCTTCTAATTTTGCCAGTTCGTTTACCACATCAATTTCTTCTACGCCTAATATAATGGCTAATTCTTTTAAATCAATACGGCTGTTTTTCTCAACAATCGCCAATAATTCTTCTCTCATGATTATCCTCTTTTCTATTTTTCTTTTACCAGATATATCTGGTCTGTCTTGGGCATATCCAGAAACCGCTTTTCTTCTTCGTTATAGATTACCCGGTCGTTTCCCTCTGTCGTACGGCCAACCACTGTGGCAGGAATATTCTCTCTTGCAAGCTTCTCCACCAATCCGTTTCCATCTGGTGTTACCATTATCAGGCAGCCTCCGGATAACAATTCATATGGATTTACCTCAAAAAACTCACAGATTTCTACCGTTTCCTGCTTAATGGGCAGTTTCTTTAAATCAATTTCCAGTCCAACGCCTGCTCCGGATGCCATTTCCCAGAGTGCTCCGAAAATGCCTCCTCTGGACACATCATGGATTCCACAAACGCCGGACTTTATGGCGGTGGCAGCCTCCGGTATCACGGACAGATATTGCATAAAGCCTTCTGCCTCTTCTATCATACGCACCGGATACCTGGTACATAACTTATCCTTATGCTCCTTCGCCAGACGTACCGTACCTTCCAGACCAATCCACTTACTTACTACAATGTCCTGATTTGCTGTTATCCTCTGCGGGTAACCCGCTCGTGCAGCCTCTTTCTTACCAAATGCTGTCACGGTAAGTACTGCCTGGGTCACTACCGGTGTCACTTCGGTATGTCCTCCCAGAATCTCTACGTTCTGCTCCTCACAAACCTGCTCTGCCTGGGTCATAATAGTCTGCAAAGAGGTTTCTTCCTCATTCTCCGGTAATAACAGGGACAGCATAACCCCTACCGGCTCCGCCGCTGCTATCGCCACATTGTTTACCGCCATCGTAACCGCATATCTGGCAAGCTCCGTTACCGGTGCTGTCACAGAGGTGGTGGCAGTAACGATTTCATAGTCGCTTCCACAGTCACTGTTAAACGCCAAAATGGCGCAGTCTTTCCCTATCCCTGCGCCACTTACTGTTTCTTCCCTATGGTTTTTTATCTTTTTTAGTACAGAACGTTTCAATACGTTCTCTGATATTTTCCCTAATCTCATCCTGCTTGCCTGACCTGATTATGCCTGCTTTTTGTCTCTTATTGCGCCGGCGGTGTCTCCTGTCCGGCTGGTGCCTGTTCTGCCTGTGCCTGTTGCGCTGCCTGCTGTGCAGCCGCCTCTGCTGCCGCGGCATCCGCTGCTGCTTTATAAGCACCTGCTACCGCTTTTACCTGGTCAATGCTGTTGGTTGCTACTGCTGCCATAATCGCGTTGTAAGCATTCGGGTCCTCTGTAGCAACTCCAACGGTTGCACTTCTTGGTGCTTTCATATAAGTGCTGCTGTTTACCTGCTCCCTGGATACTTCCACACCATTTTCCTTAACAACCTTCCATAACTGTGCCTTGTAACCCACATGGGCAGACTGTACCGCGCAGTAGCCTACCGGCTGGGATGCATCTGTATAAATAACCTCTGTATCCGGCACGATTCTCTCTAAGACAACACTTTCATAGGAAACTTCCCGGTTGCTGTCTCTTGTCTCAACACCATAAATGGTAAACGTAATCTGTTTATCGGAAGTAGTTCTTCCCTCAATGTAAATCGGATAATCCGTATTGTTTTTAAATTTAAAATCTTTTCCGGAGGATTCCGCAATCGCTGCATCTGCAGAAGGGTCAACATAACTTACAATCATGGAATGGTTGTAACGCTCTGTCACTTCCAGTTCTGCCCGCAGGACAGCATTATACAGGGTCGTGGATACCTGGCAGATACCACCGCCTAAGCTGTCGACAACCTGTCCATTCAGATAAGAGCCTGCCATATAATAACCATTACTCTCACTGAAAGGAGATACGGTCTGGTAAGTAGAAAATTCCTCTCCTGGATACAAAGTTGTTCCATTGATAAGGCTACAGCCGTTTGCCACATTGGCACTTCGGGAAGAACCGGAAGTAGAATAGCTGGTGGTAAAGGTACCCAGCACATCCTTAATCATAGCCAAATCTTCTGCTTTTCCATGAGGCTCATCTACTTTTACCACCAAATCAATCGTGGGGTCTTCTCCATTCCACTGCTGTGTCAGATAAGAGTATACCGCTTCTGTCGATGCCTCTGTATCAATTACCGTACCAGTCTGTCCCTCTGTAATCTGGAACCCGCTGTCTGTCTTTGTTAAAGTGGCATTTACTGCCTCTTTGTTAAACTGTTCACCCTGTTCTTCAATAAGAGCCTTTATCTTACTCTTATCAAAGTCAAAAGCAACTTTATAAACCTTGTTGGCATATTCCAAATCCTTCAGTTCTTTATAGCATTTCAGAATATCCCCATCTTTTCCAAATCCGGTTGCTTCATCCAAAATTTCTTCATTGCCCCACTTCAGTCCCAGCTCTCCTGCCGTTGTTGCAATGCTTCCATCTACTGCATTTAACACAATCTGCGTATCCGCAAAAGAATCTACATACGCCTGGATTTCCTGCTTCGCTTCCGAAGTAGTCATGCCGGACAGATTGATATCATTTACATAGATACCGGGTTCAATCGTATCTTCCTTTGCATTTACCGGCATACTAAACAGGAATACTGCTGCTAATACCGCCGGAAACACCTTTGACAACTTTCTCATAGGACTCCTTTCTCATGGCGACAAATTGCCCACCGTAAAAATTTATGGTAATATAAAAACTGACAGTTACACTGCCACGCTTACTACCATGGTAAGTAACATAGCCAATACAACAATAATAATGATAATAGAAGAAATAATCTTTTTCGTTTTTCTGTTAAACATAAAACAATTCCTCCTTACTTACTGAAAGGATATTATATATGAATTTAGCGATTTTGGCAAGTATCGTAGCACTTTCCATCCTGATTGGAGTTGCCCGTTTTAAGGACCGCAAAACCAATGGGAAACAGCAGTCCGACTTCTGGGCAATGGAACGGAAAGCCAATGGTACCAGACGTAAATCTTTAGAATATTTAAATTATATTTCCATCCCCTTAGACCAGCTTCCCTTAACCGTTATGGCAGAGGATGAAAAGGTCGCCGATTATGTGCGCATTATCCGGGAATTAAGCACCTGTAAGATTGTTAATTTTACCGGTATTACCAATACCGAGCTGAAACTGCGTTATGGTGCCCCCAACATTGACCTTCTCAGCAGCTATGACCAGAATTACACCGTCCTTGCCAGGACGTTACAGCAGTGGGCGCAGCTATTGTCCGATAATGGCTATCTGGCAGAAGCCTGCCAGGTTCTGGAATTTGCCATTTCCACCGGAACCGATGTAAGCGGCACTTACAAACTTCTGTGCCAGATTTACCATTTGCAGAACACCCCTGAGAAAATCGGCTTTCTCTACCCTATAGCAGAAACCCTGCCGGAGTCCAGAAGAAACGCTATCGTCCGTATTCTACAAGAATCTGGGAAATCTTACGACTAGCTTCACTTCGGGTAAGTTTCTCCACTTCATAATCTACCATCAGTTTATGCTTGTCTAAGAGCTTATATAACTGCTCCCTTTGGGGAATGGTGATTGGTGTATCGCGCTTTACCTGATAGATAAGAGGTTTTGGCTCGAACAGGCTCCTGTCAGGGCTTAACCTGCACTCCTCCTGCTCTTTCTCATAGAACAGTTCTGTCAGCTTATGATACAGCTCTACTGTAGCCTGTGCATCATCCAGGGCTCTGTGGGCATGATGGGCAATCCCATAATATCCACACAAATACCCAAGGCTCCGGCTCTCCAGTTCCGGTAAATATTTTCTGGCAATCTTTAACGTATCCATTCCCTTCCGCTCAAATTTCTGTTTCTGGTTCACTGCTGCCTTTTTCAAAAAGGAATAGTCAAATAATATGCTGTGTCCAAGCAGTACCTCTTCTCCTGCAAATTCCAGAAAAGCAGGAAGAACCTCTTCTATCGCCGGCGCATGGATAAGCTGCTCATCGCGTATTCCTGTCAGTCCGGTAATTTTATCTTCCAGCTTTCTGCCCGGACTTAACAGAGTCTGAAAAGTTTCTTCCACACGACCATCAACCACCTTTACTGCGCCTATCTCTATGATTTTATCCCGCTTGGGGTCTAAACCCGTAGTCTCCAAATCCACACATACATAGGATGTTATCATTCTTCCTGTTCTCCATTTTGTTCCTTCTGGTATTCGATGCAAACAGTCCGTGCCTCATAGGTCAGCGGATTTCTGTTACGGTAATCGAACAAAACAGCCATCGGCGGTATTTCCGTCAGCTTCGTAAGATCCGGCTTTTCCTCCCAGACCGGATAATGGAACAGCTCCAGATGTGTCATCTTGGCAAGCTGGCGGCTGTCATATTCTGTGTAATCGGGCAGATAGGTTCTCTCCTGTGCCTCTTTTTCATACAGGGTGCGCTGCCACTTCTTATAGGCTGCCTGCTCTTCTGCTGTCTCCGGTTCCAGTGCAAACTCCGGTCTGCTCTTCACATTCTCCCGCAGATACAGGTCATAGGTAAGAGCCTCTTTGATAAGGTCTTCCTGATCTTTCATAGCTGTTGTCATGGCAAATTCTAATAACACCTGATAGCGGTATCCCCTTGCCGGAACCTGCAGGAAATAGCCCTTTTCCTTATAAAATACCGCCAGTGCCTGATACAGCGCGAAGGGACTCTCAAAAACCTGTTCCAGTAATTGCAGTGTATAAGTAAACTGGTTACTGTTATAATAGGTTTCTACCATTTCCTCCACTTCTTTTAACTGTAATACCTTCTCATAAGGAAGCCACTTCGTAGACAGCACTTCATAAGGAGGTGTGTCCAGATACCGCAGTTCATACGGCTCTGCCATATCATGCATATAGGCACCCTTTAACACCTTCAGGAACCCAAGCTGCAGCTGCTCCGGATGCATCCGGTAAACGGCATTGAAGGATTCCTGGAAGCTTTCGAAATCTTCATAGGGAAGTCCGGCTATCAAATCCAGATGTACATGAATGTTATGCCCTTTATGAATCTGCTCCACTACCGCACAGAGCTTGTCCATATTGGTCGTCCTGCGGATTTCCCGCAAGGTATGTGGGTTGAAGGTCTGCACCCCGATTTCCATCTGCGCCAGACCGGGACGCATCTTAGATAGAATGACCAGCTCCTCCTCAGAAAGAATATCACCCTCTATCTCAAAGTGAAAATTCGTTACCCCATTATCATGCTCCAACAGGTAACGCCAGATTTCCATGGCATGTTCATGATTACAGTTAAACGTACGGTCCACAAACTTTACCTGCTTTACCTTATGGTCCAGGAAAAACTGTAATTCCCTCTTTACGATTTCCAGATTCCGCAGCCGTACCTTTTTATCAATGGAAGAAAGGCAATAACTGCACCGATATGGACACCCCCTGCTGCTTTCATAATAAATAATCTTATTTTCAAACTGTTCCAGATTCCCATATAAAAAAGGCAATCTGGAAATATCCGTAAGTTCTCTTGGCTTCGTCCGGATAATCTGCTCTCCCCGGTAGACAATTCCGGCGATTTCCTCTAATGGCTTTTCTTTCTCTATCAGTTCCTTAAAAGTCTCTTCGCCTTCTCCGACCATGATTCCACGAACCATAGGATACTGTTCCAAAAGGGTTTCCGGATTATAGGAAACCTCCGGTCCACCCAGCCATATCTCCACGTCAGGCAGAATCTTTGGAATCTCCGGAAGCAGACTGCTTACCATCGACCAGTTCCAGATATAACAGGAAATCCCTATCATGTCCGGTTGATGCCGGTAGATATCTGCCAAAATATCCTCCCGTCTGTGATTAATGGTATATTCTGCAATCTGAATCTCTCTTCCCGGCTTCTCTCCCGCATAAGCCCGCAGGCTGTAAACTCCCGGATTCGAATGAATATATTTTGCATTGACGGCAGTTAATAATATTTTCATAGCTGTTTCATTCCTTATTTATGATAATAGAAGTATACCACATCCGTCTTCTATTTCCCAATGAACCATTCTCGAATTGCAATTTAACTATATGTTAAGTTATAATGCAATTATACGCCAATATTTAACGA
>ERZ1026850.906-NODE-906-length-17022-cov-20.025815_pt1 | contig 17022 bp, 9 predicted proteins | sample MGYA00380155_ERZ1026850 | MGnify/ENA primary metagenome ERZ1026850 (study PRJEB33269, sample SAMEA4719791) | human gut metagenome | biome: human-associated habitat; feature: organic feature; material: feces | place: Cameroon | collected 2013-10 ... | reverse complement strand
GCGGCCAGAAAATAACAACAACATGGAAAAAGTTTTGGACAGGTTCCTGAGGTACGTCAGCGTTGACACTCAGTCGAACGAGGAATCAGAGAGCCAGCCTTCGGCGGAAAAAGAGCTCAATCTGCTGCGGATGCTGCGCGACGAGCTTCAGGCTCTCGGAGTGGAAGCCACTCTGGATGAATATGGTTACGTGATGGGGTCGATCCCTTCGAACATCGAGGCGAAAGTGCCGGCGATCGGCTTCATCGCCCACGTGGACACCGCTCCGGACGCATCAGGCGCGGACATCAAACCTCAGATAATCAATGAATATGACGGCGGGGATATTCCTTTAAAAGGTGTGCCGGGCCTGGCGCTGAAGCCTTCGGAGTTCCCGGAGATGCTTCACTACGTGGGTCAGACGCTGATCACCACGGACGGAACCACGCTGCTTGGCGCGGACGACAAGGCCGGTGTGGCGGAGATTATGGATGCGGTGCAGTACATCGTGGAGCATCCCGAGTTCAAGCACGGTGAGATCAAGATCGGGTTCACTCCGGACGAGGAGATCGGACGCGGAGTCGTTAAGTTCGATGTCAAGAAGTTCGGGGCTGAATATGCCTACACGATGGATGGCGGCGAGATCGGAGAGCTGGAGTTCGAGAATTTCAACGCGGCTTCGGCGAAGATACATATTCAAGGAAGGAATGTGCATCCTGGCTACGCCAAGGGCAAGATGAAGAACGCCATTCTGATCGCGACTGAACTGAACGGACTGCTGCCGGTCCAGCAGAGACCTGAATATACCGAAGGGTACGAAGGGTTCTTCCATATCGTCGGGTTCAACGGAACGGTCGAGGAGGCTGACATCACCTACATCATCCGTGACCACGACCGCAAGGAGTTCGAGAGCAAGAAGGCTATTATGCAGAAGTGCGTGGACTTCATCAATGTAAAGTACGGTGAGGGCACGGCGACGACTGTGATCAAAGATCAGTACTACAATATGCGCGAGCAGGTTGAGCCGCACTATCACGTTGTGGAGAAAGCCGTGAAGGCTATGGAGATGGCAGGAATCAAGCCTAAGATCCAGCCGATCCGTGGCGGTACCGACGGGGCTAACCTCAGTTTCAAGGGCTTGCCTTGCCCGAACATCTTCGCCGGCGGCCTGAACTTCCACGGCAAGATGGAGTTCGTTCCTCTCCAGAGCATCGAGAAGGCCTCTCAGGTCATCCTAAACATCATCTCGCTCTACGCGGAGTAAATTTCCGTGGCAGATAACCAACTGGTTATCAACAATAAAAGCATTCTCGTGGTGGACAAAACCGAACCACGAGAATGTTTATTTTATTGGTTACTAAGCAATTAAACGCCACGCAGGCGCACTCCCTCGCCCCCCCGAGACTGTCTGAAAAGTCTCGGCGAGAGTAGAAAAGTCTGTACCCCTATACAGGGGCGACAACGAATTTTCAATCCTCACTGGGGGTACTTTTACTTTTAAGACAGTCTCCCCCTTTGAGACTTCGGCAAGCTCAGCGCACCGTTGGCTCAGGGACTGCCTTGATCTTCAGCTAAAGGTAAGCCAAAAGCCCCGGGCGCTTCGACTGGCTCAGCGTCCGGGGCTTTGGTTCCAGTTGGTCGCTGAGCCTGTCGAAGCGACGAGGGAGGCTCAGGGAAACCGTCGGGATATTCAAAGAAAGGTTATTTGATGACACCGAGTTCCTTGCCGACTTTGATGAAGGCGGCGATGGCTTTGTCGAGGTGCTCGCGCTTGTGGGCGGCTGAGAGCTGGACGCGGATGCGGGCCTGGCCCTTAGGGACAACCGGATAGTAGAAGCCGGTCACGAATATTCCTTCCTCGGCCATCTTGGCGGCGAACTTCTGGGACAGAGGAGCATCGTAGAGCATCACGGCGCAGATGGCACTCTGGGTCGGCTTTATGTCGAAGCCGGCGGCCAACATCTTGTCACGGAAGTAGTTCACGTTCTCCTGCTGGCGGTCGTGAAGCTCGTTGCTTTCCTTGAGCATCTTGAACATCTCGATGCCGGCGGCCACGATCATAGGCGGCAGAGAGTTGGAGAAGAGATACGGACGGGAGCGCTGGCGGAGCATATCGATGATCTCCTTGCGGCCTGTGGTGAATCCGCCGACGGTGCCACCGAACGCCTTGCCGAGGGTGCCTGTGAATATGTCGATGCGGCCATAGCAGTCATATTGCTCCGCGACTCCGTGGCCGGTCTTGCCGACAACGCCGGCGGAATGGCTCTCATCAACCATCACGAGGGCGTCATACTTCTCGGCCAGCTCGCAAATCTTGTCCATCGGAGCGACGTTGCCATCCATTGAGAAGACTCCATCGGTGCAGATGATGCGGAACCTCTGGGCCTGAGCCTCCTGGAGACAACGCTCAAGGTCGGCCATATCAGCGTTGGCGTAACGGTAACGGACAGCCTTGCAAAGACGCACTCCGTCGATGATGGAGGCGTGGTTCAGGGAATCTGAGATGATGGCGTCGTCAGCCGTGAGCAGAGGCTCGAACACCCCACCGTTGGCATCGAAGCATGATGCGTAGAGGATGGTGTCCTCTGTGTGGAAGAAGTCGGAGATGGCAGCCTCAAGCTCCTTGTGAAGATCCTGGGTTCCGCAGATGAAACGGACAGAGGACATTCCGAATCCCCTCTCGTCCATAGCCTTCTTGGCTGCCTCGATGAGCCTCGGGGAATCAGCCAAACCTAAATAGTTGTTGGCGCAGAAGTTAAGAGCCTTGCTGCCGTCCTGGAGAGTGATCTCGGCGGATTGTGCGGAGGCGATGTTTCTCTCGTTCTTGTAGAGTCCGGCTTCCTTGATGGAGGCAAGCTCTGCCTGTAGATGTTCCTGGAATTTTCCGTACATATTGATAAAATTTTAAAACGTTTCGATTTCGCACTGACAAATATATTAATTTTTGACAAAATCGATAATATTTTATTATAAATAAGGGCTCTTGTCAGAAAATAATGTAAATTTGCACTTGCTAATTTAGCAATAAACAAGCGATCCGCAATGAAAAATGTACTAGTGATAGGTTCGACCGGACAGATCGGTTCGGAGCTGACAATGAAAATCAGGAATATGTACCCGGATGGCAACGTTGTCGCCGGCTACATCAAAGGCGCTGAGCCAAAGGGTGTTCTGCTTGAGAGCGGTCCCGCCGAGGAGGCTGATGTCTGCAACGGTGAGCAACTTCTGGGCATCGTGAAGAAGTACAACATCGACACAATCTACAATCTCGCCGCCCTGCTCTCGGCTGTCGCGGAAAGGAAGCCGCAGCTGGCATGGCACATCCAGATAGACGGACTCATGAATATTCTTGAGATCGCGAGGGAGAACAATGTCGCTGTGTTCACACCATCCTCGATCGGTTCGTTCGGCCCTGAGACTCCGCATCAGAACACTCCTCAGGACACGCTCCAGAGGCCTCGTTCGATGTACGGCGTGACCAAGGTGGCCACCGAGTTGCTGAGTGACTATTATCACACCAAATACGGTGTGGACACCCGTTCGGTAAGGTTCCCTGGACTTATCTCCAATGTGACACTTCCTGGAGGCGGCACGACAGACTATGCCGTTGAGATCTATTATGCGGCAGTAAAAGGCGAAGAGTTTGTCTGCCCTATCGCGGCCGGGACATTCATGGACATGATGTACATGCCTGACGCGCTGAAGGCCGCCGTGGACATCATGAACGCGGATCCTTCCAAGCTGAAACACCGCAACTCGTTCAACATCGCCTCCATGAGCTTTGATCCGGAGATTATCTACCACAAGATTCAGGAACATATTCCTGGATTCAAGATGCGCTATGAGGTGGATCCGGTACGTCAGGCGATCGCTGACTCTTGGCCGGACAAGATGGATGATTCCTGCGCCCGCGAGGAGTGGGGATGGGCACCGTCCTATGATCTGGAGACCATGACCGTGGACATGATCGACGCCCTCAAGAAGAAACTTCTCTAAAAAAGGATTCTATTATAAAGGATCAAGGACTGGCCTTCAGGTCAGTCCTTATTTTTTACCGGCTTTCCGTGCGGCTTTTCTGGCTTTCTGTTTTTCGTAACGAGCCTTGTAGCGTTCAAGCATCCTCTCTTCCTTAGCACGACGTTTCTCCATCGCCTTCAATGTCTTGAGGGTCCTCTGACGCTTCTTTTTCAACGCTTTCTCCTCCTTGGCCTTAGCCTTGGCGGCATCACGGGCGTCAAGTTCAGCCCATCTGGCCTCCTTGGCCGCCTGACGATCTTTTCGCGCCTTCTCTCTCTCAGCCTTTTTGCGTTCTTGCTCAGCCTTCTTTATGGCCGAAGGATCATTGGCCAATGAATCGGCCTTGCTGACCGACAACGAATCTGAAACCACAAGGCTGTCCTGTCGCGCCAAAGAATCACGGCTGGCAAGGCTGTCTCTCAGAGCCAGACTGTCGGCACGGGCAAGGCTGTCCGCCAAAGCAAGGCTGTCGGCGGCGGCAACGATCCTAAGGCTGTCGGCAATCCTGGCAGCCTCAGCCTTGCGCTCGGCCTCAAGCCTTCTGCGCTCAGCGTTACGGACCCGTTTCAAGGAATCCTGTCTGGCCAGCATCTTATAGACGCTGTTCATGTGGCCCGGGAAGTAGATGTCCGTCTGCGCGAATTCGGCTCTCGGCACATTCTCATAGACTTTCCTCTGGGACTCTCGCGGCTTATATGGCGTGATGTCCTCCGGTCCCTTGGGACGTTTGTCCGGCTGCCAGTCGAATCCCTTCAGAATCTTCTCGTCCTTTTTCATCTGGACGACCGGGTAGGCATCTGTCTTCACGGCATCGAAGTAGTTCAAGTCCTGAATATTACCGTCCTTCAATGTCGCGGTCAACATCTTTGACTCGAACTTGTTGACGGTGGCCAGACTTCCGTTCTCCTCGATGTAGAAGACTCCGGACGCGCCACCCATCGAGTCGAACCGCCTCAACGCACCGGTACTGTCAAAGTATGCCATCATCTCTGTTCCACGGATCTGGTCATAGGACAAGGTGTCCTCCTGCACTATTATAAAGGCATTGGACATCAAGCTGGCGCGGTCAATGGACCGGTTCTTGACAATGACGGTTATACTGTCGGCACTGTACTGCCGCTTGATCTCATTCCAGACAATCGGGTTTTCATACAACCTTATCAAAGAGTCAAGATCCGTGTAGGCAAGAGAGTCGCATGCGACCTGCATGTCGTTACGGAACACCTTGACGTTACGTATGCCATAGATGAAACTGATCTTCGTGGAATCCTTGGGGGCCAAAGACAAAGAGTCAGTGGGAACATGCAGGGAATCACCCGGCACGGTCAGGGAATCCGTAGGGACGGTAAGGGAATCCGGTGATTGCGGATTGGTCACTTCGGCAGGCTCAGTGACCGAAACAGGTTCAGTGACCGCGGAAAGGGTCTTCGCCGCCAGACTGTCGCTTGGAACACGTACAGTGTCGGGCGACGTTTTCAGGGTGTCCGGCAATTGGAACCGTGGAGGAGCATATTCAATGACATCATCCCATGGAGCGGGAAGGCCTTGACGGCCTTTCGTCACAGGATCGCCGATCATCGCGTCACCTGACAGTTTTCCGGATTTCGAGATCGCCTTTCCTCCTGAATTATCACCTGTCTTTCCAGCCGTTGTTCCCGCCGTCTTTCCTGTAGCCGTTCCAGTTGCCTTGCCAGCCGGTTTCCCGGTCGGTTTTCCACCTGCCTTGCCAGCCGGTTTCCCGGTCGGTTTTCCACCTGGCTTGACAGCGGAGGCGCCTCTGTCGGAGGCTCCGGCGGCGTTAGGGTCTTCCTCTTCCCGCTTCTTGCGGGCCTCTTCGGCCGCGGCCTTGGCTGCCTCGTAGGCCTTGCGACGGTACTCCGTGACAGGATCCACGTTTATCTCTTTCAGACGGCTTGCCGAATTGGAAATCTCCGATGAATCCACATCACATTTCGGTATGGAGCGCAGAATCAATGTGTCCGCACCGATGTAAGCTGTATCTCTCTTTTCCCCTTGCTCGCTGATCGCTATCACAGCCGGCTCACGGGTCAACTTTATGAATGACAAGGAATCTATATACTGCACATAACCGGCCACCGCGGCCACATTGCGAGTCGTGTCAAGCAGTTCCACATGGCCAAACATCTCCACATTGTTCGGAACCCGGTAATATACCAAGGTGTCAGCCCATGCCTCCTGGTTCTCGGTAAGAATATGCACGTTCCTGAAGAACGTGAACTTTTCCAAAGTCCGCTCGTAAAAACCGGCCTGAGAAGAAAGCATGTTGTTGTCCCTCCATGCGTTGGTGCCGGTTCCGAAAGTGGCTACGTTCGTGCCTGTGTTGTAGTCCAGATCATCAGTCTTCACGAATATCGAGTCAGTGTACATGTTGACGTTGTTCGTGAAACTGAACGTCTTGAGCTTGGAATAGTAATGGCCGTCATCGCTCTCGATGATCTGGCCGTCCTTGTCGCGCAAGGCACCGCCGTTCCTGAACACGGCCACACTGTCCTTGGTGTTATAGTCCAGGTCAGTGGTACGCAGGGTGTTCCCGTCCTTGTCCCTAAGCTGGACCAGCGCGCCTCTGAACTGAGCGAGGTTCTGGTCGATGAGATAGTCGAGGCTCTCGCTGCTGAGCACTGTGTTGTTCTGAATGATCTGGACGTTGCCGAAAGCGTTTATAACATTCTGGTTGACATTCCACAAGGCGGTGTCGCAGATCAGAAGAGTTGAATTGTGCTCGAATCTGGCATGTCCCAAAGCCTTCCTGTAGCTCTGGCCATATTCCTCGACCTGCTGAAGCTCATCACATCCCAGCAGGCGCACAAGACTGTCTTTCTGCTCGGTGTTCTGGGCGAAAAGGCCGAACGAAACCAGCAGAAGGATTAATGAATATGCCAGACGTCTCGCAAGCATCAGTCTTCAGAGAACTTTGAAGCCCAACCCGGACGACGGAACTCGCAGTCCTTGAACATCGGGTCGATGACAATGTGGGTCTCCTTGATCTTGCCGGCGAGGAAGTCATCGATGGCCTTCATCTGCTTGTCTTGACGGACTTGCTCCTGAAGCTGGCTGAAATCCTCCTCAAACGACGCAGTGTGGGCCGGAATGATCTTGTCAACACGGATGATCTTGTAGATGGTCTTTCCAACGACATAGTCTTTGACCTGATCCTGACGGCCATCATTGTCAGTGGACTCCACAGGCTCGGAGATCTCGCCCTCCTTCAAGTCCTTGATGGCCAGATAGTCCTCCGGCTTGAGCTGGTCAATCTCGAAATATGCCGAGCCGGTGTTCGGATCGGACATCTGACCGCCGTTGGTCCTGGTGGCCGGATCCTGTGAGTAGAAGTTCGCCGCCATCTGGAACGTCACGGCGTTATTGTTGATCTCGGTACGGAGGCTGTCCAGAGTCTTGAACGCCTTATCCCTGTCGTCATCAGTGTATTTAGGCTTCATCAGAATGTGGCGGGCGTTGAACATGTCGCCTTTCTTCTCGATGACCTCGATGATGTGGAATCCGTCAGGAGTCTCGACAATCTGCGAGATAACACCCGGCTTCAAAGCCATAGCGGCGTCTGAAAACACAGGCCAGAAGATTGACTTCGAGGCCATTCCAAGCTCGCCACCCTTACGGGCGCTACCCGGATCCTCCGAATATATTCGAGCAAGAGTGGAGAACTTCTCTCCGTTGATGATCCTCTCGCGGAGGTCCAGCAACTTCTCGCGCACGGCCATGTTCGCGGCCTCGCGGTCCGGATAACGGCAGATCTGACTGAGCTGGTACTTGATAGGAACTATCGGAAGGTTCTTGGTGTCAACCGTGTCAAGATATTCCTTTACATCATAAGGTGTCATCTCCGGGATCTTCTTCATGATCTCCTGCTGGGCCTGCTGTGTGAGGCTCATGTCCTCGTACTGCTTGCGCCATTCCTGACGGAGGCGGTAGAGAGGCTTGCCGAAATATTCCTCAACCTTGTCCTCGCCGCCGAGGTAGGTCAGCATCCTGTCCGCCTGCTGGGAAAGGCTTCCCTCAACCATGTCCTGATTGACCGTGAGAGAGTCGATCCTGGCCTGCATCAGGAATATCTTCGATTCGAGAATCGATTCCAGCACCTCGCAGCGGACATTCCTGTCTGATGAAAAGCCCTGGGCGCTGCGGTCCTTGACCGCCCCTTCGATGTCGGAGATCATGATCGCCTCGTTGCCGACAACGGCGACGGTCTTGTCAACGTACTTGTATTTCTGGGCAGAAGCCATCGCGCAGGTCGCTGCGAGGGCGAAGATGGTGATTGCTGTTTTCTTTATCATTTCGAATATATTTCAAAATTCTCCTTAACCTTGGCGTCTTCTATCAAGTCCCGTTCCAAACCGGCCAGGAGCTCGTGCTTTCTTCCGCTGATGATGATGTCCTTTATCCTGTCCTCACAGTATTCCACCGGAGCGATCTCCCCGGCCCTCCGGTAATCCACTATGAACGCGACAGAGATGTTGGCATCCCCGTCCGGCATCTCTATGAAGTTGCCGCTACGCTGTGAGAGCATCTGAACATAGTCCACACCGAACTCGGCGGCCAGTTTCACCGCGTCTATCCAGCCATTGGAATAGTCATGGTAACGCTGGGTCGAATTGAAGGCGATGCTGTCAGCGGCCACCACGTCCTCAACATTGTCCGAAGACATCAGCTTCTTGATCTTCTGAAGATTCGGAGAATCTTTCGGAATATTCATAAAACGGGCTTTGAGGATCGGCCGCTCCAGCTTGAAGGACTCTTTGTGGGAGCCATAATATTCATCAATCTGCTTTTTTGAGACGGTGGTGTCGAGGCGCTCGTTGATGTAGCGCTGCTCGTAGCGGTACCGCAGAAGCGACTGGCGGTAGGCCTCAAGCTCCTTCGAGACATCCTTTTCCTCCTTGGAGAGACGCTGCTGGGCTATGTCGAGGAAAGCCTTGTCCTTCACCCACGAGTTGATGTAGAGGTTCGCAAGGTTCACGCTGTCCTCCGGAGACGTGCCCTTGGGGATCACATCGTCCAGTTCCGAGCGATAGAGTTTATGGTCTCCCAGCCTGGCGACAACCTCCCCGTCGTGAATCAGCGAGGATATTGCCTTGCAGGACGGAAGGGCGGCAACGGCGACGGCCATCATGAATATGCGGAACCTCCTGAGCATCATTGATTAGCGGGAATAGTTAGGGGCTTCCTTGGTGATGGTCACATCGTGTGGGTGGCTCTCAAGGAAGCCGGCGTTGGTGATGCGCACGAACTGGGCGTTCCTGAGTTCCTCGACAGTATGCGCTCCGCAGTAGCCCATTCCGGCCCTGAGTCCGCCGACAAGCTGATAGACAACCTCTGAGACGGTCCCCTTGTAAGGCACCTGGGCCACGATTCCTTCTGGTACGAGCTTCTTGATGTCGGACTCCATGTCCTGGAAATACCTGTCCTTCGAGCCTTGCTCCATCGCTTCGAGGGATCCCATTCCGCGGTAGGACTTGAAGCGGCGGCCGTTCATGATGATTGTCTCGCCTGGGGATTCCTCCGTTCCGGCGAGCAGGGAGCCTGCCATGATGGTGCTGGCACCGGCGGCAAGCGCCTTGACGATGTCTCCTGAATATCTTATACCGCCGTCAGCGATCACAGGCACGCCCGTTCCCTTGAGGGCATATGCGGCCTCCATTACGGCCGTCAGCTGCGGCACGCCGATTCCGGCGATGATTCTCGTGGTGCAGATCGAGCCCGGGCCGATTCCGACCTTCACAGCCTTGACTCCGGCATCGGCGAGAGCCTTGGCACCGGCGGCGGTGGCGACGTTTCCGGCTATGATCTGGAAATCCTTATAGGCGTCGCAGGCCTTCTTGATCATCCTGAGCACACCTTCGGAGTGTCCGTGGGCGGTGTCGAGGACAACAGCGTCGGCTCCGGCGTCGATCAGAAGACCGATCCTGTCGAGCGTGTCGGACTTGATTCCGGCGGCGGCGGCGACGAGGAGGCGGCCCTTGCTGTCCTTGGAGGCGATAGGGTTGTCCTTGATCTTCATAAGGTCCTTGTAGGTGATCAGGCCGACGAGCTTGCCGTCATTATCAACAACAGGAAGCTTCTCGACCTTGCTGTGCTGGAGGATCTTCGTGGCGTCGGCCAGGGTGATGCCCTTAGGCGCGGTCACGAGGTTCTCCTTTGTCATAACCTCGGAAATCGGCAGCCGCATATCCTCCTGGAACCTCAAGTCACGGTTAGTGACGATTCCGATGAGGAAGCCGTTGGCTTCCACGACAGGAATGCCGCCGATGTGATGCTTCTTCATCATCGCGAGGGCGTTGCCGACATTCGCGTCCGGGCTGATCGTCACAGGATCGTAGATCATTCCGTTCTCAGCCCTCTTCACGTGACGCACCTGCTCGCACTGCTGCTCGATGGTCATATTCTTGTGAATCACACCGATACCACCGGCCCTCGCCATCGCTATGGCAAGATCGGCTTCTGTGACTGTGTCCATCGCGGCCGACACGATCGGGGTGTGGAGCTTGATGTCAGTCGTGAAATTTGTTGTGACATCCACGTCACGAGGAAGTACATCGGAATGTGCCGGAACCAGCAAAACGTCATCGAAGGTGAGGCCTTCAGGAATCTCTCGGTTTACAAACTTCGCCATTGTAATCAAATAAATTTGACAAATATAAGAATTTTCACGCAATAGTTGGCTTGGCCGGAGGGTTGTTCTGCCTCTATGGCCTCAAAAAATTCGGCTTCCGGCCCGACAGCCGGCCTTCCGGCAAGCGAAAGTTGTGCCAGCCGATTAATCAAGGCTTTGAATATAAACGGCCTTGCCACGTGTCCCGTTCCTCAAGACGTTTGTCCAGAAGGCGGAGGATCTCGAAGTTTCGGACGAGTCCCCAAGGGGTGTCGTTCACGAAGCGGGGCGGGACCTCGCCGGCGACCCGTTCGATGTAAAGGTCGGGGCGCAGGCGTTCGAGGATGTCGATGACAAAGTCAAGATATTCATCAAGACCGGGACGGTAGAAGGCTGAGGGGTCGGCGGCATATTCCTTTTCCATCACTGTGCCTCTGACGATCTGGAGCTGGTGGAATTTGACGGAGCGCAGCTGGAGGGAGGAGATAAGGCCGCATTGGTCGAGGAGCATCTCTCTGGTCTCGCCGGGGAGGCCGAGGATGAAGTGGGCTCCGGTGTCGATGCCTCTTTCGGCGGTCATTTCCACGGCTTTGCGGGCGCACTCGAAGCTGTGGCCGCGGTTGATGTGGCGCAGGGTGCTGTCGTGGCAGGACTCGATGCCGTACTCTACCACCACTATGGGGGCGGTGAGGGTATCCGGAACCGGGGCCTGGACAGTCGGTCCCGGAGCCTGCCGAAGGGATCTTTGCCACCCTGAAAGGACACGCCCCGACGCCAAGCCAGCCAGATAGTCCAGCTTCTTCTCCTCGACACAATCCGGACGCGTGCCGATCACGATCCCCACCACCTCCGGATGGCTCAGGACCTCCTCATAAAGAGCCTTCAACCGATCCAACGGACCGTATGTGTTTGAATATGCCTGGAAATATGCCAGGTAGTGCCTCGCCCTCGGATATCGCACCTTTTGGAACTCTATTCCTTCGTCAATCTGTGTCAGAAGCGGCTTCCCCGGAGTACTGTAACCAGGATGGAAAGCGGCGTTGTCGCAGTAGGTACACCCTCCCCGCCCCACGGTTCCGTCCCGGTTAGGGCACGAGAACCCTGCGTCCAGAACAAGTTTCTGGAGCCGCTCACCGTACCTGCGGCGGTAATAACCCACGAACGAATTGTATCTTTTCCCTTCTGAAAAACCAAACATAATGCAGCCGTTACTCCTTCTTCCGATTCACCTTTCCTTCGCGTCCTCTTCAGTTCCACGTTCAATTGTGATTGTCCTATTCCGGGCATTCGGTTTTCAAAGAAATCCATTAAGGAGAACTCCTGTTCCACGTCCGGATGTGATTGCCCTATCCCCTTTTCCCGACACGTGCCACCGAAAAGTACGACATATTCCTTGCAAAACTAATGAATTGTGAATATTTTTACAAGTTGGATCCGTCATTGGTTCCGGAAAGAGAAGGTTTTTGATTGGCTTGAACCACGAAAGGGCATTTCAAGCAGAACAGTTTATTGATTATAAACAGATGTCGATATGAACATATTCCTGAAAATTTTGTCTTCGGCGGCCGCGGTCGCTCTGTCATTCTATTGTGCCGCCTCAGCGCAGGAAGCCCCTAAGAAATGGGCTGTGGTTGAGTTTTCCGCCAACTTTATGCGCGAGGCACCGGACTACGCCGCCGAGCTTGGAGACCAGGCGTTGATGGGGACGGTGGTCGAGGTCCTGGATAAGTCAAGCTACTGGGTCAAGATAAAGAGTCCGGAGCCTTACACGGCCTGGGTCAACGAGATGGGGCTTGTGCCGATGAGCGAGGAAGAGCTTCAGGACTACCTTGAGGCTCCGAAATACATCTGCACAGCGGCTTTCTCACACATTTACGAGGAGCCTTCGATGGATTCCAGGATTGTCTCCGATTTCGTGCTCGGAGACATCGTGAGAATCATGTACAGTGTCAGGACGCATGCCGGAGGACGTTACAAAGGCTATGAGGAGGGGCAGGCGGTTCTGAAGAAGAAGTTTGTCGGAGTCGTGCTGCCGTCAGGCAAGACCGGTTATGTCCCCGCTAAAGATGTCGCGGTGTTCTACAAATGGGCCAAAGACCGCAAGGACAGAACCACGGCCGGGAATGATTTCAGGCAGGATCTTCTGACCACGGGTTACAGGTTCCTCGGCGTACCGTACATGTGGGGCGGCACGTCCATCAAGAACGTGGACTGCAGCGGATTCACCCGCAGCGTATATTTCGCCAACGGAGTGCTCCTTCCGCGCAACGCCTCCCAACAGGCAAGGATCGGAGAGGATGTGGGAATATTCAAGGACAACGGGGATGTTGACTGGAGCGGTCTGCTTCCTGGCGACCTTCTGTTCTGGGGCAAGGCCGCGACCGACACCACCAGGGAGCGGATCACGCACGTGGGGATGTACATCGGTGACGGCAAGTTCATCCACTCCGCCCAGGTCGTGCGTGTCAACTCATTGGATTCCAGCGCTGCCGATTTCTACAACCGCAAGCCTGTCCGCGCCCGCCGCATCGTCGGCCACATAGACGCCAACGACTCCGGAATCATCTCCACCTTACGCAGCCCGTTCTACTTTCCGCGGAATTAGTGTGGCCACAGCCCGTCCGCGCCCGCCGCATCGTCGGCCACATAGACGCTGATGGCTCCGGAATCATCTCCACCTTACGCAGCCCGTTCTACTTTCCGCGGAATTAGTGCGGTCACAGACCGTAAGCGACACCCGCATTGTCGGTCACATAGGCTCCAACGACTCCGGAATCATCTCCACCTTACGCAGCCCGTTGATTCAGCAAGTTCATCACCTGTTCATCAACTCGTCTCTAGGCTCGTTGAATTAACAAGCGACATTCAACGGCAATTTCATTTTCCGCAAATCGTGGCAATCTATGCTCAACAGGTCTCATATCTCATCCCAGAATATGTATGGTGGGCGAACTCTTTTTACGATACATATTAATAAATTACGGATTTCTGGTCTCCCCAAATGGATGGCAGGGCTTCATAACGCGCTGACCTTCAAGCCATGGGGCACCACACTCCAAGTTCCAACCAATTATGGACTCCTGGCCTCTTAAAATGACCAGCAGGACTTCAGATCTTTCTAAACGCCAGACAATTAAGTGCACGGTTATCATTTTCTACCGTAGCGCCATCTTGAGTGGAGTCCCAAACCAAGTGCTACATAGCGACCTTAGCCGTTTCCAACCAAAAGACCGTAGCGCCATCTTGAGTGGAGTCCCAAACCAAGCCCCAACCGTTGCACTACCTCGAAGGGAGATCCATTCCGAGGAACTTCAGGGCCTGCCACTCATCGGCCATCGTGTCACGGACCAGAATCCGCATAAGGACGTTTTTCTCCTTGATGGGCAGTAGGATGACATCCTTGGCCCTGGTGACGTAGTCATACCTGACAACATAATTCATCATCTGACCGTAGGAGGTGTCCGGATTATGATGCCGTTCCTCCCTGATGTCATATTCACTGCCGGTGTTGGAGTTGATGGCAAGCAACATCTTTTCCGGACTTCCATAATAGGAAGAGAGCCTGTCATATTCAATAACATTATAGGTAATGACAATGAAATCGATAAGTTGGTTTTTCTCTTCAGGTGATAGGCCATCAAACATCCTGTGAAGTTGAGGGTACCTCAGGTAGCTGCCCCGTGAACAACACCCTTCAATCTCCTTGAGGTTTTTACGCATCTTGGTCGAGGCCACTCTACGCGACAGCTTTTCCGAAAACGGATGATCGGAAAACGCGTAGGCCAGAAAGTTCCATCGCCACTTGATCGCCTCCTGATGGATATTCCTCTCAACCGGATTGTTATAAAGGTAGGCAATGCTGGTCCTTATCTTTTTGTTTCCGATTTTCGGAGCGCTTCCGAATGGAGACTGGAACAGATGGCCAATGTTCGGGATCGTGACGCTTACAGAACCGGAAGTGATGTTCCTATCCGACACAAAGCCCTCAGCCCCCCGCTTCAAGTCACCGTAATATTCATAGGAGAACGTCATATTCACCATTCTTTCGAACCCGCTGAGCGTAGGTAAATCCGGAGCCTCAACCAATTGATGAATATGATCGTACATCTCGCACAGACCCAGAACTGTCACTCCGTACCGTTTGGCGCAAGTGCAGAACACAGTGAAATAAACCAGACAATCCTCCAGACTGTAAAATATCACAGAACCGTTCTGTGACCGTTGATAAATGTGGTTCGGTGAACCGGACAGAAACTTTCGACGCCTCATAGCCTTCCCCTCTTTAAAAGTTTTACATAGTTAACCCACATCATTCTTTCAGGTGGACTGGTTGATTCCAGACCAGAGAACGATGCTTCACAAATATGGGAAATTAATCTATGATTAGCAAGAGTGTGGACCGTAAAACATCATGGGTTCGTTACTTATAAATTACTGGTAGTCAATTCCAGAGAGCAGAACTTCATAATGCACTGACCTTCAACCTGTGGAACGTCACACACTCTGTTCCAATCAATTATGGATTCCTGGTCTCCTAAAATAGAGGGCAGGATCTCATAACGTACTGAAATTCAGTCTGTGGGGTTTCACACTCTCTGTTCCAACCAATTACGGATTCCTGGTCTCCTAAAATAGAGGGCAGGATCTCATAACGTACTGAAATTCAGTCTGTGGGGTTTCACACTCTCTGTTCCAATCAATTATGGAATCCTGGCCTCTTGAAATGACCGGCAGGATTTCAGATCTCACTAAACACCAGACAGTTAAGGTACGTTCACTGTCAGGTCACTGAGATCGGGCTATGAGGGCGGATCAGTTGTCGGCGGCGAGGAGGGTGATTATGCGGTCGATCAGGGGGTCGATGCGGGAGGCGGGGGCGAGGGAGTTGTTGGTCATTATGGAGAAGATGATGGTGTCGGACTTGGAGCCGGTGGAGGGTTCGATGTAGCCGCTGAAGCAACGGACACCGTTCATCGAGCCGCTCTTCAGGTGGACACGGGACTTGACGGTGGCCGGGGCATCCTTCAGGCGGGATTCATAATGACGGTTTCCTGGCTGGCCTATGGTCTGGATGTAGTCAGCGAAGGACGGACTGTCCATCATAGCGGAAAGGAAACGCACAAAGAAGGACGGGGAGATGTAGTTGTGGCGGGCGAGGCCGCTACCGTCAACTATACGGACATCATCGGCGCTGACACCGATGTTCTTCATCACCTCATTCACAGCCACATAAGAGGAATCGTAGGAGGCGGAATGATGAAACCTCCGGCCAAGGGTCCGGAAAAGGGTCTCGGCGTAGAAGTTGTCGCTTTTCAGGTTCGTCTCACGGGCTATGCGCTTAAGGGACGGGGAATATGTCTGACCGAGCATATTCAGGTCATCCACTCTGGAGGCGTAGGGGGCATATTCATTGGAAGAGAGGTTGGAGCGGACGCGGCCGAGACGGATGTCGGCGGGGCCTTCGGAGACGGGTACTCCATTGGATTTCAGATATTCACAGAAATAATGGGCGCAGGTGTAGGCTCCGAACTTGTTGCTGAACTCCTCGGTTTTGGGCTTGCGGTCGATGGCGAACGAGCCGCGGATCTCGGCGTAAGGAAGGAATTCGGAGTTGAAAAGGTAGAGTTGGTCGCCGGTGCCGGCGGGAGCGGTTCTGCAGGGATATTCATACCTCATCCACGGGGTGTTCGGGAAGGAGACCGTGACATTGACGGGTGAGCCGACGGACGGGCCGGCGCTCACGCGGAAGTCTTGGGCGTTCTCGTAGAAGCAGAGGCCGTTGCCGCCGGCTCCGTAGGCTGTGCCGATGTCCTGGTAGCTCCATGTGTCGTGCTCGATCGGGCCGTCGAAATAGCGGCCGTCGCCGATCACCTTGCCGTTGATTTTCTTGATTCCGGCCTTGTCCAGGAACGATTTCCACTGGGCGAAAAGTTTGGCGCGGGGGATGGCGATCGAGTCTTTCGAGGCTATGGTCGGGTCACCGCCGCCCACTATATATAGGTCGCCGTCAAGGATTCCGTCCTTGATGGATCCGCTGTAACCGATGCGAGTGACGTACTTGAAGTCGGGACCGAGGCGATGGATGGCCAGGCCGGTGGTTATCAACTTCATCGTCGAGGCGGGGACCATCCTCTGGCCGCTGTTCCAGGAGGCGAGGGTGTCGCCGCCTTCGGTCAGGGCAAGGACCCCGAGGACGGAGGATTTCAGGGATTCGCTTCGGGAGATTGACTCGACATATCTCTGGGCTTTGGTCTTGGATCGCGCCTTGTTTGTGGAATGCAGTTGCGGGGAGGAGGCCACTTCAACAGGCTCAGTGACCGTGGTGGATAGGGACGCAGGTCCTTTAACAGGCTCAGTGACCGTGACGGGTAGGGACGCAGGTCCTTCGACAGGCTCAGTGA
>ERZ1026850.899-NODE-899-length-17100-cov-6.078322_pt1 | contig 17100 bp, 8 predicted proteins | sample MGYA00380155_ERZ1026850 | MGnify/ENA primary metagenome ERZ1026850 (study PRJEB33269, sample SAMEA4719791) | human gut metagenome | biome: human-associated habitat; feature: organic feature; material: feces | place: Cameroon | collected 2013-10 ... | reverse complement strand
ACCATATTATCATCTGTAGCATTCAAAAATGTTAATGTATTTTCTACATAAGGAACATCATATACATTTTCAATAGAATCTTTTAGTGTTATATTAGGTAGAGTAACATCATCTAATCCCCAAACACCTGCTTCACTATAGTTTTTCAATCCAACCATTAAACGGTTAGTCTTGTTGTTTGGGTCAATATAGAAACATATACCTATAGGGGTCAATCCTGGTTTCAAGTCATTCCAATAACTTCCGTCAGAAAACACCAAGTCTCCAAGTTCACAATCTCTCTCATAGAAATAAACTGTATAACTTGCAGTCAGGACTGTTCCATCAGAAAGGGTAATCATAAGTTTGACCTCCGCATGGCTATTGTCTATGCTATTGCCTATCTTTTCAACACTAATGACACCAGTATCTTTGTTTATTGTAGCAAACTCATTATCACTGATTTCCCAAGAGGCAGAAACAAAGTCATTTCCTGTAACAGGCATAGTCTTTACAGTAAGAGAGTAATCCCCTACTTTCGGAAAATAGTTGATGCCTTTCAAGGAACATGTTGTGATATTAACTTTATTGTACTTTATATATAAGCTATTTCTCTCGTCATCAATGTTCCCCCAAGCACTTAACAATGATTGCTTGGCAGAGAAAGACAAGGCTACATTACTTAGGTCAATCTTTCCCTTTAGACTGGCTTTTTTATCTGCAAGTTTCAACAAGAAATCAATATCACTTATCACCCAATTTATTCCAGACAAGGTTACATTTGAAAGCTTCGCACCAGCATCATAGCAAGCCTTGCAGATGGTATAGGAATCCAAGTTAGGGCAATCCTCAATGTGCAAGGTCTCTATGTTTGAGTAACCAGCTACTTGAAGATAGCGAGCTTGCAGGTTTGTATATCCAACAAGGTTGAGTTCCTTGATAGTATCAGGAAGAACTAACTTTGTAAGCATATCGGTAGGTGGAGTAGTCACACCTGTAATAGGAGTATTGGTAAAGTCAATCTCCTCCAATAGGTCAGAGGATAAGATGATACTCTTTTTCAGGTTCTTCACGTTCCTGACAATCACCTGCCTCAGCATACCCATGTTGCTGAGGTCAAAATTCAGTCCTGCCTCCCTTGTGTTTGGCCTGGATGCGGTATAGTTCATCACGAACTTCGTGAGCCTTTTCAACAAATCCATGTGGAGGTCGAACTTAAAGTCGCCAAGACCTTCCAAGCCATAGATGGTGTAATTTCCATTGCTACCCTTGACATAGGTCGATAACTCTGTGATAAGGTCTGCATCATCAATATCGAAAGTCGCATCCTGTGGGCCGGAAATCTTGAATGGCATATATGAATAAGTGCCTGGCTTGATATTACGATTGTCATCAAAGTTGCCTACACCCCACTGCAAGGTACAATAGATAGCTTGATAGTGCTTGATGGCAAGGCCCCTACCATCTTCGTACAAACGCAAGCGAAGGTTATTGCTAACAGACGAGCCGCAATGATACTTACTGTCAAGGTATCTCTGGCGCTTACCAAAGAAGTAGTCCGTCACTTGCACCTTGTCACCATAGGCCTTCGTAAAGTTGTTGGTATTTGCATAGCCGAAGGCATCTGCATTATACAGATTCTCACACCAACACTTCCAAAAGTCCTTATACTTGGTGAGCATGTCTTGATAAGTAAGACCATTTCCTCTCATCGTTTTATACATCGCTTCAACCTCGTTAGGGAAACAATTTACAATATTATCCCACAAGGCAGACAGTCTGCCGTTGAACACAGGATTGAAACCTTCCGGGCAATTCGGTTTGTATGAGTTAGTTGTCTCATCATAGACCTCGCCATTAATCTGTACAGTCTCATCTGTTGCCGGATTGTAACAGTCATTCCACTCATGGTAGTATCTGAATGATAACACACCAGAGTTATTGAAAAGGGACTGGCTGTCCGTGTCCCTCAAAAAAACATCAGCCTTAGCTTCTTTTACTGTCTTTGCCATAATTATTATTCTTCATTCCAAGTTATTGTATCAAATGCCAAACTCATATTCTTGTCCATGGAATCCATACCGATAATCCACTGACAGTAGATGAAATAGAATATCGAACTATCAAGTCTCAGGTATGTACTTGCTTCCGCCGTAAACTTCGCACGTCTGTATGCCGGATTATCCTTCTTATAAGTCATTCCGTTATAGACTACTGGAGCAGGAAGTGTTGCATAATCGCCATTCTCACGTTTGTATCTCTCGGCAAGGAGCACATTGGTGGAAACAACCCAGTTGTGGAAACGCTTGATGACCGCAAGCTCCTGATTGGTAGCGTCGATGTTATCCGTAGTTTTCTTTGCTACACCCAGCTTATTTGCTTTATTTGTAGGCGATTTCTTCGGTACTCTCGCATAGTAAAGTGGAATGCCAGTCAGCACACTTTTCTGTAACGAATCGCCAACAACGCTATAGTCTCCAGCCCCCTGATTGAACATGTTGACATTCTCATCCACCTCCCATATCTGAGCCTTCATATAGTCCTTTGCAGGGAATCCAAGGAAGGATGCAGAATATTTATTGTTGATGAAATTGTATATGCTGAGGAAGGTAGGCGCAGCAGTTCCACTCGTTGAGGTTCTTCGGAATCCTATCTCAGGGAAACCGCTAAGAGACTTTCTGTATGTGACAGCCTTACCTAAATCTGACTGCTCTTTCTGATAAGCAGTATAGAGAGACTCGTTACTTTTGGCACAGGCAAGGAGTATCTGCTGATACATATTCATAGCATGAATGTTGACAATACCTTCAGATGAAGCAAAGTTAACCTTATGAACCATTTCCTTCTCTCCAGTCTCCACACCTATAGTGATAGAGTAAAGTGTATGGTTCTCTGTCTCACCAACCAATCCCACGGTAATATTTACAGACTCGCCATTTCCAGTTTCAAATATCTCAGCAAAGTTCTTATATGGCAGAGGATAACCATTCGAAGAGGTACCATCGGCATTGAACATGTGTGCGCCTACGGTGAACGGAGCTTGTGCCCAACCATCAGTAGCCTTATTCCAAAGTGGATTTTCAAAGGTCGTACCGTTGATAGGAACATTGTCATTATTCTTGTTGTAAGGCAAGTTGTCGATATTCCATACGATGATAGGGGATTGAGGCAATGCCTTTTTCACCTTCTCATAGGATATAATCTCATCAGGGTTATGGATATTGCCACTGCTGTTGAGAATATCATTGCGCTTGGCAAGGTTTATCTTGCCATAGTGATCAAAGATTCCGTTGCTGTCATACACGTCATTAACATCTGGTGTATCGTAAGCAAAATTATCCAAGGCTTGATAAGGATTGATGGATTTCTCATAGCCTCTTATAGAATAGAGGATGACCTTTGCCATAGCAGAACCTATGACTATATCCTTCGGTGTTCCCTGCTTCCAGTTTGCGTTAGAATAATCGAACATTCTGACACATACACCATTGATACACAGATAAACCAAGTTCACGTCCTTCTCTGTCGCATCACCACCACCCAGATTGTTGACCGTATGAGTAGTAGTTCCGTCGATAGACAGAGAGAATTTTATTCGCTTGGTCTCAGGATAGTAAGTTATCACACGATCCGTAGAACATCTTACCTCGATTTTATTTGCGTATATGCGGAAGCCTGTTGTATCATCCATGCAATCTACGATAACTGCATTCTCATCAGAACAGATACCTGTCTCGAACTCAATCTCAACGGTTCTTCCCTTCTTGCTTCCGCTGACACCAAAGTTCTCTGCGAAAGGTTGCCAGTCTTTCAATGTAACAGACTTTCCGGCTCCGATGGTCATGCCTTTTCCATCAAGGAATCCATTATAGGCATTCAACTTAAAGTTAGCAGAACGCTCAAGATAGGAAGTTCTTACTCCTTCGTAATAACTCTCCAGGTTCTCGATACCCTTATCAGAGTTTGTCTTACCCTTCATCGAGTAATATACCTTGCATTCGCTGACCGGCTGCAAGGTAACTCCTGCACCCTTGATTGTTACATCATGGGTTGCAGTTACCTCACCGATGAATATGACTACACTAATCTTTGGAGCATAGTCATTTAAATCCAGCGGTACAGTAGCCTTTAAAGGTGTCTCACCTGATGTATGGTTATCATCTACGGTACATAACTGGTCCGTCAGAACAAGTTCCTCTGTATTGTTATTATACAATACCTTGATTTCGATTGCAACCTGTGAGCCAATCTCATTGTCAGGAAGGTAGAAATAATAAGGTACCTGAATGGTAGAATACTGGGTAGCAGATACAGGAGCGTCTTTTCCTATGGCAATGGCAGGGGTATTACCCTTCTTGATATAGGAAGTTCGTATCTTTTCTGTTGTGATGCCATACTCTGAATTGACTGCCCATACTTCAATTTCATGCTTACCCGCAAGATAAGTACCTTTTGAATCAATAACAAACTCACCCGACGAGTTGTTGATGGTTTTGGTCATGGTTTCACTACCATTGCCATTGCTTACCTTGCAATAGACAGTGGCATTCGCACCTTGACAATTCACACGCAGAGACCACTTTCCATCCCTTACAGAAGTCTCTACATAACTCGCATCAAAAGAGAGATTGATTGATACCGTTCTGATACTGAGAGAGAAAGTTCTGCTTTGACCATGTGTATTCGCCACAGTAATCTTTACCGTATTTGTCTCTGACACAAGATAGTTGGTCAGATCCACATTATAATTGTTGCCAGTTGCCGTACCAGAAGCTTCAAGCGTCTGTTTCAGTTCCGGAATATCAACACCATTTACTGATACCACAAGAGTTCCACTTGTTTCATCCTTTTCGCTTGGCTCTCCGTAGTAACTATTGTAATTGATGGTTGCGATACACTCTGTTCCCTTTACGATGACATCATTAGGTCTCTTTACCATAGATGTTCGCAGGATATACTGGAGTTCGGCTTTAGCCGTAACAAAGTCATACGACTGTTTGACGTTATCGGCATACTTATCCTTGTCGTTATACCAATCACGATAACTATCCTCGTCGGAAAAGAACCTCCAATAGATGTGCGAATTATTTCCCTCCGGCACTACCTCTTGGTCAATATAACCGAACTTCCCATCTTTTAGGGAAATCAAGTTGTCCTTGATGAGCTTCTGCACCCATTTACCCAAGTAACCTCCCCAATCGGTGTTGAGGTCAGTTATTTCCTTATCTATTTTTTCTGTTGCCATATCTTAATTAATTTTTCCAAGTTTCATCATCAATCCAAGGTTTCTCATTTACCCACCATCCACTGCCGAAACAACTTCTGATAGCTTGCCAAATAAGAACACTTCCCTTATACACTGCTGAAATCACATTACTTCCTAATCTGATAGCAGAGATTTCTTTATTTCCTAACCTGATCATAGGCTATTCCTCCGTAAGCATATAGTAGGTGTCTGGGTCCTTTGTTTCCAAAGCCTCGTAAGCTGCTTCCGTCATATTCACGAACTTCGTGATAGTAGCAGGGATGGCCTCTACTTTTTTCTTCAATGTAGAAATATCAGACGTAGCGGTAGTCAAAGCCTTTTTGTTTTCCTCTGCCGTCTTGCTTGCTGCCTCTGCCTTGGTCAACGCATTGCTTGCATCAGTAGCAGCAGTATTGGCTTTCTCCTTGATTTCGGTAATAGTAGATGAAAAATCGACGGAATGCTTTGCCCAGTTCGTACCATCAAAATAGAGGAAGGCGATTTCGTTCTCTGCTACAGAGAGTTTTCCAAAATTAGGGTATTCACCTACCTCGGTAGGCAGATAGAACACCTTGGTTTTTGGAGTGCCTGGGTTTGTGGTTCTTGCGGCGATACCGCCATACACCGCACCAAGTAAAAGACTATCCACCGAACCCTTGACTTGCGCCAAAGCGTCCTTGGTAGCATAAGTGGATAAATCCACCGAGATGTTCACTTTGAAGGTCTCGCTTGTAGCAGTCCACGTACCATCCGCCTTACAGCGATAGACGGTATAGTCAGTACCGCTGCCTACATAAGCCATCATGCCCTTGTCTGGGTTAGGATAAGCCGTTTTCAACTCGGTCTCTGATGAATAGAAACCGCAATTCATCTCCTTCGCCTTGCTCGCCTCACTCAGTTCCATGAGTTTCGTGACAATTAAGCCAAAATTGGTGTCGATTGTTTTTGCAACATCACCAAACTTGCCCGTAGTAGGCGTTTTGTTTAACTGTTCCATATTCTTAATCATTATCATTTGCCATTTCCATTCCAATTCATGTCTGTCTCACCAGTCCAGAACACACCTCGGCCAATAAGGTTGGATGGAGGTTCTGGGTTAAGGAAGGATGGGGATATATATATGCAATTCACACTTGCGCCACCTTTCAGCTCATGCCAGCCTCCAATGTCGCAAAAATGTATGGTCTGATTGTCGTTTCCGTTAATCACTCGCCACTCCTTGCCATCGTCCATGCCCACGAATGAATAATAGTAGTCCGCTGTATTGTTGAAAAGGATTACATCTATCGGCATACCAGCAGTGTCGTCATTGCCACCAGGCGCAAAGAGCGGTATCTCGTAATAAGTGTTGCTGCTTGTTGTCATTCCCTGCGTCAGTTTATGCTCGACTGGTTCTTTACCCGTGCCCCTTGTAAAGACTTTCATCAAGTCCTGTTTGACTATCGCCATCGTCTTGGAACGATGTCCAAACATTCCTCTGCACCACACGTCTGATGTGTAAAATCTGTTGCTGCGGTCCTCCTTTTTATTGTAACCTTGGCTAAACATATCACCATCGAACCACATCCTTCCATCGCTTCCAAATTCAATGCTTCCCACGACATTGCCTTTATTATTGACACAATTGAGCCTCTTGAAGCTTCCACTCACACCAACCAGCTTGCCACCGAACTCACTATCACCCTTGAACTTGGCATTTCCTTCTTCATCAATCTCAAAGTTGCCATTCGGCGACTTGACGGATTTCATCACACCCCCTTCCGCGTAGATGATACCTCGTAGGATGATGTCGGTAAGGATGGCTCTACCGCCATGCGTGACTACGAATTTAGCGAGATTGTTGAGTTCCTCGGCAGTAGGCTCGTAGTTCGGGTTATCCTTATACTTTTGGATGGTGTAGATAGCCTGTTCGAGTGTTCCGCCACCCCAGAGAAAAGGAGAATCATCGTCGTTGTAGTAGCCGCTCATACCGCCAGTTTCCTTGATCATCTTCTTGTCTCGGAAGTTACCCACCTTAAACTGCTGAGACATGACCAAGCCACCGTCAATGGTCGTAGAACCTTGCGTGATGGCATCAGTAAGAAACTTCATGTTCTGAAACTCTGCCATCGACTTATCATTGTCTGAATAGGATGGAGACCAAGCAGGGGCAAGCTTGCCATACGAAAGCATGATTTCACAGACAACACAATTTGTACTAACCATAGAAAATACATCGTCTGCTGCGTCAGAGCAAGTAATATGCAGCTCGTATCTCTCGAAGGATGAAGTCATATCTACATCATGTGTTTCGCTACCGATGCTCACCTTGACGGACGTTCCCTTGCCCTTGAAGGAAAGCACGTATGCCTTATCTACCAATAAAGGTTGGGCAAGTTGCTGAGATAGGGTTCCGCCTATCCGTACTGCCTTTCCGCTTGTAGAGTCTTTGGTGTCAATCACACTGGTATTCTCCATCGTCCAATATTTCAGCTTCTCAGAGAACGTTTCCTTATCCTCAGAGATTTCAGTCTCTTCGGATATATCAATACTCTCATAGTCGCCACAAAATGACGTATTGCGCAAGAGATTACCGCTTTTGATATTCAAATCCTTCAAATCGTCTTTCTTGACAATATCGGTAACGGGTGAGTTGTCCGGCAACAGAGAGTCTGAATTGAAAATCATCTTGCCCTTAAAGGTAGCCTCTTTTTTCTTGGAATCGTATTGGAAGAAACTCTTACCCTCTTTATCTCCGGTATAACTGTCGCCATAAATGTTGCAATGGAACAAGCCAGTAGCAACATCATACCCTTCGTCCTTTACTACATGGTCGAGAGAGTAATCATTGATACCTTGGTAGAACTTCTGACTTGGTGCATCATTAGCGGTAGCAGAGAGAATAATGGCTGCCTGGCGATTATCTTGACCCTCATAGCGATAACCCAACTGCACGATGTTATCATTTACAGACGGCTCACTGGTTGTCAATTTATCCTTGTCGGTATTCGACAAGACGATATAGTTTTCACCTACCTCAACAACCAATCGCCAGTAGTATTTGGTTTTCACAAACTCATGTGTTCCTGCATCAATTCCAAACTGCTGGCAGCGAGCTTGGTCGCCTACTACAAACTCATTATATACCTTCTTTTCACCCTTGCTATCGCTTGTATCAAAATAGCACTTGAATTTGTCAGGTTCTACATCATCCGCTACCACGTTCCCGTCTGTACCAAGACGTTCCACCTTACTTACTTGCATAGCCGCAGGTGTGATGGCAAGTTCACCACCAATATATCGCAATTCGTGAATAGTGATGCTTCGGAAATCAGCAGCACGGCGAATCGTGATATAGTCAAACTCAGCGAGCGATGTACCGTCATCTTTGACAGCAACTTGCGCGCCCGTAGAACCAGCGGAATAATTGCCAAAATTGACTTCTACAGGTTTGTCCTTTTCGCCTATTTGAACATTGCCCTTTACGAAAAGCTGAGATAAGTGAGCGATACCAGCCTCAGTAATATCCCACACCTCATTAAGAGCATCTGCGACTTTCTGAACACCAAAACGAATGCCTTTTTCAAAGGTAATAAGTCCATGGGCAGTATCATCATCAGTTTTTGATAGAAAATGTCTCACGCCAAACTGACCCAAGAAACTCGGAGTTACAATTAGCTCATCACTCGTATCGGAAGTGTTGTCTTTTGCTATGCCGGTTATTTTGTCTTTGTCACCAAAGAACAATTCCTTAGTTATCTTAACGGTAGTTGCAGTCAGAGAAGAAATGGTTGCCATTGCGATCTTCTTGAGGAATGTAATAGTATCATCTATACTATTATATTGCCACCATTGGCCAATACCGCCACTCGCTAAGGATTCATCAGTAGCAAGAGAACCATAGTCGAAATGCTGCGCATATACCCAATCTCTGTATCTGACATTATCTCCAGTAATCTGTACTTCTGATATGATGCCTTGCAGGTAGATGTAATAATAATCCTCACTACCTACCTGTTTAGACTCATCGGTAATAGATTTTCCGTAAATATCAATTCGCTCGCTGGGAAATACAACAAGGGCTACATCATCCAAATTTCTCTGACGGATAGTGCCATCGGGACTGTCTGTCTTTTTTGGGCGAGGGATGGCGACATAGAGATACCGCCTCTCGTCACTCGGAAACTCGGAAGGGTAGGCCGCAAGCGTCCATCGCTGGTAATTATGCCCTGCATCATAGCCCAGTCCGTCGATACCCTGCATATAACAGAGTATCGAAGCACCGCTAACCACACTCGCCTGAATGCGGTTAGGTTCGCCTGTTGCATTGAGCTGAATATAAAGCGCACTATTGGAGATCCAATAGTTAGTAGTTTTTGCTTCTGTTACCATCTTTCTTTTCGGATTTCAAAATTTCATATTTTTACATCACAAAGATAGCAAGATTTGTTTTTCTGAGAAGGACAAGGGATTAAACGCTTGCCGGTCCGTAGATGTCAAGTTTTGCCGTAAATGATACGGAATACATATTAGTATTAGTCTTATCCAGGAACATGATTTCATCTTCAGGAATGATGGTAACTGGAATCCAGTTACCCTTCACGTTTAGCCAGATATGATTACTCATTAAAAACTCATGCAGATACCATTGCAACCAATTCTCATCCAGCGGGTCAGTCATAAACAACCAACTTTCCCGATCATTCTTCTTACTTACTGCAGAACGAGAAAAGCTATTGAAAGTTTCCAACTTCGTAACAGTATAACTACTACTCTGAATAGAGAGTTTCTTGCTATACGTTCTTGGTATGTTTACGCACTCCAATACACCGAAGGAATTAATAAAACGGAAAACCATACGGTCTTTTCCTTCATCTTTCGGCATAGCATAAATGCTTTGTTCGCCAATAGTCTGCAAACCCTCTTTCGTTATTTCAACCTCACGAGATTGTGGAGCAACGAGTTTTTTGGGGTTATCCACTAAAGACTGATCGACAACGAGTTTTTCGGGACTATCTAATAAAGACTGAGGCTTAGGGTAGGCAGGAGTATAGGCATAAGTATCTCCTACAACCATCAGTTGCGGTAAGGATTGTGGCTTACGTGATAAAGATTTAACCGATTTCGTTACACCTGATACCATTCTCTCAATATCCCAAAATGTACCAAAGATACATCGCAGATTGGTGGCTCCACCATCACTTGCTTCCGGTTCCTTCGGATAACATTGCACGCCTTCATTGGTCTTCAACTCACCATTGCTGTTCATGTACTCATCGTATGCCCTAATATACCATTTGACCATCGGGTAAGTAGCAACAAGAGGCGAATACTGGAAGTCCCCTAAAGGTACACGTAACGCAGAGGAAACATCCAACTCTACATCCTTACCTTCTTGGGTTACTGGCACAGAGAGTTTGATAACCTCGTAGTTACCATTATTATTGTCATACGTTACCTCTACAATGACGCGGTGAAAGGATGGTGGTGAATCTAATACTTCCGGTTTGATAGAAAACGTAATAGGATTGTTGGCCAATATAGAGCCGGATGTTAAGAGTATCTGTTTTGCCATTTTGATTTAGTTTTGAATGTTAAACGTTACTTATTGACTTTTTGTTCCACGAGTGAAACAAAGTCTGAAACTACCTTGCAACCTGCGGCTTCAGCTGGAGTAATCTTGATGCTAAACATCGTTTCCGTCTGAAGTATCAAGTCCAAGAAATCAATAGACTCTAAGCCTATATCTTCTCGCAGATTAGAGCTGTCAGTTATCTCCGTATCATTCCACGATGACCTCAATCCATTGATAATGGAATGCAGCCTTTTCTGTATATCTTTCCTTTCCATATTCCTTTTACCTTTTTACCTTTTTACTCTTTTACCTTTAAATAGCCTTTAAATAGCCTTCGATATAACAAACGACGCATTTGTTCCCCCAAATCCAAATGAATTACAGAGGATATTATGCGGCTCATAATTCATGGTTTTCATTACAAGCTTCATATCAGGGAAGGCATTGTCATTCGTACCTACACAACCAGGAAGAAAACCGTGCTTGATCATCAAAGTAGCTTGCACGGCTTGCGATACACCTGCCATCCAGCACTCATGCCCTGTCATACCCTTTGTAGCTACCACGTAAGGGCAGAGCGTAAAGGAGTCCATGATAGCAGTCGCCTCGGCTTCGTCTCCTGCAGGGGTACCAGTGGCATGAGCAAGGATCGCATCAATATCGCCTTCATCTAAGCCTGCATCATCTATCGCCTTAACCATAGAAACAGACTCGTAAGAGGCAAGTGGGGTGCAAGGAGATTGCAATCCGTTGGTAGAAAAACCGTAGCCGGATAGTTTAGCAAAAGGAGTATGTTTCATATCCTCATCCTCCTTTCTCATGCGATAGAAATGTTCCGACTCTAAGATAACGCAAGCCGCACCACCCGAAGGAGCAAGACCAGAACGGTGTTTATCGAAAGGTCGCACCGCATCTGTAGCGAATACGCCCAAGGCATCAAAAGACTGCATAGAGGAAGGTCCAGCCTCCTGCATACCCACCACAATAACCATTTCCGTTTGATGACTATTGAGAAGCATCTGTGCTAAGCCGATGGCATGACCGCCTCCTGCACAGGCTGCACTCACGGTAAGCGATAAACCGTGAATACCCAAGAGGGAAGCAAGGTTCATGCTGGCTGTAGAGTTGAGCGAGCGGAACACCGCACCTGCACCCAGACAGCGTGTGTCATTCGTGCGCTGCATGGTTGTGCCTATATCCATCATTGCATCTGCGGTAGAATCGTTGCTTACGATAAGAGAAACATGATGGTCCTTCAAGAAATCGTCGCTTACCTTTGCTTCCTCAAGTGCTTGTCTTACGGCACTTAGTGCATAGTAAGTGGGAAGGGAGAAGCATTGCCTCTGTGCCCTGGATAGACGATCTGTATATTTGAATGCTACCTGGGGTACTGCACCGCACAAACATGATTGATACCCAATCTTCTCTCGATAAGTATCATGGTATAAGCCGCATTTACCATCACGCAAAGCCTTGGCGAAGGATGGTATATCCTCGCCAAGACATGAATGAATACCCAAACCAGTGATATAGTTTCTTTCGTTTCTTACTTTGTACATCATAGTCGTATCTTATTTTTTATCTTCAAAAGCAGGAATGCTCTTTTTACCTTTTTACCTTTTTACCTTTAAATAAACTATAGCGCATACACGGTCAATTCTACCTCGTCAAGTCCAGTTTCTGCACTGATGGTAGTATTCACCTTGTCAATAAGACATTTGATACCGCCTATATTCCACCATTCCTGCCAGTGGTTAGGAATATCAGCTATCTGCGCCACGGTAGTAGAGCAACGTATCTTGTATTTCTTGCGATTAAGTAGGAAATAAGCATACGGCAAAATAAAAGTATCAAACAAGCCGCGAGACTTGATTTTAGTTATCACTTTACCTGTGCTCGCATCCACCTCGTCAGGCAAACAGAGTTTAACTTTTGCATACTTAGGGTCTTTCAGCCAAGACGGTTCCTTGAAGGCACGTATCTTTAGAGAGAAACGTTCTCCATTACCCAATCCTTCCTGAACACCATTATAATCGAAAAGATTACCCATCATATCGAGGGAGTCACAAGCAAGGGCATATTTGCCTACAGCAGAACGCCATTTTGATGTGCCGAAGCCATCGTAATTGAAATCATAAGACTGAATACTTGCGTCTGCGCCACCACCTCTCATCAATGCCAAAGCAAAGCCCCAACGAGAATCATCCTGCAAAGGAGAGTTGCCGTCATCGGTGCCCGATGGATCATAACTCTCTACGAGCTTCAAAGATTGTTTCATATAGAAATCGCAGAATGGAGAGGAAATAGTTTGGTTAATAATCTGCTCTACAAATTCATGCTCCATATCTTCATCCACATAGGCGCAAAGAATAGGCTGACTATCGGCGATAGTTACGCCATATTTCTTTCCGCTATGAGAATCGGTTGCCTCGTGAGAGCCGTATGCAGCCTCTATCTCCTTGAAATAATTGACATCGTTGAAAGGTACAGGAGTAAAGTCTATACTAATATCCTGAATGAAGTCCTCATTTTCCTCACTGCAATCTCCATATTCCACACCTTTGAACTGACCCACCTCGAAAAGGACTGGCTTTAGGTCTGCTGTAGTTGTAGCCTCGCTATTTACTTTAACGCGATAGGCATTGCCCGTTTTCTGGTCGATATAGCATCGCTTGTCGCCATTACTGAGATTATGAAAGAACTCGACATAAGCCTTATCATAAACAGTCGCATTATCTCCGGAATTTGGCTCAGGATAGTCGGTATAATTGTAATCAGTATCATAACCCATATTCTTGTTTTTGCGGCTATCTTTGATGTATTGTTGCTGTTCTTTAGCATCACTCTCGTTAGAATAGCGCATACGCACACCCGTAATCTTTTCGGTCATAGGAGTGATAGAATGGATATTTGCATGGAATGTTCGAGCGGGATTGCCGCTACGACGTAACACATCCCTTATAAGGTAAGCGGTTACTTTTTTCTGTTCATAATCATAGGAAAACTTAATACCAAAAGCTGCCTCTAAGGATGAGATAACAGAGCTTACGCTCTCATCAGGGAAGTTGTCACTATTCGCCTTCATATTGAGAACATTCGCCTGTACGCTGAACTTCTTGATTTGAGCTTCGATACTGATACCTGTAACCTTACCACCTTCACTTGTCGTTTCACCTACCTGCACATGTTCTGTTGTACCTTCAGGCGTGGTAAGGGTAAGTTCCTGTACCGTTTTATCCTCTGCTTTAATGATTTCAATCTTACCACCGCAACCACGAGACTCCAACCAGCTATTGATATGTTCCTGCGTCTTAAAGAAGCCTGTCTTGATTTCGCCAGGAATCTTCTCTGCTACAACCTCTGCCTCCTTATCAGAACCTGCTACATACGTTGGATCATTAATCTTGTCCTTTGCATTCCAAATCTCCCTTTCCGTATAATAGTCACCATGGTGACGATGAAGGAAAGGTTGATGATCGCCAGTAAGGTCGTTTTCGTCATAAGAATAACTGATAGTATCGTAGGCGCATACAGTAGTGAAAAAGCAAAGATGCTTCATATCCTCAATCTCCATCAATGCAGATTTATCAAAAGATACGCCAAGATGAGCAAAGAGGCAATCCAGGAAATAAAGCACATAGAAACAGATACCCGATTGTGGTCGCCTTGCATCAAGTACCCAGTATGGATATAAGTCCTCATAATTCCACTTACAATCCTTTACACTGATAACATCACTTGATGTTTTCCCTTCTTCATCCAAGCCATGATGCTTATAGCAGATACGGGCATTACAATAGGCAGATGCACGTCCTGCTCCATCCGTCTCGCCATAGGATGCCGACACATTGATATAATCACCATTCTTGGCTAAGGCGGGAACATTTACATTATGATTGTTAGGATAAGACCTTTCGTCAGCCTTATAAGCATCAGCCGCTTTGTGTTCAGCAGTTGCACCGTCATATTCCTTACAAGAACCAGGGTAAGAGAAGCCAAGGGCTTGCGGCTCCAGCACCTTGCTCACGCTAACGTGTCGAGCCTGTATGGTTCTGGTTTCCGTCTTATCGCTCTTGTGCTTACCTCCAGCCACAAACACCTCTACCTTCACTATCGGATCACTTTCAATATCCACTCTCACGTTACCTATCTTTTCTCCGATGATAATCGTATCTTTAACTGGAATATCACGACAATTCAGTGAACCGATAAGGTCGCTGAATGATTTCGTGCTGGCATCAATATTCATGGAAAGAGAATCGGTTATTTCATCATCATCCTGCATGACAAGCGTGCCACTGCGGAAAGGCAAACCGTCGGCATAAATCTTGGTAGGCTTATGCTCTAAGTTTACCGCACGAATAGATGCACGCGGGTCATCGATGTTCTTCAATAGCCATCTGTTTCCGTCAAGCGGTAAGGAGAATGGATAAGAGAACATTTCGGTATCGTTGAACACAGGATTCTGGTCCTCTATGTCAATAGAGAAACCAGAATCCTGTGCCGTAGGTTTGTCGTCAACTAATATGGTGAGATGGGATTTCATTTCTTAATATTCAGTTTAGATTGATCGTATAATTTAATCAGACGAGAAGTAAAACTATGGATAGTCGCCTCTCCATACGCACAGATTTCTCTATGACCATGGTCGTGCAATGTGCCATCAGTTATATGGACGGTTGCACAGTCGTAACACTCAGCCTCCTTACTTGTCACAAGATAAGAATTATTTCGGGCGATAGCATAACCTTCCTTGATGGTGGCTCGGCTATTATCCAACAATTCCACTTTGCAGCCAGTAGTCATGGCCAAGGCAGAGGCACTACCATGCAGCACCACCTGCGCTTTGCCGAGAATATAAGCGGTATGGGCAAAGAAAAGATGAATAGGTTCATCGCTATCCCCAACAAGTACATAGCCTGTTCGGGAGTCCTCATTATAGAAGATGCCAGCCGCATTGATTTCAGTCTTGAAATCGGGATAGAAATCATGAAAGGCTTGCACCACCTGTTGTGGAACCTCCGTTATCATGCCATGCCAATACTTATGCCAGGCATCACACATTTCCCTGATACTTGTAGTTTCACCAAAATCATGCTGAGAAGCCTGGCAATTCCCGCTCTGTGCAAGAATACCAATGCAGAGTTGCTTAAATCGCTGGCTTTTCCGTTCTACCGTTTCTTGATCCTTTCCCATATTCACTTCTTTACCTTTTTACCCTTTTACCTTTAAATCGCCGCTTCTTCCGTTTTAGCAAGAATTGCCTCATAGCCGGTAAGTTCATCCTCACTCACGATGTCAGCATACTTTTGGCGAAGCTGATCGATGCGCTCCTTAATACCTTTCACTCTCGTCTTTGTAGAAGGCTTATCCTTACGGATGATGTACTTTATAAGGGCATCAGCTTCTGCTTTGTGCTTGGCGGCTGCATCACGAGCTGCCTTTACTTCCGGACGGTCGTTAGCTATCTTTTCAGCGATAGCTTCGGCAAAATGAGGGTCACGAGCCAGGGCTTTTTCATAGAACGGCTTAAACTGGGTACGGAGAGTCTGAGGGTCAATGGTAAAGGCCTTCTTTGCGTAGGCGATGTATTCAGGATCACCTGTCTTCTCGCTCAGACGCAGGTAACATTCGCCCATCTCTCTATCTACAGCAGTGTAGATGTTAGGCAAGAGTTCACTCTCGATTTCAGTAGCACGAGTCGCAAAAGCGGCGATTTCTTCTTCAGTATAGATAGCACCCTTACCTTGCGATATAGCCTTCTCGTTAGCCTCTGCCATGGTCTTAGCCTGTTCTGCCTTGCTTGCCATCTCATTGCGAAGTTCACGCACGGTGTTTACTTGCTCCTGCAAGGAAGGAGAGAGGAACGGACGGATCTGCATCAGATTAGGCATCGTAGCAGCAATACTCTCACCGTTTGGATTGGCTACGATACCATTGTAGGTGAGCGGCTGGATGGTTGTGTCCGGTTTCAAGTTAGGAAAAAGAGATTGCTTTGCCTCTTCCATGGCTTTCTTTTTCTGAAGTTCGGCATACTCAGCCTGTTCCTTCTTGGTGGGTCTGCCCACACGTCGCTTATCGGAAGCAGATGATGCGCTGCCGGTATCGAAGGCTTGCAGATAAGTTACCATCTGGCGCACACGACGATGATAATCTCTAAAACGGCGTGAGTCTTTGACGAAGGATTTCGCCTTAACAACATTGCTCAAGAGGTCAAGTCCCTGCTCAAAAGCCTCACGCTGGTCGGATGTAAGCATTCTTGCGCCAATGGCAGGAGCAAGGAGCTGAACAATCTGTTCTTTAGATAAATCTTTCATAAATC
>ERZ1026850.895-NODE-895-length-17168-cov-7.595337_pt1 | contig 17168 bp, 17 predicted proteins | sample MGYA00380155_ERZ1026850 | MGnify/ENA primary metagenome ERZ1026850 (study PRJEB33269, sample SAMEA4719791) | human gut metagenome | biome: human-associated habitat; feature: organic feature; material: feces | place: Cameroon | collected 2013-10 ... | reverse complement strand
CCGGAAAGATAGGTAGCGCCAACATGGAGAGAAGCCACTCAAGAGAGTGGCTTCTTTTTTTGCTTTGATGGAAGAACGGCTATCGTATAGTGCAGGCTATTCTTTTTGATTGGATAAGGTAAAGTGGTTCACATATCTCATTACGATCCGGTGAATTGAATTCAGCAGGGTAGTTGGAAGTACACTACAAACAGATCGGATATCCGAATCAAGAATTTCTGAGTTTATTCAACAGGATATTCTATGAAAATTCTCGTATTTTATGTTGACAAACAGTACTTCAATATGGTAACATTATTCTTGCGTTTGAGAGTTAGACGTGAACTCATTATCCGGAGAGATGGCCGAGCGGTTGAAGGCACCGGTCTTGAAAACCGGCGATGTGAAAGCATCCGTGGGTTCGAATCCCACTCTCTCCGCCAATGAAAAAATTACCATCGACCTGCGGAAGTACCCAAGAGGCCGAAGGGGCTCCCCTGCTAAGGGAGTAGGGCGTGTAAAAAGCGCCGCGGAGGTTCAAATCCTCTCTTCCGCGCCAAGTAAAAACCTTGAAGCCATAACGGTTTCAAGGTTTTTCTTGTTTTTGGTAAAAACGTTTTTGCTTCGGTTTGGAATAGTTCCTTCCGTGGGCTACATTGTGGGCGACATAGTAGTTTACTTCACCGATTTTGTTCTACAGTTGACGCTATTGTTTATAATTTTATCCTGGGCAGAAGATAGCAGTTCGTCCCACGAAATAGACTCTGTAGAATATCGGTAATGGTTACTGCATGTCCAAAACACTTTAGCCTTTGGTTGACCTCTTGCATAAAACGCTTTTGATTTTCCGGCGAGAGACGGCTAAAGTCCTTTTGGAGTTCCAATCCTGATTTAGAAAGTTTTGCCATAAATTTCTCATATTCTCCTTGATCTGCAGTCATGGGACACCTCCGTATTTCTTTAGTGTGTTCTGCGCTCCCATAAAATCATAGCACGCCTTCTATGGACTGGAAAGGCAGTATCGAATTTACAAACAAGTTCTGAACGAAAAGACAGCATTTCTTCTCGACGATTTTCCATTTTTCTGTTACATTACGGTTATCAAAACTTACGGAGAAAGACTATGACGAAAATCTTATTTATCTGCTTGGGCAATATCTGCCGCAGCCCGATGGCGGAATTTGTGATGAAGGACCTGGTCGAAAAGGCAGGACTTGCCGACGAATTTCAGATCGACTCCGCGGCGACGTGCCGTGATGAGATCGGCAATCCCGTCTATCCGCCCGCGCGGCGCAAGCTCGCCGAGCACGGCATTTCCTGCGAGGGACACGCTGCGCGCCAGCTCACGGCGCAGGACTACGAGGAGTACGATCTGCTCATCGGCATGGAGGGCGCGAACCTCAAAAACATGCAGCGCATCTGCGGCGGTGATCCGGCGGGGAAGATGCACCGGCTGCTCGACTACACCGACCGCCCGGGCGACGTCGCCGACCCGTGGTATACAGGCGATTTTGAAGCGACGTGGCGGGATGTCTCAGAGGGCTGCAAGTGCCTTTTGGCAGAGATCGAAAAAAGCGGGATTTGATGGCATTTCAAGACGGGAGGCAGACGATGAGCGAGATCAAGATTCATATTTTCCACATCGGCAAGGTGTGCGTCGCGCCGGAGCTGCCGTTCGGCGGCGAGCATTACAGCGCGCTCAAGGCGTCTGGCGTGCTGGATAGAAAGTCGAAACGGCTCTGGCTGCCGGTTTCGGCCTATCTCATCGAGTGCGCGCACGGGAACGTTCTGTTCGACTGCGGCTGGCACGCGATATGAGCCCGCACGGCGTCTTTGAGCGCAGGGCGCAGATCCGCTCGCTCGGCTCGCTGCCGCTGTATTTTACGAATCAGGTTGTTGTCGAAAGCAGTGCGGCCGTCGACGAGCAGCTCGCGGCGCGGGGCGTCGCGCCTGTCGATTGGGACGCGGTGCTGCTCTCCGGCATCGCCGACGACCGCGCGGCGCAGAAAAAGTCGCTCGCGTGGATCAGGGCACAGAGTCGGGAGCGGAACTGCGTTGCGTGCATCGCCAACCACGATTCCGATGTCAAACCGGGCGCGATTACATTATAAAAGAGTGAACAGGCAGCGCCAGCGGCGCTGCCTGTTACTCATTTCAGGGCTTAATAATTTCTACCGTGGATGTTCGGAATTTGTTAAGAATTTTCACAGTGGAATCACAAGGTTTGCATGATATAACTTTTCCCACAGGCGGGAAAGAAACCAAAATGGGCCGGAGCTTCCGGCAATGGAGGAACATATTATGCAGACTGTCATCACGATCAACGCCGTCATCATGGCGCTATTTTTCGTATGCTATTCCTATCAATTCTTCTATGTGGCGGTGGCGCTGCTGAAGCGGAAAAAATTCACCTGCCGCAATGAAAACCACCGCATTGCCGTCCTCATCGCCGCGCGCAACGAGGAAAACGTCATCGGCCAGCTGCTCGACAGCATCCACGCGCAGAAGAACTATCCGATGGACCACGTGGACATCTACGTCGGCGCGGACAACTGCACGGATGACACGGCCCGCGTGGCACGCGAGCGCGGCGCGATCGTCTTTGAGCGCCACGATACGGTGCATGTCGGCAAGGGCTATGTGCTCAATGAAATGCTCAAGCGCATCAAGCGCCCGGGCCGCAAGCACTACGATGCCTATCTCGTGCTGGACGCCGACAATATCCTCGACCCGAACTTCATCTCCGAGATCGAGAAGGTCTACTCCAGCGGCTATGAGATCGTGACGTGCTACCGCAACTCCAAAAACTACGGCGACAACTGGATCTCTGCGGGCTATGCGCTGTGGTTCCTGCGCGAGGCGCAGTATCTCAATAACGCGCGCATGCGCCTTGGAAGCAGCTGCGCCGTGTCCGGCACAGGCTTTCTGTTTTCCGACGGTGTGCTGGAAGCGTGCGGCGGCTGGAACTTCTTCCTGCTGACCGAGGACATCGAGTTTACCATTGACAACGTCGTGCGCGGGGAAAAGGTCGGCTACGCGGCGGGCGCGGTGCTCTATGACGAGCAGCCCACGAGCTTTGCCCAGTCCTGGCGCCAGCGCATGCGCTGGTCGAAGGGCTACCTGCAGGTGTTCCGCAAGTACGCCTCCGAGCTCTTCTCCGGCATTGCGCGCGGCAGCTTTTCCTGCTATGACATGACCATGAACATCATGCCCGCGGCGGTGCTCACGGGTGTGAGCGTGGTCGTGAACATCGGCGCGGCGATCGCGAACGCGACGTCAGGCGGTTCGATGGCGGTGCTGGCGGTCTCCGTGCTGCAAACGCTGATGAGCCTGTACTTAACGCTCTTTGTGATCGGCGCGATCACGACCGTGACGGAGTGGAAGAATATCCGCTGTGCGGCGTGGAAAAAGGTGCTCTACGCCTTCACGTTCCCGCTCTTCATGCTCACCTACGTGCCGATCTGCATTGCGTCGCTCTTTACGAAGGTCGAGTGGAAGCCGATCTGCCACACCAGAGTGATGACGCTTGAGCAGATCGAAGAGCCCGGCCTGCGCGCATCGTAAAAAGCGATTTTCCATGAAAGGGGAGAGGATGAAAATCCTCTCCTCGTTTTTTATTATTACCGCTTGTCGCCGGGCTTAAAAATGAGCGCCATCAGCACAGCAAAGACGACCGCTGCGGCGATGCCGCCCGCCGTGGCGCTGAGGCCGCCGGTCATCACGCCGAGCCACCCCTGCTCTTGAACGGCTTTTTCCACGCCCTTGGCGAGCGAGTAGCCAAAGCCGAGCAGCGGCACGGTCGCGCCCGCGCCGCCCCATTTGACGATGGGCTCGTAGACGCCGATGGCTGTCAGTAAAACGCCGCAGACGACATAGCCCGTCAGGATACGCGCGGGCGTGAGGGGCGTTTTGTCGATGAGAATCTGTCCGATGGCGCAGAGGATGCCGCCGCAGAGAAAGGCGTTCAGATAATCCACCGCTTATCCCTCCTTGTGATTCGAGAATACGACCGCGTGGCAGATGCCGGGGATGCTCTCGCCCTGAAATGTCGTCGTGGGGGAGAGCAGCGCGCCCGTCGGCGCGAAGATGATGCGGTTCCATTTGCCCTCGCGCATCCCGCGCAGCAGATACCCGCACAAAACGCTTGCCGAGCAGCCGCAACCGCTGCCGCCGCAGTGCATGTCCTGCGATTCGATGTCGTAGAGCAGAAGCCCGCAGTCGGTGTAGCGCTCACCGAGAGGGAGCCCATCGCGCGCGAAAAAGTCCGAGACGATCTGATGCCCGAGCCTGCCGAGGTCGCCCGTCACGATGAGGTCATAGTCTTCGGGTTTTGTCCTCGTGTCGCGAAAGAGCGCGCGCAGCGTGTCATAGGCGGCAGGGGCCATCGCCGCGCCCATGTTGTTTGCGTCGGTGACGCCCTTGTCGACGATTTTCCCGGTTGTCACGTGTGTGATATAGGGCCCCTCGCCCTCGCACGCGAGGAGGCAGCAACCGCTGCCTGTGGCCGTCCACTGCGCGGTCGGCGTGCGCTGCGAGCCGTAGGGCACCGGCATGCGGTACTGCCGCTCGGCGGTGCAGAAGTGCGAGGAGGTCAGCGCCGCGGCGCAAGAGGCATACCCGCCGTCGAGCATCAATGCGGCGAGCGACAGGCTCTCGCCCATCGTGGAGCACGCACCGTAGAGTCCATAGAATGGGATGCGGCTCTCTCGCAGAGCGAACGACGAGCCGACGCACTGGTTCAAAAGATCACCCGCGAAGATGAGGTCAAGGTCACTCACCTTGAGCCCCCCCTTTTCCAGCGCGCGGGAGAGCGCGTGGCGCTGCATGGTACTCTCACCCTTTTCCCAGGTCTTCTCGCCGAAGAAGTGATCCTCGCTCAATTCGTCAAAGTATTCGCGCAGCGGGCCTTCACCCTCGAACCGCCCGCCGACGGCGGCGAACGAGAGGACGGAGGGACATGTGCGCAGGCGGCGCGTCTGCGCGCCGACGGTTTTTTGCTCCATCACGCTCTTCCTTTCCGATGGATTTAGGGGAATCGCTCAAAAGTGGCATTAGTTTCTGCCATTTTTCCAAGAATATGAGTACTTGACGCATATTGCGCAAGATGTTATGATAAAAATACATTGATATAGGAGGATTTTTCCGTGAAGCATGTGATTTCTACGACCACTGCCCCCGGCGCCGTCGGCCCCTACTCCCAGGCGATCGAAGCAAACGGTTTTGTATTTGTCTCCGGCCAGCTTCCGCTGGACCCGGCGACCGGCGCATTTGTTCCCGGCGGCACGTCCGAGCAGGCGGAGCAGAGCATCAAGAATCTGCTCGCGGTGCTCGAGGCGGCTGGCTGCAAGGCTGAGGACGTTGTCAAGACGACCGTGTTTATGATCGATATCGGCGATTTCGGCGTTGTCAACGAGGTGTACGGCAAGTATTTCTCCGGCGAGTGCCCCGCGCGCTGTGCGATGCAGGCGGCCGCCCTGCCCAAGGGCGCGCTGGTCGAGATCGAGGCCATCGCGGTCAAGCCGTAAAGCGCGAAAACCAAAAAGAGAAGGGAGAAACAGCGTGTTTCTCCCTTTCTTTTTGCGCACGGACGCGGTATAATACTCAAATTACCATATGATATTTTACTTTCCGGGAGGAAATGGAATGAAAGAAGAAATGCGTACCATCGGCTATCTCTGCCCCGCGTGCCACAAGCGCGTCATCCAGCAGAGAAGCGTGTTTGCCCTGAGCGCCTCGGGTGCGGTCGTGAGCTGTGAGTGCGGCGAGTCAAGCCTGACCATCGAGGCGGAGGAAAATAAATTTCGCCTGAGCGTGCCGTGCGGCGTGTGCGGTGAGGAGCATCTGGCGGAGTGCAGCGCCGACAAGCTCCTGCACGGGCGCGGCATCGGCCTTGCCTGCCCCGATACGAAAATGCTCTGCTGCTTTATCGGCGAGGACTACGCCGTCGAGCACGAGATGGAGCAGCTCTCGCTCGCGGCGGCCAAGGAGCGCGAGCAGGGCGACGACCCCGCCGCCTTTGCCGACAGCGTCATCATGTACGAGATCCTCTCCGAGCTCAAGGAGATCGCCGCACGCAAGGACGGTATCACCTGCTCCTGCGGCAGCAAAAGCTACGGCATGGAGATCCACAGCACCTACGTCGACCTTGTGTGCAAAAGCTGCGGCGCGAAGCTGCGCATCCCTGCGGCAACGGATGAGGACCTTGACCGCCTCTGCTGCCGCATGAAATTACAGATCAAAAGCGAGTGAGGGAAGACTATGATCGGTTTTCTTGCGAGTCGGTTCATCAAAGACTATCAGAACACGTCTGATGCCGCAGTGCGGCGCGCTTACGGCGTGCTTTGCGGAGCGGTGGGCATTGTCATCAATTTGCTGCTCTTCGCGCTCAAGCTGTTTGCGGGGACGCTTGCGGGCTCTGTCGCCGTCACGGCGGACGCCTTTAACAACCTGTCCGACGCGGGCGCGTCCATCGTGACGCTGCTGGGCTTTCGTTTGGCCGGGCAGAAGCCCGACCCCGAGCATCCGTTCGGCCACGGGCGGCTCGAGTATATCTCGGGCCTCATCGTCTCGATCGTCATTTTGCTGATGGGCTTTGAACTGCTGCGCGACGCCGTGGGCGCGATCCTGCATCCCGAGGCTGTGGAGTGCAGCGTGCTGACGGTGGCGATCCTGCTTGTCTCCATCTGCGCCAAGTTCTACATGTACTGCTACAACCGCGGCGTGGGGAAGAAGATCAGCGCCGCCGCCATGCAGGCGACCGCGGCGGACAGCCTGTCCGACTGCGCGGCGACCGCGGCGGTGCTGCTTGCGACACTCGCGGGCTATTTCCTGCATTGGCAGATCGACGGCTGGTGCGGCTTGGTCGTGTCGCTGCTCATCCTGTGGGCGGGCGTGCAGGCGGCAAGGGACACCCTCTCGCCGCTGCTCGGCCAGCCGCCATCGGAGGAGTTTGTGCAGGAGATCCGCGACATCGTGATGGAAAGTCAGGTTGTCTGCGGCATCCACGACCTTGTGGTGCACGACTACGGCCCCGGACGCGTGATGATCTCGCTGCATGCTGAGGTCCCCGCGCACGGCGATATCCTCGCTCTGCACGACGAGATCGACAACGTGGAAAAGAAACTGCATGACAGGCTCGGCTGCGAGGCGGTCATCCACATGGACCCCATCGTGACGGACGACGAGACCACCAACGCCGCGCATCAGAAGATCGCCTCGCTCGTGCGCGGCATCGACGAGAATATCTCCATCCACGACTTTCGCATGGTCACGGGGCCGACGCACACGAACGTCATCTTCGATGCCGTGGTGCCGTATGGCTGCGCGCTGAGCGACAGGGAAGCGGAGGAGAAGATCAAGCGGGCGGTACACGAGCTTGATCCGCGCTATTTTGCCATCGTGCAGATCGACAAGAGCTATGTGAGATAAGCGCACGCGCGCAAAGGAGAAGCTATGACGGACGAAGTCAAGAAATTAAAAGAACTCATCGACGGAACGGACAATATCGTCTTTTTCGGCGGGGCAGGTGTTTCGACCGAGAGCGGTATCCCGGATTTTCGCAGCGTGGATGGCCTGTATCATCAGCAGTGGGACGACCCGCCGGAGACGATCCTGAGTCACACGTATTATGAGCGCTATCCCGAGAAGTTTTTCGCCTTTTACCGCGCGAAGCTCCTCTGCGAAGGCGCAAAGCCCAACGCCGCGCACTTAAAGCTCGCCGAGTGGGAAAAGGAAGGGAAGCTCAAGGCCGTCATCACGCAGAATATCGACGGGCTGCATCAGGCGGCGGGCAGCAAGAATGTCCTCGAGCTGCACGGAAGCACCTTGCGCAACTACTGCGAGAAGTGCGGCAAGTTCTACGACGTGTCCTACATCAAGCATTCGCAGGGCGTGCCGCGCTGCACCTGCGGCGGGCGCATCAAGCCCGACGTGGTGCTCTACGAAGAGGGCCTGGACGAAAAGACGCTCTATTGCGCGGTGGAGTACATTCAGGAGGCCGACGTGCTCATCATCGCGGGCACGTCGCTCGCGGTCTATCCGGCGGCGGGCCTCGTGCGCTACTATCGCGGACACAAGCTCGTTGTCATCAACAAGACGCCGCTCGACCGCGGACTTGGTGCCGACCTTGTCATCACGGGCGCGGTGGGGGAGACGCTCGCGCAGCTTTAACACGAAATAGATGCCGGAAAAGTTTGGAAAATCTGAGCTTTTCCGCCATTTCTCTTACAGCAAAATTTTTTATTTTTTCTCTCAAAAAAAGGTTGACATTTGGCCTATTTTGGGCTTATAATAGCCAAGCGGTCGTTGAGAGACAGCCGCTTGAAAGATGAACATGCGGGTGTGCTGGAATTGGCAGACAGGCTAGCTTGAGGTGCTAGTGTTCGTATGGACGTGCGGGTTCAAGTCCCGCCATCCGCACCATCTTTTTAAAAATCAAATATGCGCGAGTGGTGGAATTGGCAGACTCGCTAGATTCAGGTTCTAGTGCTCATTACGGGCGTGCGGGTTCAAGTCCCGCCTCGCGCACCAAAGTGTTGAAACTCAAGGGGTTTTCCCTTGAGTTTTTTCTTTTACATTAGATTCCTTGGGGTGGTAGAGAACTGGATTTTTTAGAGATCAGAAAGCAGTGTTATTTTTTGCACTTTACGAACAGCCTTCCTAACAAAAATTCCCCTCTTGTTTCGCTTGCGTCAGAATGCAGGGCCGTTTCAAAAAATCTTTTCAAATGTGAAACATTTCCGCAGCCTGAATGATATAGTAAGTGAAAGGCCTTTCAAGGAGAATCCTATGTTGACAGAAGAACAGTTTTCGTATCTTGCAAAAAAGTATATGGACATGGTGTTCCGTCTGGCGCTCCACTACACCAAAAGCCGCTCGGAATCGGACGACATCACGCAGGAGGTGCTGCTCAAGCTCTACCGCACGGACAAACCGTTTGAGAGCGAGGACCACGTCAGGTACTGGCTCATCCGCGTTACGGTCAACGAGTGCAAGCGGGCGTTCCTCTCTCCGTGGAAGCGGACGGAGCCGATCGAGGACTATGCCGAGCAGCTTGCGTTCAAAACGCCGGAGCACAGCGAGCTTTTTCATGCCGTGATGGCGCTGCCGCAGAAATACCGTGTGCCGCTCTTCCTGCATTATTACGAGGGCTACTCCTGCGGGGAGATCTCCCAATTCCTTGGCATTCCCAACGCGACCGTCCGCACCCGATTGCGGCGCGGGCGGGAACAGCTCAAAACCAATCTTCAGGAGGCGAACAACGATGTTTGACGAAAACCTATATCAGGAGACGATCTCCGCGCTTCACGCCTCCGAAGACACACTTTCGGAGGTAATGAACATGACGCACAAGACAAAAAGAAGAGGCCGCCTGCGCACGACGGCGGTGCTTGCGGCGGTCATCGCGATCCTGTGCTGCATGGCGGCAGCTGCAGCGGCGCTTGGACTGGATCAGCGGTTGGCGGAGTACTTTGGAGCAACGGCGGAGCAGGAAGAGCTGCTCGCGACCGCGGCGGTCCCGATGAACATTGTGAAGCGGGACAGCGGCGCGGTGCTGCGCATCGAGCAGGTCATCGCCGACCGCTATTGTGCGGCGGTCCTCATCGACTTTACCGCGCCGGAGGGGACAATACTGGATCAGGACTACTACGCATTCGATCGGAGCGTGTCCGCAACGTCCAGGGACGGAGTGAAAATGCAGACCTACGGCATTGGCTGGGAGGTATTGCCAAGCAGCACGGAAAACGAGACGGGCCGCCATGCCGCGATCTTGATGACGATCCATTCTATGGACGGAGAATTCAACTTCCTCGGCGCGAAGGTGAAGTTAACGCTCAATGGCCTGTATCGGGACAACTGGGGGGAAGAGCTTGTTGTCCCCGGCCGCTGGAGCTGCACATTCACTCTGCCGGAGACCGATCCGGGACGCCTGTGCACGGTGAATGAGCCGATCGAGATCGAGGGAAAGAACGCCGTGCTGACGACGCTTTACGTCTCGCCGCTCTCGCTGACCTGCGAGATCAAGCAGGGAACGGATGATCTGAAAGAAACGGTTGAGCCCATCTACAGCGACGACGGGAAGGAGAGCATCGCTCCCGAGGTGACGCTGCAAAGCGGCGAAACCATCGGCGCGGCGGACAGGCTGTTCCTTATAACGAAGTATCTCGATAAGCGCGGGCGCTACTGCTTCCGGATGGACGAAATTCTTGACCCGGAAACGGTGAGCAGCGTTTCCGCCTTCGGAGAGACGTTCTCCATCGAATGACGGGACGACAAATCGTATTTATGCAAAAAAGGGACCTCTGCATCAAAGCAGAGGTCCCTTTTTCCTATTATTTTTCACCGCAGGGAGTCCTTCATGTTCTTCACATACGCGCCGACGTGCTCGGGCGCGTCCTTGCCGTACCGGGCAAGGAGCTTGACGATGGCGGAGCCGATGATCGCGCCGTCGGAGAGGTCGGCCATCTTCTTCGCCTGCTCGGGCGTGGAGATGCCAAAGCCGATGGCGCAGGGAATATCTGTGTTTTCCCGCACGAGGGAGACGATGGAGGCGAGGTCGGTCTTGATCTCGCTGCGCTCGCCTGTGACACCGAGCGACGAGACGATATAGAGGAAGCCATCGGCATCGCGCGCGATCATCGCGATGCGGTTCTCCGACGTCGGCGCGATGAGGGAGACAAAGTCGACGCCGTACTTGCGGCACGCGGGGAGAAATTCTTCCTTTTCCTCATACGGCACGTCCGGCAGGATGAGCCCGTCGATGCCAACATCGCGGCAGTTGGACAAAAAGCGCTCTGTGCCGTAGGAAAAGACGACATTCGCATACGTCATAAAAACCATGGGGATCGTCACGCCGCGCCGCAGCTCGCGCACGAGATCGAAAATCTTGTCGGTCGTTACGCCGCTTTGCAGGGCGCGCAGGTTAGCAGCCTGAATGACGGGCCCCTCCGCCGTGGGGTCGGAGAAGGGAATGCCGAGCTCGATGAGGTCGGCGCCGTTTTGCGCGGCAGCGCGGACGGCAGCCGCGGTCGTTTCAAGATCGGGGTCGCCGCAGGTCAGAAAGGCGATGAACGCCTTGCCGTGGTCAAATGCTCTTGCAAGATCACTCATGAAGATCCTCCCCTCTGTAGCGGGCGATGGCGGCGCAGTCCTTGTCGCCGCGGCCGGAGATCGTGGCGACAAGAAGCTGATCGCTCCCCATCGTGGGTGCGAGTTTTCGCGCGTAGGCGACGGCGTGGGCCGATTCGATGGCGGGAATGATGCCCTCCGTGCGGGCGAGGTATTCGAACGCCTGCACGGCCTCCTCATCGGTGATGGCAACATACTCCGCGCGGCCGATGTCGTGCAGGTACGCATGCTCAGGGCCGACGCCGGGGTAGTCGAGACCGGCGGAGATGGAATACACCGGCGCGATCTGACCGTACTCGTCCTGGCAGAAGTAGGACTTCATGCCGTGGAATATGCCGAGCCTGCCGGTCGAGATGGTCGCGGCGGTCTCAAGCGTGTCGATGCCGCGGCCCGCGGCCTCAACACCGATGAGGCGCACAGCAGGATCGTCGATGAAATGGTAAAAGCTGCCGATGGCGTTCGAGCCGCCGCCGACGCACGCGACCACGGCATCGGGCAGACGTCCTTCCTTTTCGAGCATCTGCTGCTTGATCTCGCTTGAGATGACGGACTGGAAATCGCGTACGATGGTGGGGAAGGGGTGTGGCCCCATGACAGAGCCGAGACAGTAGTGCGTGTCGCTGATGCGCGTCGTCCACTCGCGCATGGCTTCGGACACGGCGTCCTTGAGTGTGGCGGTACCAGAGTTGACGGGCACGACCGTCGCGCCGAGAAGGCGCATGCGGTAGACATTCAGCGCTTGGCGGATGGTGTCCTCCTTGCCCATGAAAACGACGCACTCCATGCCCATCAGCGCCGCAGCGGTGGCGGTCGCCACGCCGTGCTGGCCCGCGCCGGTCTCGGCGATCAGGCGCGTTTTGCCCATCTTTTTCGCGAGCAGCGCCTGACCGAGCACGTTGTTGATCTTGTGCGCGCCGGTGTGGTTCAGGTCCTCGCGCTTTAAGTAGATCTTCGCGCCGCCGAGGTCCTTTGTCATCTTCTCCGCGTAGTAAAGACGCGAGGGACGGCCCGCGTAGTCGTTCAAAAGCTGCGTCAGTTCGTTCTGAAAGTCAGGGTTGGCCTTGTAGTGGTTGTAGGCCTCTTCAAGCTCGATGATGGCGTTCATCAGCGTTTCGGGGACGTACTGTCCGCCGTGCACGCCAAAGCGCCCGTTCGGATTCGACATGCCTTAGCCCTCCTTGCGTGCGGCGGCAACGAACGCCGCCATTTTGCTTTCGTCCTTGACGCCGTCCGTCTCGATGCCGGAGCTCACGTCCACGCCGTAGGGGTGCAGCGCGGCGATGGCGTCCGCGACGTTGTCGGGGTCGAGCCCGTCGGCGAGGAAATAGGGCCGCTGCACGCTCTGGACGAGGCTCCAGTCGAATGTCTTGCCCGTGCCCGCGCCGGAGTCGAGCAGCACGAGGTCGGCGGCGCAGTTTTCGATGGCGGGGAGGTCGGCTTCGCTTTTCACCTTGAACGCGCGGAAGATGGGCTTGCCCGTCAGCGCGCGCAGGCGCGCGATGTAGTCGTCATCCTCGCTGCCGTGGAGCTGCGCGACGTCGATGACGCCGCGGTCTAAGAGCTCTGCCACGGCCTCGACTGGCTCGTTGACGAACACCCCAGCGGCCAGAATGCCGGGGGCAAGCAGCGATTTGAGTGCTGCTGCCTGCTCGGGGGACACATAGCGCTTGCTCTTTTTGGCGACTCCCATTTAAGTTATTTGTGGCTAAGGCATAATTGACTGACCTCGATGTAGATTTATTCATTCTCCCATTTAGGTTAATTGCTGCTACTGCTTGGTTAGCCAATTCTAATGTAGATTTATTCATTAGGGGACATAATAAGAGACTCTCTCCTTATCGGAGAGAGCCTCTTCAAAGTTATTACTCGATATAGCAAGCAGCTAAGACGATGACGTTGGTAGTCCCACCGCTTATGTTATCAAACGAAGATGTTGAGCATGGAATGGCGTAGGCTGTAAATGTATCTTCATTGTAAACCTCTGTGCTGTCCAAATAGTACAGAGCATAATAGTTGTTATCGTCATCAGCGGCCAAAAGGTATGTTAGCTTACCTCCCAAGTAGTCATCCTCAAATACCTGCACAGCGTAAAGGTCTAACTTTACTAAGCCAATCTGATCTTGTCTGCGTGTCTTATTGAACTGTTTACTTGAGAAATCTTGTATGTCAGAGGACTGTACCGCTTCATTCGTTGTAGTAGGGAATAGATTTTCATTTGCGTCAATATACTCAATCACTGCATCTGGAACTGCAAATTTACCGAATAGGTCTAACTGACCAATGTAGTTGAAAGACTCACCTGTAGTCGGTGTAAACTCTCCATTTGTGTATGTTCCTGACATCTCCAATGTTTCGCCATCATTTATGATGGTTGTCACTCCATAGCCGTTATAGGCTCCATCAGAGAAATTACCTTCATACATATATGTAGACCCGTTTTCTCCATCTGCTTTGAATGTTCCGACACCTTGTGGCTTGCCATTGACAACTTCTCCAGTGTACTTTCCGTCAATATCATAAGTGTCCGTTCCCTCTACCATAGTAACGGTGATATCATAGTCTGAAACGGTAGATGGTGTATCATTTTTAGGTGTCTCTTGTGCGGTGCTCCCACAACCAGATAGGAGTACCATAAACAATGACAAGACAATAATGCCAGTCTTTTTCATGACTGTATCTCCTCATTGGTGATATATTAGCCGATTTAGGCTTGTCACCTGTTAGGAGTATACCATGTTTAGCGAATTATGCCAATAGTAAAAGAAAAGATGCGAAAGCTTTTGTAATATGACAGATAGTCATTTCTATTTGCGTTCCTTGACGACTGCTTCTATCACATCTATGTACTTTTGAGGAAGATTGAAGTCTTTGTATAGTTCTTTGTCGGTATAGATATGGTCAAACTTGCCTGTTGGAGGTGCAGGAACAAATCTAAATACGTGGGAGTAGCGCTCGATGGAGTGCAGCTTTTCGACCTGCACCGTGCCGAATTTGCTGACCTTGCCGAGGTCGTTGCGCCCGAGGTCGACGAGCATGTTGTGCTCGGCAAGCTCCTTTTCGTCGTGCAGCAGGCTCTCTTCAAGCGCCTTGTCCTCCTCGTCCGTTTTGCCGCGCGGACGGGTCCCCGCGAGGGGAAAGGTGTGCAGCACGCCGTCTTTGAGCTTGACGAGCGTTTCGGGCGACGCGCCCGCGACCTCAACGTCGGTGCCGGAAAAGTAGAACATGTACGGCGAGGGATTGATGGTGCGCAGCACGCGGTAGGTGTCGAGCAGGCTCCCCTCGAACGGTGCGCTCAGGCGGTTCGAGAGTACGATCTGAAAGATATCGCCCTCGCGGATGTGGTGCTTGGCGGTTTCGACCATCGCGCAGAACTGCTCTTTGGAGAAGAGCGGCGTGACTTCGCCGAGGAGCCGCCCCGGCGCTTCCTGCTTCTTTTCGCCGGTTTTGAGGAGCGAGACGAGCTGCTCAAGCTCAAGCTTTGCCTTGTTGTAGCCGACCTCGACGTCGCTGAGCGCCATGTTGACGATGAGCACGATCTTCTGCCGCACATGATCGAAGGCGATGACCTTGTCAAAGAGCATCAAATCGACATCCTTGAAGCTGTCCTCGTCCTGCTCGCCGCAGCGGACGCTCGGCTCGCTGTATTTGAGATAATCGTAAGAAAAATACCCCACGAGCCCGCCGGTGAAGGAGGGGAGGTAGTCGAAGCGGGGGCTTCTGTAGCTTGATAGCAGCTCACGCAGGTATTGGGACGGATCGTCCGTGCGGACGGTGAGGCCGCCAGCCTTCATTTTGCCGTCAATGCACGTGATCTCGAGCTTTGGGTCGAAGCCCAAAAACGTGTAGCGGCCCCAGCGGTCGTCCGCCTGCGCGGATTCGAGCATGTAACAGTGGGTGGACACGTTCTTGAGGATGCGCATCGCTTCGATGGGGGTGATGAAGTCGGAAAGAATTTCGCAGCTTAGCGGGAGCACGTCGTACTGCTGCGTCGCGGCGATGTCTTTGACGGTTTCGAGCGGTGGTAGAATATGCATGAGTGACCTCCTGAAAAAGAAAAGCTCCTTTGGCGTTCTGCCAAAGGAGCTTATTGCGCAAACAAAAGCGCCCCCGACAGAACGGTACAGTCTGTCAAGGACGAATGCGATACGAGAGAAACGAACGATCCGCGGTGCCACCTTGAATTCACGGTTACCCGTGCGCTTGGCGGAGATACCATCATATCTCCCGGCAACTGACGTATGCCAACACGTTGCAGGATACTCTGCGCATAAAACGCATTTCGCTGCACCCTCAGCGGTCCATTTGACAATGTGTATCTTGCCTGATTTTCAGCATCGCAGGCTCTCTGTGAAGGCATCACTGCCGTTATCTCCACTTCAACGGTTTGCGGTATTAACTTGAGCGAAAATATAGCACACCCCATCGGCAATGTCAATAGGGTGTGCATGATTTTTTGCAAAATTTCGGTTTTTTATTCCGCGGCGCGGCGAAGAATGTCGGCGACAAGCGCCTTGTCGAGCTGCGGGAAGGGGATGACCGGTTCGGGATGCTCGGGATGCTCCATGAGCAGTTTTTCCGCCCAGGACATGTTGTACCAGCGGCCGAACTTGTAGCCGCTGCGCGTGAACACGCCAATGCGGCGGAAGCCCATGTGCTCATGGAAGCGGATGCTGTTGTCCGTTAAATATTCGTCGTCCGCCCCCTGCGGCTCGCCGATGCAGGCATAGAGATTGTAGATGTTCTGCGCGAGCGACAGCTCCTCAATCGCGCGGTAGAAGCGCTTGCCGAGACCGTGCTTGCGCGCGTCGGGGGAGAGATAGATCGTCGACTCCGCACAGTGGTCGTAGGCCTTACGCGCGATGAACGTGTGCGTATAGGCGTAGCCGAGGAGCTGGCCATTTTCATCCTCCGCGACGAGATAAGGGTATTTGCGCGAGATATCCGCGATGCGGCGGCGGAATTCGTCGAGCGACGGTACGTCGTATTCAAATGAGATGGCCGTCTTTTCGACGTACGGCGCATAGATGCTCAGAAGCGCGGGAGCGTCGTCAAGCGTGGCGAGACGGAAGCGGAACGCAGGAGAAGACATAGAGTCACCTTTCAAATCCGTGCACCCAGTCAGAGCGCAGGTAATAAATGAGATAGATGGTGGAGCTGATCGTCCAGGTGAGGGGATACGCCCAGTAGATGTAGCCGATCTCGCCGATGAAGTGGACGACGAGCATGATGTAGATGATGCGGATGACGCACCAGACGGAGAGCATGATCATCATCGGCACGACCGCGCGGCCCGCGCCGCGGCAGACCGCCGCGATAGAGTGCGAAAACGCCAGCAGGCAGTAGAACAGTGCCACCGTGCGCGCCTGTTTCATGCCGAGGGCGACAACGCCGGGGGTGCTGTCGAAAAGGGAAATGAGCTGACTTGCCCAGATGTAATAGCACAGGCCGATGAGCTCGGCCATCACGACGGCGATGATGATACAGAACCGCGCGCCGCGCTTGGCGCGGTCATACTGCTTGGCGCCGAGGTTCTGACCAACGAACGTGGTGCAGGCCATCGTGAAGCTCGTGATGGGCAGAAAGGCGAAGCCTTCGATCTTGCAGTGCGCGCCGTAGGCCGCCATCGCGAGCATGCCGAACGAGTTGATCTGCGACTGGACGATGACATTGGCAAGGCCAATGACGCAGTTCTGGATGCCGGAGGGGAGACCGTATCGCACGATCTCGCCGAGCATGCCGGTGTGGAAGCGGATGTTGCGCGGCGTGACGGTGTAGACCTCGCCCTTTTTGAGCAGGTGGATGAGGCAGAGCACGCAGCTCGTCCCCTGGGAGAGGACAGTCGCCACCGCGGCGGACCAGACGCCCCAGCGGAACGCGCCGATGAACAGCAGGTCGAGCGCGATGTTGACGAGCGACGAAATGATCAGATAGTGCAGGGGCCTCCGGCTGTCGCCGAGGGCGTTAAGAATGCTCGTGCACATGTTGTAGAGCACCGTTGCCAGCACGCCGAGGAAGTAGTAGCGGAAGTATTCGACCGCCTGCGGCATGACCTGCGCGTCGGT
>ERZ1026850.893-NODE-893-length-17171-cov-11.868252_pt1 | contig 17171 bp, 18 predicted proteins | sample MGYA00380155_ERZ1026850 | MGnify/ENA primary metagenome ERZ1026850 (study PRJEB33269, sample SAMEA4719791) | human gut metagenome | biome: human-associated habitat; feature: organic feature; material: feces | place: Cameroon | collected 2013-10 ... | reverse complement strand
TTTTTATCACTTATATATATACAATGCTCCAAATATGTTTTTTGCGGGGCTTTCACATCAAAAAACTCTTGACATTGATTGACATTTGTGGTATAGTCTTTGTACCTCGTAAAAAGGGTTTTATTTTTGTGCCCTGTTTTCTACAGGTTCGTAAGCGTTGCGAACCCAGACAGCACGAGGGAGATTGTTATCGAAATTAATTAGGAGGTGCCAAAATGAGAGTTAAGATTACATTAGCTTGCACTGAATGCAAACAACGCAATTACAACACAATGAAAAACAAGAAAAACACACCTGACAGACTTGAGATGAACAAGTATTGTCGTTTCTGTAAGAAGCACACACTTCACAGAGAAACAAAGTAACGGAGGAATAACGATGGCTGAAGATAAAAAGGCTAAGAAGACAGACGCTAAAAAGTCAAAGAACGATAAGCAGAAGTCTAAGAAAAATCCGTTCAAGTCAATCGCAGGTTTCTTTAAGAGTGTAAACAGTGAAGGTAAAAAGGTTTCATGGCCTAAGGCACAGGAAGTGTTAAAGAACACCCTCGTTGTTATCGTAGTAATCGCTATTGTAAGTGCGGTAATTTATGTTATCGACCTTGGTCTTACAAGCGGTATGAAGGGCATTAAGCAGTTGGCACAGACAACTACAAGCCAATCAGAGAAAACAACAGCCGAAACAACAGCCGAGGCTCTTACCGAAGCTACAACAGAAGCCACCACTGCCGAATAATCAAGGAGGCACACGATGGAAGAAGCAAAATGGTATGTTGCTCACACATTTTCAGGTTATGAAAACAAGGTGGCAACCGACCTTAAGAATAAGGTCGAAAACCTTAATCTTACTGATATGATTCAGGACATTGTCATTCCTACCGAAACCGTTGTTGAAGTTAAGGACGACGGCACAAAGAAGGAAATCGAAAGAAAGATTTTTCCTTCATACATTATGGTAAAGATGATAATGACAGACGACACTTGGTACATTGTTCGCAACACAAGAGGTTGTGCAGGTTTTGTAGGACCAGAAGGCAAACCTGTTGCCCTTACCGAAGAAGAGGTTAGAAACCTCGGCGTAGAAAAGGTAAGCGTAGAGGTTCAGTACGAAGTGGGCGATATGGTAACCGTTATTGACGGTCCTCTTGAGGGCTTCACCGGTACTGTTGAATCAATAGACACAGCCAACAACAGCGTACAAGCAATTGTATCTATGTTCGGTCGTGAAACTTCAGTTGATTTTGAACTTGACCAATTGGAAAAGGTCAAAGATTGATTTTAGTAATCAGCAGCTTTGCTGCATTTACCGTAGGGTGTTATTTATAGCATCTTATGAGTGGGAGGAGATATGCTTCTCCGCCAATAACCACATTTTTTAGGAGGAAAATAATTATGGCTCAAAAGGTAGTAGGTTTAATTAAACTTCAAATTCCTGCCGGTAAAGCAACTCCGGCACCACCTGTAGGACCGGCTCTCGGTCAGCACGGTGTAAACATTGTTGCTTTTACAAAAGACTTTAACGAAAGAACAAAGAATGACGCAGGTCTTATCATTCCTGTAGTAATTACTGTATATGAAGACCGTACATTCACATTTATCACAAAGACTCCGCCTGCAGCAGTTCTTATTAAGAAGGCATGCGGTATTGACAAGGCATCAGGCGTACCTAACAAGACAAAGGTTGCAACAATCTCTAAGGCTGATGTTCAAAAGATTGCAGAACAGAAGATGCCTGACCTTAACGCAGCATCACTTGAAGCTGCCATGTCAATGATCGCAGGTACAGCTCGCAGCATGGGTATTGTAGTAGAAGACTGATTCCCAATGTGGGAGGAAAAATCCGATTAACCACTGGAGGTAATTTTTAATGAAACACGGAAAGAAATATACAGACGGCGCAAAATTGATTGACCGCGCTAATTTATACACATCAAAAGAAGCTTTGGACCTCGTTGAAAAAACAGCTAAGGCTAAGTTTGATGAAACAGTAGAAGTACATGTTCGTTTGGGTGTTGACTCTCGTCATGCTGACCAGCAGGTTCGTGGCGCAGTTGTTTTGCCAAACGGTACAGGTAAGGATGTTAAGGTTGCAGTATTCGCTAAAGGCGATCTTGCAAAGGCTGCTCAAGATGCAGGTGCAGATTTCGTTGGCGATATGGACTTAATGCAGAAGATTCAAGGCGGATGGATGGAGTTCGATGTATGTATCGCTTCTCCTGATATGATGGGCGTTGTTGGTCGTTTGGGTAAGGTTCTCGGCCCTCGTGGCTTGATGCCTTCACCAAAGGCAGGTACAGTTACTATGGATGTAGCAAAGGCTGTACAGGAAGCTAAGGCAGGTAAGATTGAATACCGTCTTGACAAGTCAAACATCATTCACTGCCCAGTCGGCAAGGTATCATTCGGTACAGACAAGCTCCTCGAAAACTTTAATGCTCTCCTTGACGCAATTATCAAGGCAAAGCCTGAAGCAGCAAAGGGTCAGTACATTAAGTCATGCGCAGTGGCTTCAACAATGGGTCCCGGCGTAAGAATCAACCCTTCAAAGGTTGGCTCTGTAGCATCTGCAGAATAAAAAAGTTGTTGACAAGAGCAAGCTCTTGTGATACAATATATAAGCTGTTCAACCAAAGACAGTAGGTGTCCCTGTGACATAAGCTTTGTCGCCTACCGAGGAATGAGCATTATGTAGCACTTTCGTGCAAATTTATGTAATGTCGTGCATCCTCGATTTTGGGATGCACTTTTATATTTGTTGGATAGCTCCAAAGTCCGCTTGTGCGGCAAAATAATTATGGAGGTAAACTAAAATGCCAAGTACAGTAGTTCTTGAAAAGAAAAAGCAACAAGTTGCCGATCTTGCAGAACGCATCAAGGGTTCATGCGCAGGTGTAGTTGTTGACTACAAGGGTATCAACGTTGAAGACGATACAAAGCTCAGAAAAGAGCTTCGTGAAGCAGGCGTTACTTACACAGTAGTTAAGAATTCTATCCTTAAGCGTGCAGCTGAAGAAGTTGGACTTGAGATTTCGGATTCTGTTGTAGAAGGTACAACAGCAGTTGCAACATCTGTTGATGATTACGTAGTAGCAGCTCGTATTCTCAACAAGTACGCAGAAGAAAATGAAAACTTCAATATCAAGACAGGTTATCTCGATGGCGCAATCATCGCTAACGAAGAAGTTGTAGCACTTGCTAAACTTCCTTCAAGAGAAACTCTCCTTGCAACTATCGCAAGTGTTGTAGTAGAACCTATCGCTTGTATCGCTCGTGCAGTTAACGCACTTGAAGAAAAGGGCGGTGCATCAGCAGTTGAAGCAGCTCCTGAGGAAGCTCCAGCAGAGGAAGCTCCGGCAGAAGCACCGGCTGAAACACCAGCAGAATAATTACTAAATTTAATTCTAATTATAACGGAGGAAAAAATCATGGCATCAGAAAAGATTACAGCAATTGTAGATTCAATCGCAGAACTTACAGTTCTTGAACTTAAAGAACTCAAAGAAACAATCGAGGAAACATTCGGCGTAACTGCAGCAGCAGTAGCAGTAGCAGCAGCTCCAGCAGAAGGTGGCGCAGCAGCAGCTGAAGCTAAGTCAGAATTCGATGTTGTTCTTACAGAAGTAGGCGCAAACAAGATTCAGGTTATCAAGGCAGTTCGTGAAGCAACAGGTCTTGGCCTTAAGGAAGCTAAGGAAATCGTTGACGGCGCTCCTTCAACAGTTAAGGAAGCAATGCCAACAGCTGACGCTGAAGCTCTTAAGGAAGCTCTCACAGCAGCAGGCGCAACAGTTGAACTTAAGTAATTTTAGTTTAAACTTAATCCATAATTTAGGAAGTCATCCGTATTGGATGGCTTCTTTTTTTATATGTAAAGTGTCAAAATTTGACCACAATAGGTTGTATGTTAAAATTATTCGTGTTATTCCTGTAGTATCGGATTATGAACAGATTGTAAATCTCATTCATACTATTCACAACATATTGAAAATATCACCGAAATATGGTATAATGTGCACAACATATGGAACAGAGCATATGTAATTTATTATGGAGGTGAAAGATGTGTCTGATTCAATGATGTATATTATTTGGGCGGTGGCAATAGTTGGCTTCGGTGTTTTGGAGGCAGTGACTGTTCAACTTGTGTCGATTTGGTTTGTTATCGGCTCGGTTGCAGGTCTTGTGGCGGCTCTTTTGGGCGCTCCGATTTACCTTCAAGTTGTCATTTGCATTGCGGTCAGCGTGCTTGCACTTTTGGTGACAAGACCGCTTGTTCGCAAAAAACTGCAAACAAAGGTTCAGCCGACAAATGCAGACCGAGTCATCGGGCAGACTGCTGTGGTTGTTGAGGAAATCAACAACATTGCACAGACAGGAACGGTGAAAATTGACGGCAAGGTTTGGACTGCACGAAGTTGTGATGACAAAATTCTTCCGCCAAACAGCCTCGTTGCTGTTGAAAAAATCGACGGTGTAAAATTAATAGTTAAACAAAATTAGCATATAATAGAATTATTTAAAGGAGAAAATTTATGAAATTATTTATAGTAATCGTTGTGCTCGTTGTTGCACTTTTGGCTCTCGTTTTTGCAAACATCAGAGTTGTTCCGCAATCAAAGGCTTATGTTATTGAAAGACTCGGCACTTACTTTACAACTTGGCAAACAGGACTTCATGTAAAAGTTCCGTTTATCGACAGAATTGCAAAGATTGTGTCGCTTAAAGAGCAGGTTGTTGACTTCAAACCACAGCCTGTAATTACAAAAGATAATGTTACTATGCAGATTGACACGGTTGTGTTCTATCAAATCACTGACCCAAAACTTTATTGCTACGGTGTTGAAAGCCCGATTTCAGCTATTGAAAATCTGTCGGCAACCACACTTCGTAACATCATCGGTGAGCTTGAACTCGACTCAACCCTCACATCCCGTGACACGATCAATGCAAAAATTCGTGTAATTCTTGATGAAGCAACTGATCCGTGGGGCATCAAGGTTAACAGAGTTGAACTCAAAAATATTATCCCTCCTCGTGAGATTCAGGACGCTATGGAAAAGCAGATGAAGGCAGAGCGTGAGCGCCGTGAGGCTATCCTCCGTGCAGAGGGCGAAAAGCAATCAAGAATTCTTGTGGCAGAAGGTCATAAAGAGTCAAAAATCCTTGAAGCAGAGGCAGAAAAGCAATCCGCAATTCTTGCCGCAGAAGCTGTTAAGGAAGCAAAAATAAGAGAAGCAGAGGGTGAGGCACAGGCTATTGCAACCGTTCAGCAAGCAAGCGCAGAGGCAATCAAGCTACTCAATGAGGCTAATGCCAATGAGGCTGTGCTGAAACTTAAAGCACTTGAAGCGTTTGCAAAGGCTGCTGACGGTCAGGCAACAAAGATTATTATCCCGTCGGAAATTCAATCTCTTGCCGGACTTGCAGAGGGCATTGTTGAAGCAACAAAGTAAAGTAATTTATTGCACCCGTGGTAGAAATGCTACGGGTGATTTTTTGTTTTTTGCGGTTTTTACATTCACGGTTGTCAAATCTACATATATATGGTATAGTCATTGAGTAAAATAGATTCGGAGAGGGAAAATGAAAGTACAAATATCAGACCATTTTAATTTTAAAAAGCTAATTCAGTTTACGATTCCGTCAATTGTTATGATGATTTTTTCAAGCATTTACAATGTTGTTGACGGCTACTTTGTGTCAAACTATGCGGGCAAAACGCAGTTTGCGGCAGTAAATCTTATTATGCCGTTTTTGATGTTGCTCGGCGGAATCGGTTTTATGTTCGGCACAGGCGGAAATGCGATTGTTTCCAAACTGCTCGGCGAGGGTAAAGAGAAAAAGGCAAACGAAGTCTTTTCTATGCTTGTTTATATAACTCTTATTTTCGGTTCGGTTATTTTTGTCCTTGCAGAAATCTTTATGCCGCAAATCGCAAAAATTCTCGGTGCAGACGAAAATATGATTGAATATTGCATTTTGTACGGCAGAATTATCTCAATCAGCTCCATTCCGTTTATGCTTCAGGTTATGTTCCAAAGTTTTATGGTCACCGCAGGAAAGCCACAAATCGGACTTGCAATAACAATCATTGCAGGGGTTACAAATATTATTTTGGACTTCCTTTTTGTCGGCATTTTCAAATGGGGACTTGTCGGCGCAGCAGTCGCAACAGTAACAGGTGAGAGCATCGGCGGTTTTGCTCCGCTCATTTATTTCTTCAGCAAAAATTCAAGTTCGCTCCGTCTTTGCAAAACAAAGTTTGACGGCAGGGCACTCCTCAAAACTTGCGGTAACGGTTCATCGGAACTTATGACAAATATATCCGTCAACCTCGTGAATATGATGTACAATCTTCAACTTATGAAGTATTACGGCGAGGACGGCGTTGCTACATATGGCACAATTATGTATATCAACTTCCTGTTCACATCGGTGTTCATCGGCTATTCGATTGGCTCGTCACCGATTGTCGGCTACAATTACGGCTCAAAGAACTATAAGGAACTTCAAAATATATTCAGAAAAAGCCTGTTGACGCTGTTCGTTTTTTCGGGCATAATCACGGTTGCTTCTGTGTTCCTTGCAGGACCTATTGCAAGCATTTATGTCGGCTACGACAAAGAATTGTTTGACCTTACGGTTATGGCGTTCAGATTGTTTGCAACTTCGTACTTGATTGTCGGATATAACATTTACGCTTCGGCATTTTTCACGGCGCTCAACAACGGACTTGTCAGTGCGGCAATATCGTTTTTGAGAACGCTTCTGTTCCAAATCGTTTGCATTTTTGCTTTGCCGCTGTTGTTCGGCAAGCAGGCAATTTGGCTCTCAATCACGGTTGCAGAGGCTTTTGCGCTCGTGATGTCGGCAGTGTTCATTTTCACTCAAAACAAAAAGTATCACTACATCAAATCGAAAAAGTAAATTTTATTCTTTGACAGTTCTTTACTTTTTCTTGTTCAATTATTAAATTCGGTATGGTTTAATATAATCACCGGAGGGGAAATATATGTACACGGTTTTAGTATGCGATGACGACATCGCAATTCAAAATTCAATTAAGATTTATCTTGAAAACGAGGGCTACAATGTTCTCACCGCTTCTGACGGCGAGGAATGTATCAAGGTTGCGGAAAATAACGAAGTGCACTGCCTCATCCTTGACATTATGATGCCCAAGATTGACGGCTTGAACGCTATGCTCAAAATCAGAGAAAACAAGAATTTTCCTATTATTCTTCTTTCTGCCAAGAGCGAGGACACGGACAAAATCACGGGACTTTCATTCGGTGCTGATGATTATGTTACAAAGCCGTTCAACCCGCTTGAGCTTGTGGCGAGGGTGAAAAGCCAAATCAGACGCTATTCAACTCTCGGCTCGATGGTGAAAACCGACAGTCAGCTCATCACGGGCGGTCTTGTGCTCGACACAAAGTCAAAGCGTGTTACCGTTGACGGCGAGGAAGTTCACCTCACAGCCCGTGAATACAGAATTCTTGAATATCTTATGCAGAATATGAATGTTGTTCTTTCTTCTTCGCAGATTTATGAGGCTGTGTGGAACGAGGCTTCATTCGGCATAGAAAAAACCGTAACCGTACATATACGAAATATCCGAGAAAAAATCGAAATTAACCCCAAAGACCCTAAATATCTAAAGGTGGTGTATGGACTTGGATACAAAATTGAAAAATATTAAAACTCAAAAAGCATCAAGAGTAATCTCGTTTTTGCTTGCGTTGGTTTTTGTTGTTGTGGGTATGCTCAACGGAATTGAAGTTGTCAAATCGGCATATATATTTGGCATTGACGATTGCCTGAACAATGACCTCACTGTTTATGACACAAACGGATTTGAAATTGATTTTAGAACAGATGTTAATTCTGTGCTTGCTTGGTCAAATCGAAACTATATGCAAAAGCAGATAGAAAAAAAGAAAACAGAATTCATTGACGGTATGCTTGCAAAATACCTTGAATCAAAAAGTTTTTATGATGCAAACAGTCAAGCGTTGTTAAAGTCATATAATGATGAGTATAATGAATATTATGACGAAGATGATGACGGTGATGTTGATTATGACGACGCTTCATCGCTTTATAACATTCAACATGAATATGATGAGTTCGGAAGAGATGTTTTCTACTTTGAAAAAGGTTATTCGGAAGAACTTTCAACAGGAATGTGTTTGTGGTTTACCTGTTCTGTTCCGTTCTCATATTTAGGCGAACAGGCACAAAAATATCTTGAAAAAAAGTTTGATAATGAAATAACCAAAGAACTCGGAGCTTATCTCAATCAAACCGAAGTTTCGGATGCTTTGCAATTTTATATTGAGTCAAAAGACGGTATCGTTTACACAAATGTTGATGATGTAAACACATTCAAAAAGAATGCAACGGCAGATAAAGGTTTTTGGCTCGGCGAGCACAATTTGGGCAGAAATAGGTTTTATTCGCTTTGCAGTGTTTATGATGATTTTTACATCAATAACACAAAGCAGGCTTATTTTCAAATTGATATGAGCAAGGCAAAGAACGATTACTATTCCGAAATTCAGGAAAACTTTGACAAAGTCAATCATAATCCGATGAAAAACTTTGCCGTGAGCGTTGCCTGCATCATACTTTTGCTGTTGCTCCTTGTTTGGAACTGCGTGCTTGCAGGCAGAAAGGGCAGTGAATACAAAACTTCCAAAATCGACAAAGTGCCAAACGATTTGCATTTTCTTGTAAGTGGCGGACTTGTTGCAGGCGGATTTTTACTTTTGGTTAATTCACTTTATTTTTATGCAAGAATTTTGTTTACCGAGGTGGAGACTTATAGCACTTTAGGAGATATGGTTGCCGGTGTTATAAACTCAAATATGTTCATGCCTCTTGTTTGTGCTCTTGCTTTTGCAATTTTCCTTGTTATGAGCGAATGGCTCACATCGGTGGCAAGACAGGTAAAGGCTCACAGCGGATTTTTCAAAAACACACTTGTTTATATGCTGATAAAGTGCCTTGTATGGCTCTTTAAGACAGTTGTTGTAAAACCTGCAAAGAAAGGCATTGCGTTCTTAAAATACCGCCCTGATGTGTTTAAAAAGCAATTGATGGCATATCTCATCGGCTACGGTGTTGTCAATTTGCTTTTGATGTTCTTTGTGTGGTTTTGTGATGAAGGCGGAGTGAGATGGCTCCTTTGCCTTGCTTGGTTTGGTATGAATGTGGCAAGCCTTGTGTTTGTTGTAAAATATGTTATGGACCTTGACGAAATCATCAAGGCGTTTAACGAAAGACGACCGCCGAGAGTTAACTATCAAAAACTTCCGCAAAGCCTCAAAATGCTTGTGGATGCACAAAAATACACAGCCGAGGAACTTAACCGTGCGGTTGATAAGGCTGTTCGGGATGAGCGAATGAGAAGCGAACTTATCACAAATGTTTCGCACGATTTGAAAACACCGCTCACATCAATTATCACTTATGTTGACCTCTTGAAGCATTGCGATATTCAAGACGAAAAAGCGCAGGAATACATCGGCGTTCTTGACGAAAAGGGTGGCAGGCTGAAGCGACTTATTGACGACCTTGTGGAAGCGTCAAAGATTACCAGCGGAGTGGTAAAGCTCAATTTGGTACAGCTTGATTTGGGAGAACTTGCCACCCAGGCAGTCGTTGAACATCAGCAGGAATTTGCCGACAACGGACTTGAACTCATCTTCAAGGGCGACAAAAAGAGCCTTTCGGCAATAGCAGACGGTCAAAAGACATACAGAGTTATTGAAAACCTGTTGTCAAATGCACGCAAGTATTCGGCAAAAGGCTCAAGAGTTTATGCGGATGTTTACGAGCAGAACAACACCGCCGTGTTTGAAATCAAAAATGTTTCGGCTCAGCCGCTTGATATTTCGGCGGATGAACTGAAAGAACGCTTTGTTCGTGGGGATAAGTCACGCAACGAGGAAGGTAATGGTTTGGGACTCTCGATTGCAGACAATCTCTGTCAGGCAATGCACGGCAGAATGGAAATCCACATCGATGGTGACTTGTTCAAGGTCAAGGTTGTTTTGCCAAGACAACATAAATAATAAAAAAAGAGACGATGAAAGTCGTCTCTTTTTTCTTTGTGTATATTGATTAATTCAATTTCTTTTTTGGCTTCCATATTGCCGATGAAAGTTTGCCTGTTGCAAAGTCAAACGCAACTGCCATTGCTGTGGTCAGTGCAAACGAAGCAATGAGGAAGATGTATTTATGTCTATCCGACACACCGTAGTGGTCAAGGAATATCATCGGTATTCTTTGAAGAATATAGATGCTGAAAATGTGCTTGCCGAGGAACTTGAGAATCTCGTTTTGCAAGGATATTTTCATAGTCAGCAATATCATAAGTGCGCAGAAAAGCATTGCCCAAATTTCAAAAATCAGCAATCTGTCCCATCTGTGCATAAATGCAAGGATGTATGCAATCACAACAACAGCCAATGTGCACGAATAGATGATGTCGTTTTTCATCAACAGCTTTTCAATCGTGTTCTTGAAGTAGCTGTACCAAAATCCGAGTGGGAAAAGGATGATTGTATTGTAGCAAAAACCGGGTTTTCCGACTTTTTTCAATCCCCACACAACAGCAATGCTGAGTGCCGTCAAAACGACAATAGAGACAATTTCGAGTGCCTTGCTTTGATTGAATTTCTTTGGCAAAAACGCAATCATAACAGCGATGTACATCACGAGTATTGCAAAGATGTACCAACTCGAATTGCCTATTCCTTCCCAAGCGGTCAATGCAATAAGAAGTTGTTTGGCTGAGTACGGCCGGTCGATAATATATCCGAGCGCAAAGAACAGCAGAACCGCCAAATCGTAGTTCAACAGCAGGTTCGGAAATCTTTTTGTTGCAACGGATTGGACATAGGCAAATTGCTTTTTCTTCATGCTTTCCATCATACCGTAGCCCGAATAAAACAGGAACATCGCAACTACCATTTGGTTAAGATGACTTTGCAGGGCGATATACGATTCGTCATAAATTCCGCCGAGTTCAAGATACGATTTGCCGTGGCTCAACAAAATGAGTGCAACAAATATTCCCTTGATTGCCAGCGTGCCGTCAGGCGAAATATAATCTTTGTTGAATTCGCCCGGCTTGCTTATTTCCATCTTGTTGAAAATCAACAGCAGAAGAACGAGTACAAAAAATATCATATTAATTTCCATAGCCTTTCCGGCTACAAATAGTTCATTAAAAATCACATACGCCATTGCTGTAGCCGGAGAAGGCGTATAATGGAAATTTTGCCATCTCAAAATTATGCCATCGGCAAATTTTGAGGGCATACAATCGGAATAGTGTGATTTTTCACACTATTCTTCCCATTTCATAATGGTTTTGCCGAATGATTTTTGAGTGTCTTTTTCAAAAGCATTCTTGATGTCGGTTGTTGTTCTCACAACATTTACACTGCTTACAAGATTGCCGAGATAGTCGATAATTTCAGGGTGTTCAACATACATATTAACTGTTTTTTGGAAGTCGGCAACACCGCTTCTTGATGTGCCGAACATACGGATGCCTTTTTCAAGAATCATTCTTGTGTTGATAGGCACAGGATATTCGCTGACGCCCAAAATAGAAAGAGTTGATTCAGGCTTGATGAGTCCGATAATCTGCTCAATTGCAATAGGACTGCCGTTTCCGCCCACACATTCAAATGCGTGATCCATTGTGAAGCCGTCAGGCACTTCGTTTACAAGATGTGTTTCATCTGCAAAGGTGAAGTCGTTGAGTTTTTCTCTGTTTGTGCCGAAAACAGCAATTTTTGATTTAGGGAACATATACTTCAAGAACAATGAAGTGATGTAGCCGAGGTTGCCGTCACCCCAAACACCGATGACATCTCTGCGTGCGTGAGCAATTTTGTCAAATCGGGTGATTGCGTGCACGGATACAGAAATAATTTCGGTGAAAGCCGCAACATTTCTGTCAATATCCTGCGGAAGTTTTACAAGTCTGTTTGGAGAAATTTCAACAAATTCCTGCAAAAAGCCGTCCATAGAAGAACCGCAGAATTTTGATGAACGCAAGTAGTTTTCTGCAATATAGTCGTCCTTTTCGGTAGGGCAGTTAGGCACCATAACAACAAGGTCGCCTGTTTGGAACTTGCCTGACGGGTCGTGGAGCACCTCGCCGATACCCTCGTGGATGAGCGCCATAGGGAGCTTTTCTGCAAGAACTTTTGCGTCACGGGTGCCGAGGTAATATCTCATATCGGCATTGCAGATAGAAAGATTTGTAGGTCTTACAATTGCATTTTCGCCAAACATATTGATGTCCTCAAATGCAATTTCAAATCGTCTTGGAGCTACCAAGCGATAGATTGTATTAATCATCGGTTTCGTCCTCCAGCAATGACTTTGCCACTCTCAAATCGTATGGATATGTTATTTTCATATTGTAGGTTTCGCCCTGAACAAGAGCAACTTTTTCGCCCTTGATAACAAAGATTTTGGCTGCGTCTGTGAGGATGTCCTTTTCCTCGTCAGAAAGGCTTTCGTACATATTCTTGAGTTTGAGAGCCTTGAATGATTGAGGGGTTTGACCCTGATACATCTTGCTTCTGTCAGGAATGTTTGAGATTGTTGCGTTGTCCATAGCTTCAACAATTGTGTCGGTTGCAGGAACAACTGTGTCGCAAGCACCGAATTCCTCGGCAGCTTTGATGTTTTCTTCAATAATTCTGTGTGTTACGAAAGGACGAACAGAATCGTGAGTAACAATGATTGTGTCATCGTTGAGGTTGCCCTCCGATTCGATGAGTTTGATAGCGTTCATAATAGTTTCGTTTCTTGTTGAGCCACCCTCAATAACAGCAACCCTGTCCTTTGCAGGCGCAATGTGCTTTTCAATGAGGTTCTTTGTGTGCTCAACCCACTGTTTTGGGCAAAGAACGATAACTTTTTCAAATTCAGGCACTACCAAAAACTTCTCGATAGTGTAGATGATGATAGGTTTGCCTTTTACGGTAAGGTATTGTTTTGGCTTGTCGCCACCCATTCTTGAGCCGATACCGCCGGCAAGAATAACACCGTATGTCATAATAATATCTCCTTAAATTAAGATTGTTTTGTTAATTTATTTTAATTGATTAAGCAAATTTTCAAGGCTCTTTCCGTTGCAGTTTGCAAGGTACTTGTCCTTGGTTTGATTATAACCCGAATAATCGTAGTTTTCAATATTTAAAATTTGTTTTATTACATCCTCGATGTCGTTGTATATAGGAAGTTTGATGTCTTCTTTGACATCAACAAGCGTTTCCATTTCCGAAAGTGCCTTGTTGGTGTTCTTTGTGTAGAGGAACACAGGCTTGCCTGTTGACATAAACGACAAAACAGGAGCGTTGATGTTGCCGATTGCAATATCTGCAACAGAAAGAAGTTCATACGGCTTGAACATATTGCTCACATCAACAATGCTGTCTGAATAATAAATCAATGTTTCGGTTGCATTGTTGAGATTTGTGTAGCATTTGAGGAGCACATAATCCTTGTAAAGATATTCGTACATAGCCGAATCGTCAATCGCTTCACCGTTTGTTGAGATGTAAACAATGATTTTTCTGCCCTTGAGTTTTGGATTGGTTTCGTAAATCTTATCAAGAATTTTTTTCTTGTTTGCTTCGTCAAAGAAAATGTCGGTCTTTATGTCGCCGATGTTGAGCACCTTGACATCCTTGGTGAATTCTTTTTTGAAAAGTTCGCCTGTTGCTTCACTTGGTGCAGTAACGGCAGAAACGCTCTTGAACAGCGGTGCGGTTTCGTAAATTTCTCTGCGAAGTCCGCTTCTGTATCCCTTTGTGTCGCAACCGAAGGTCTTGAGCGGAAATGCGTTTGGAGGAAGGTAGATAACCTTTGTTTCTTCACGAAGTTCAATGCCGTCAAGCAAGGTGCTCGGCTTATCAATGATGATGTATTCGCTTTGTGCGATGACAGGAATTGCCTCGTCAAGATTGCTTGATTTAACAAGTTTTATGCCGTTTGCCTTTGCAAGTGTCTTAACCTCTTTTGATTTGATGTCGAGTGCAATTATGCTGCCTTTTTTAATTTCGCAGTTTTTAGCACCGTCATAGAGCTTTGTTGCGTTCTTCTTTTGCTTTTTGACATTTTCAACTCGCTTGAAGTAAGGAGTTTTACTGCTTTCAACCTTTGGCACGGTGTAGAAGTGTTCAAAATGCTTGCACTCTTTTCTGTGTGCTTCGGGATTTTCAAAAACAGTGTCGATGATTCTTTGTGTGGCGTGACCGTCGCACGAACGCATAAATTTGTATCTGAAATCTTGAATTGCTTTTTTGTCAAAGCGTTCGTCAATGTGCTTGATGTAGTCAATCATCTCAAAGTTTGTCTTTGCGATAAGACCCGGAGCAAGCTCGTAGTAGTCGTAGTAGAAGCCTCTCCAGTCAAAGTATTCGTCCAAATCATATGCAAAGAAAATGAGTGGCTTTTCGAAAAGGCTGTATTCAAATACAAGAGATGAATAGTCCGAAATGCAGATGTCTGCTGTTGAGAGGAGTTCCTCAATGCTCAAAATGTTGCCGACATCCATTGCAAAGTTCTTGTATTCTTCCGGAACAGCAGGAGGATTCTTAACAACAGGGTGGTGCTTGATGAGAAGCACGTATTCGTCACCGAGAGCCTCATAAAACATTTTGATGTTGAGCATATCGGGCGTTTCTGCCTTTGCAACTCTGCCACGGAATGTAGGAGCGTAAAGAATGATTTTTTTGTCCTTTGCCTGCGGAACAAGCTCGTACACATGCTCTCTTGCTTCTTTGAGAAATTCCTTGTTGTAGAAAATGTCGGTACGGCTTGAACCCGTTGCCTGAACAATGCCTTTGCTCTCGTCAATGTTCATAGCTTCGTTGTACGCCCAGATAACTTCAGGAGAACTTACGGTTACAAGCGAATAGTTCTTGTTGAACGGGTGCTTGAGTTGTTCGTCTTTTGACGCACCGAAAATCAAATCTGCGGTTGAAAAACCAAATTTTTTGAACGCACCGCAACCGTGCCAAAGCTGAATAATCTTTGTTTCAGGGCGGAGAGGCATTGCCGACATTGTGTTTGACGCCTCGTTCATAAACACATATTTTGCTGTTGCGATATCTTTTACCGCATCAAGGCAACGCTTTCTGAAATCGGCTCTGATTGTGCCGTTTGTCAGCAAAAAGTGTGTGTGGATGTTGTAGTCGTAGTTGTTTGCAAGCTCGTCAAACATAACCTGCATACTGTTTGTAACTTGCGGATGTCTAACCTCAACAAACACAACTTTCTTTTCGTCAACAGGAGCTTTTGCCGCCTCCCTGTATGCCTTTGGAATTTCCTTGTCCATCAGCTTGTCCATAAAACGGCGGTAGCCTTTGTGGTGCATGTTTGACTGGAAATCTTTTGTGAAATCCTGAAAATGAGTCAAAATGTTTCTTTTGAGAGAAAATACCGCTGATGTATTTTCTGTTTGAAGTGCCTGCAATGCAGGGTCGGTTTTTGAACTAAATGCCATATGTTAATTCTCCAAATTAAGTAAAGATATTATTTTGTCTGCCACTCTTTGGCTTGATTTTCCGTCAATGTCGTCAAAGAATTTATGCTTAAAGTTTTCAACTTTTTCGCTCTCAAAATCCTTGTTGCGAACGGCGGTTATCAACTCGTCTTGAGTTGTAACCGTTTTGCCCGGAATAAATTCCTTGAAATCGTAGTAGAAATCACGATTTTCAATGTATTCGTCAAGGTCAAAAGCGTAGAACAGCATCGGAATGTCGAGCAATGACGCTTCGAACACAACGCTGGAATAATCGGTTATCAGCAGGTCGGTAACGAACAAAAGGTCGTTCAATTCGTCTGCTTCCGAAAGGTCGATTATGCGGTCACGGAGGCTTTCGTCAATCTCGTACTTCTCCTTGCAAAACGGATGAAGTTTGATGATGATTGCGTAGTCTTCTCCGAGTGCCGTGCAAATCTCGTTAGGGTTGAATTTGTCGGTCGGGTAATATGCACTCATCTGACCTTTACCCCTAAAGGTCGGAGCAAAGAGAATGATTTTTTTGCCTCTCAACTGTGGGTGCTTTTCGTAAAAAGCCGTCTGCACTTTAGCTTTGTATTCACTGTCGCAGAAAATGTCCGTTCTCGGCACACCGCTTGGCAGCACGCAATTGTCAGGAATACCAAAACCTTCGGCATAGTGCCTTGCAATGTTCTTTGAACTCACCACGGCGTAGTCGTACATTCTGTGATTTTTCGCCCATTGGCGAGGACCGCCGTCTTTGCCTATGCGGGTAAAGCCAAAAGTCTTGAATGCACCGCAGGCGTGCCATAGTTGGAACAGTTTTACATCGTCCTTTTTCGGCACAATGTTGAGCATCCTGAAATAGTCGTCAACAATCACAACTCGTGATGTGGTGTACAGTTCAAAAAATCTTTTGATGTTTTCAATATTGTAATGACCCTTGGCACTGCTGAACATCAAAAATTGAAAATCAATTCCCTTGATGTCCTTTAGCTTGTCGTACACGAATTTTTCGTTGCCCGTAAGCTCCGAGCGTCTGCCGGAAATAAAGGTGACACGGTTCATTTTGACAGGCATTTTCCAATATTTTTTGTAGTAAATATTGAGGAGTTTCACAATCGGTTTTTTGAGCGTGATTGTGTATGTTGAACGCTTTGTCAAATCCTGCAAGCCAAAATGTTGCTTGTGATATTTGATTTTGTCGTCAATCACAACATGGTTGCCGTCAATTTTCAAATGTTCGTTGTCAAAACTTTTAATTGTAAATTCAACTGCTTCGTATTCGTCTGCACCGTATGCCAAATCAAAGGTGAGCACAGCAGGCTCTGTCAAAGTCTGCTCGTAGAACAGATAGTAGAGATTGTAGCTGTACTGTGCTTTGGCAGTGCAAATGCCGTTTTCTTTTGTGCACTCCTGCACAGGCAAAGGGAAGCGTCTTGTTTGCCCCTGCCCGCAAAACAGCAGTCTGATTTTTGGCACGGTTGCAAGCGGATTAATTTCAAATTTTGCAGTAGCTTCAATATTCAGTTTTCCTTTTTCAACAAAAATATTGTTTATTTCAAGCTGATACTTCTGCATATCCAACCTCTTAATGTATTTTTAACCTATAAATTATAACATATAAC
>ERZ1026850.892-NODE-892-length-17174-cov-5.241136_pt1 | contig 17174 bp, 21 predicted proteins | sample MGYA00380155_ERZ1026850 | MGnify/ENA primary metagenome ERZ1026850 (study PRJEB33269, sample SAMEA4719791) | human gut metagenome | biome: human-associated habitat; feature: organic feature; material: feces | place: Cameroon | collected 2013-10 ... | reverse complement strand
ACTCTTTCCACTCTATCAAACCACTTGTTTCTTTATACCGCTTGTAGCCCCTTGTCCACCGTTGCTTTCTCTGCACGAGTATCAAGGCCGAAAAATGCAACGCTGCCATTTTTCTTATTAACCCTCATCTGCTGCATATTATGAGGACAATCATAACGATTGGGTTGATAGACAATTAAGTAGTAGCTCTGAGTTTCATAAACTGCAATAGGCTTCGAATAGAATCCTATCTTCACGGAAATAAACTTACAATTCTTCGCAGCCCAACCAATTATGCGATCCATAGCATCTTCTGCGCTCTCTGAAGGGGCTATGGCACTCTTCATATCTGCCGCCGTACCACTTAAAGCAACAGAACTGTTTCCCGCTGTCAGGCCTTCATTTGCCGTACCTGCACTGACTTTATCTTTCGCCCAATCGGGCTTCCAGTTTTTCCATTCCTCCTCTGTGGACGGCATCGGCAACAGATACTGTTGTTTGGTGATCATGGGAAGTTGAGCATACTCGAAAAGAGCATTGTCGCGCTTTTCCGGGTCTCGGGAATTGTAAATCAGCAGCGCACTCAAAACGCGTGCGTTGACCTCTGCGTTATAATCCCTGTTTACCAACGTTTTAAAAATCCTCACAGCATCGTCGTAGCATCCAAGCTTCAAATCCGCATAGGCGCACAGCTCGAGTGCGTCATTTGCATTTCCTGCATGCGCTTCCGCTTCTCCCAACAGTTCTATTGCTTTCTCTCTATCGTTCTCATCGTTTAGGTCAAACAGATCAATGTACTCTAGCGCCCATGCCGAGGTGATTGCGTCATGGCGCAGCAAATTGAACTTGTTGAGTTTCCTGTAACGCTCAAAGCATTCAATCGCCCGTTCTTTGTACATAGTCCGCATACTATCACTAATGCCCAAATCCTCACTGCGATAAATACTGTTCGCCGTACTGCCCATCTGATACCAGAAGTGAGGATATGCTTTAAACTTATCCTTCATAAAGTCTAAGTTGTTGTACCGCTTAATAGGATTGTCTTCGAGCAGCGCATTATTGTACTCATGGACCTGTTGATCAGTCAGTCGGTATTCGTCAGGGAAATTGAATGTATCTGCTAACCGCCACGCCGTCTCGAATAGCATTTGCTGCAGATTGCTGAACATATCAAGCTTACTTTTTTGAATCTGCCAATACTCCTTCTCTTGGCCTTGCTGATACTCAGCTCTGTTTCTTCGGTAGTTCATATAACCAATACCGACTTGGGTCGCCAAATTCATTGCTATGGCGATAGGATTGCCAGTGGCAAATATCAATCCTAAGTGAGGAACTGCAGACCATACTGCATTTTTCATTCTATTCTGATATTCGGAGTCAATTAGTTTTCTATCGCCTTCCGAAATCTTGCACAGCTTAATCGTGTCCAAAATCTGCACAAGAGCTTCCCTGAGAGCATTATTTTTAGGAATTGCTTCCATGTTTAAATTATTTAAGATATTGTCGTATTCCTGCATCAAAATACCAATATCATTATAGTCGATGATCTGGGCAACCGAAACGGTGCAGAGGTTTAGAGCGTAAGCCGCTCTTAGCTGTTCATTTGTACACATCATTTTTCTATCTCCCTATTTAAATCTCAATTTCTATTACGACCGGAATATGGTCAGAGATATTTTTTTGGTAATACTCAAAGTCTCCGCCGCAATACTTTGAAACAACATCGATTGCATGGCAGGAAACACCCGTAAAGGGCGAAGTTTCCGGGCTGTAGGTAAAGTGGTCATAATTGTTGGCGTAGTTACTCGCCGGTGAAGGTTCCTGCTCTTGGTCGCCAGTTTTGTCAGGTTTGCACAAGGTGGTTAATTGCTCCTGCATCGTGATTACCTGATAGGATTCTCGACCTTCACTGTAGTTGTAAACCTCAGATAAAAAGGCCTTTGACCGATTCTGAATGTATGGCCTGAAAATACTGAGATTGTAGTCCCCCATCGCTATTGTGTAAGCAGAGCGAAAGTTCCCATACGGTTCTTGATTGATTTGCGGGTAAATCTTCTGAACAAGCATCTTATACTCAAATTGACGTCTTTCTATCGCACTTATTTTGTCCTTACTATCGCCATGAAAAATATGAATATTGATCAAGCGCAGTTCAAAAAATCCGCCATGACACGGTAGCAGGCGTATGTAGTAGGGAGGCCTGAAAAACACGCCGCAACTGCCAGGCATGTCATCGATAACTTCTGGTTCAAATCGCAAGTCGCCTGCCTGCCCGCTCTCTGGAAGCTTAAATTTTCTCGTATTCCATATATAGGCGTATCCCTCGCCGCTCCCACTGAAATCACCGTTTTCTTTCGAGCATCTTATATCCCATTTATAGAATCGATGTCTAACGTACTCTTCGAGCAGCCTTCTCGTACCTACACCTCTCCCGAAAACCTCTTGGAATGCTACAACATCCAAGTCTTCGCCAAGAATGATCTCCGCAATTTTGTCCAAGTCTTTATTCGGGTCGTCTCCAAATCTGTGTAGATTAAACGATCCGATTCGATAATTCATACTTGAAACACCTCAATTTGTATAATGCATAGAGCAATACGGGCAATCATTACTCTATTTAGCTTCCATTACGAATTGAATGCTGTCCAATCCGGCTCTTGCAGGCATAACTCTTCCCCTTGAATCAGCTTATTAAATCCGCCAATAACAAATTCCTCCTTAATTTTTCGGGTATATTCAGAATCCTCTCTAAGGCGTTTCAATAGAGCCATCATGCCACCAATATCTAAATTGCGCAGTGCCGAGATATCGCCAACATTTGCTTTTATGCTTGCACAAATCGTATGACTTCCAGTAGCAATCAAATTTGAATACGTGATTATTTTGCGTGTTCTCACATTATATACATCTCTTGACACGCTCCCATCTGGATCATACATCAGTGTATGGACTGTGCTTATAATTAGATTGATAAGTTCAGCAAATTTTTCGGATACGCCAACTTTTATAATGTCTCCCGCGTTAATGTAGTGAGTCAATTCTTCAACCTCTGTGTTCGTCAACAACAAATTTGCAGCTGGAAGTTGAATTCCACAAGGAGTATACAAGTCCGTCCCAATATGGATAATTTGCTTTATCATCGCTGCAACAAATGCGCTGCTTTGGCTTTCTATTCTTTTCATTGTCTGTCGCAACATAGTCAACGTTGACCCATACGTTGCAATTCTTGGGTCTTTAAAGTCAGAAGTATACACTACGTGGTTTGTCGTAAGAATCGGCACAACGTTTACTTCTCCTGACATTCTCACGCAAGTAATTGTATTGGTCATTATATTTGATGTACCAAATAACAATCCCAGTACCGGATCATGCCCTAAAGTCGCAAAACGATGATTTGCCCCTTTAAATAGTTGATTTTTTTCTGTCGGAATATACTCTTGAATGTTAAACGACCATTCTCGGTCTTTTCCTATCAAGCCTTGTACTGCCTTTTCTGTCAATGGTGCAGTTGCGTCATACGGAACACCAGGTTTCGTAAGAATATGCTCGAGTGATGCATAATAAGGATATTCGAATTGAGGCTCTCCTGTATCAAACTTTCCCAACAACTTGTCCTGAAACTCATGCAGTTTTGTCTCATTTCGGTTATTTGATCCTGCTTTTTCAATGCGAGTAATATCATTAATGATAGCTATCCTCGCTAATTGCAGTCCAACTGCTGTAAATAGAAATGTAATATCTTTTCCTTGCAATCCTGTTTGCGACTCAAACTCAAGATCCAAGTTATCTAAGGTTTCTCTTGCATTATGTGCAACCATTGCTACACGAGAGCTCTCGTCTGTCAGTTTTTGTATATTGCAAAGAGTAATCTCCGAATTTTCTTTCAATGCTTTCCTCTTCAATTGCAAATCTTCAATTGACATATCCTAGTCTCCCCCTTACTTTGAACCCAGATTTTTTAAATCATAGTAATCCGCTTTTACTTCACGGAGAAGTTCGACCGCTGCACATTTAACTTCCAATTCTTTAATATACTTTTCATATTCGTCCAGCAGGTGCTCATATTCCTCATGCTCCCTTTGAGCATCTTTCTGTTGCGTCAAAAACGCTTCGGCTTGGCACTTTAGTTTTCTCTCATATTCGCCAGACGCTTCCACATAGCCATCTTTCATTCCGTCTAAGCGGCCCTTATTTTTATCCTCAATCCAACGGTTATAAAAATTATTTACTGCAAGCCATCCTATTGTCTCAGTAACCCCTGTTGCTGTAGCCGTATTAATAGCATTACCGATTACAGGAATCCAGCCCACCAAGACTTGCGATGCCGTTCGCCCCGCAATTGTTGCTCCTGCTGACGCAACTATGCTTTTAGCAACAGATTCCGTAATATTCAGATCAAATACCTTACCAAGCCCCACAATCATTGTAATCTGAATCGGAACAATCGCTGCGTTATCAGCACACGGGAGCTGGGCAAGGCCAGTACCAACACCACCGCATGTAACAGCTGCAGTATGAATAATCGCATGACATTGTTTCATTTTCTCTGGTGGCAAATCAATTTTTTTAACCTTTCCAGATGTCTTAAAGCTAGATTGACCATACTCCTCATCAATCTTTTTCAGTTCATCAATCACACTCTTCAGTGTGTTAGCATCAATGCACGTAATAACAGTTGTGTCTGTCGGGTCACAGTTCTCTACTTCCATCGTTATATTTTTTAGCGCTTCGACCTTTTGAATATCCTTATAGGCATAATACATCGCTTTCCCAATTGGTTTGTAATAAAAACCGTCAGTCGTAAAAATCAGTCCTGACTTTGCAGATCCAAGGAGGGTATCATCATAATATGCAACGACGCTATTCGCAGCCAAATGATTATCATAATGCTTCACTAGCCGTTGAAGTACTTTCTCCGGAATATTGGGTGCAATATAGCTTCTAACTATTCCAGGTGCTTTCAGTTCTTCATCATAACGATTAAACAACTCAGCCATTCTCTTCATCTCTTCGGACATTAACATACTATTTCCTCCATTTTATTTTTATCTGGTTTCTTCTAACCTATGTGTACTCTGAAGTCGATTGATTTCAGAGCGCAGCTCTCAAAACTTGTCAAGATTCACCTATGTTTCTCTTGCCTCAACCAGTAATGCACTTTCATCGGTAAGGGTGTTTGTCAGCATTACTTTAGCACCTCAAGCCCGTTTCATTTGTGACTTGAACTGAGCCCTTAAACGCTATTTATTCCACAACGCAATTCCATATCATGCTGTAAACGATAATTCTTCCTCTAAATTACGGCCTCGATATATTCTCCCTGACTTCTCAGCCACATTTCAATTCCTTTGCCGAACGCTTCGGCTTCTACCGTCCAGCCGTTTTCATCCTGCGAGAGGATGCGCGCTGTCGGAAGACGGTCCAGCACCGCTTCGATGGATGGCCCGCTGTAGCGAAACTTCACACGCTCCAACTTCCCACCATACATGAACTGAATGCGCTTGCGGAATTCACCCTCTTCAAAGCGACTGGTGTACGGTATACGGAAGTGCTCGTCCAGCACCTTGAAGGAGTGAATGCGGTCGATACGGTAGATCGTCGGGAACAGATCGTCGGGATTCTCAAAATCTGTCTTGTCTTCCAAAAATGCAGTCAGATAAAAGTAGTACTCTGAAAACATGATTCCGACCGGCTGCACCCGACGGCGGACCAACCGTGGCTCTTTCATGCGTTCATATTCGATTTCTATGATTTGCTGATTTTTGATTGCCTGCCCGATCTCCCACAGTCCATCCAGAATCGGACGGTTATGGTGCGGCTCTACATAATGCAGCTCCTCATTTGCGATCAATGCCTTGACCGCCTTTTGACTCGATTCCGGTACAGCGCAGCAGATCAGTTTATCAAGGATCGGCAGCATTTCATCTTTCCGCATGGAGCGGCTTTCCAGCAGGATCTTACAGACCGCAAGGATCTCACTGTTGCTCAGTCCTTTCGGTGTGGCCTGTATCAGCCGATAGCCGCGCAGCTTGGTGTCATAAATGACATCTTGCTCTAAGTGCCGTTCGGCGAAAAAGCAGCGCAAGTCCTCAATGTCACGCTGAATGCTTCTCTGCGTGACATGAAAATCCTGCGCCAATTCTGATTTTTTCAAAACAGCTCCCTCACTCAAGCGGGAATAGATTTCAAGTAAGCGAGCTGATTTAACACCGTTCTGTTCCATGATGTCCTCCCAAATCATGTACTGCAAAACACATATTTATATCTGATAAATATAATAATATATCTATACAGTCATGTCAAATATTGTCTCTCTCCGCTAACATAATGGCAGGAGATGAAGTGCGATGAAAGATATCTATGCTGACAAGTATCTGCAACTCGGCTTGAAAATAGCATACTACCGTAAACTGCGCGGACTGACACAGGAAATGCTCGCCGAGCAGATCGGTGTATCTGCTGCGTTCATCGGCCACGTCGAAGCACCGAATATCAATAAGGCCATTTCGCTCGATACGCTGTTTGATATCGCCGCAGCACTCGATGTTCCGCCGCACAGGTTTTTAATGTTTGACGATGAGTAAGCTTGGTCCGTATTTGTCTATATTGTAGCAAACAGGGTGGACAGCAACTGTCACTCTTGGAAAATATTATAAAAAAGAAGGTGCAGGGATTTCTCCCTGCACCTTTGTCATTTTAGTTTGGAGCTGCTTTGAATGTACTCTACCAGCGCGGCCTTTGGGATTCTCCACACACGACCGTTTCTATAGCCCTTAATCTTACCTGTATTTAGCAACTCGTACATCGCATTGTATCCGATTTTCAAGGCTTCGCAGGCCTCTTCGACCGTCAGCACATCATCGTAATTTTCAAACATTCAGTTGCACTCCTTTCACTGCTCGCACTGTGTCCGAAGCGGACACGATGTCGAATCATTGCCACAGCGGCCACATAAGCAATTCAACTGTCTTGCGGCACGCTGACGCCGCGGATTCTCCTTGCGGTCAAATAGATCGAGCTTTTCAATCTGCTGCATAATTGCCGGTTCACTGCGATGCAATGCGACCGCGATCTCCGAAATACCAGCGCCTTCATTAAATTTTTGAGACAGATTCTCCCGCTCTTCATCGCTCCAGTATTCCCCCTCACGTTCAGGTAGTTTTCTATGGCTGCGCAGCTCGCGCAGGCTTTGTTGTAAATTGTTGTCCATCATGGTAATTTACCTCGCTTTACTTAATTCTTCTTACCATGATGTTGCTTGATTCCGTTCGTAAAAGTGTATTTTTTCAACTGGATATCATTCCTGTGAAGCAGTCAGAAGCAATTCTGACTGCTATCTTTTTTGGAGGATATTACCATGAGAATTTTATTTGTCGAGCCGAATGTTGAACCCCGCACCGTCGAAATCGATGGCTCCCTCGCATCCATGCAGTCCCTCGTCGGCGGCCTCATCGAAGCCGTCTACCCATTCAACGATCCCGTCGCCCTGATCTGTAACGATGAAGGCAAGTTGATTGGCCTGTCGCAGAACCGACCCTTAAAATACCCGGAAACTGGCGAGATTTATGACACTGTCTGTGGTCCTTTTTTCCTGTGCTCCGCACCAGCCGACAGCGAAAACTTCGAGTCACTGCCGGACGATTTAATTGAAAAATACAGCAAAGTCTTTGCACTGCCGAGCCTCGTCTGCACCTCCTGCGGCAACAAGTTTTACCGTGAACAGCTCTCACCCTTTGACGGTGAGCTGCTCTGTCCCTCCTGCCTGAGCAATCAGACGGTCTACTGCTCCTGCTGTGACCGCCGTATCTGGACAGACGACAATGTGGGAACGGATGCTCAGCCGCTGTGTCAGGACTGCTTCGACGATCACTTTGAACGCTGTACAACCTGCAACGCCCTGATCCGCCGTGGGGACACCTTCTTCCGTGGAGACGAACCGTATTGCCAGGACTGCTATCACTCCGTATGTGACAGGGACGCTATCCACGACTACTATTACAAGCCCACTCCCATTTTCTACGGCGACGACAATCGCTTCTTCGGCGTTGAACTCGAGATCGACGGTGCCGGTGAAGATAATGACAACGCTGCCGAGATTCTGCACATCGCCAATGCTGAACAGCCGCTGGCCTACTGCAAGCACGACGGCAGCCTTGATGAGGGGTTCGAGATCGTCACCCACCCGATGACCCTCGATTTCCACCTGCACGGCATGCCGTGGGAGCGGATTGTGGAAGAAGCAAAAAAACTGGGGTATACCAGTCATCAGGCGGGCACCTGCGGGCTCCATGTTCACGTCAACCGCACCGCGTTTGGCAATGCCGAGAGTTCACAGGATGCAGCCATCGCACGCGTTCTGTTCTTCGTTGAAAAGTTCTGGGACGAGCTGCTCAAGTTCTCCCGCCGCACGCAAGGGCAGCTGAACCAGTGGGCCGCAAGGTACGGATATAAAGATCAGCCAAAGGAAATCCTCGACCACGCCAAAAGCGGTCGCCACGCCGGTCGGTACACGGCGGTAAATCTGACGAACGCAGACACTGTAGAGTTTCGGATGTTCCGCGGTACGTTGAAGTACAACACCTTGATCGCAACTCTTGAACTGCTCGATTGCATCATCGACGCCGCGATCTACCTGACGGATGATGATCTGAAAGCCATGTCCTGGTCCAGCTTCATGCTTGGCTGCACGAAGCCTGAGCTGATCCAGTATCTGAAAGAGCGCAGGCTCTACATCAATGAGCCGATTGAAAGCGAGGGTGAAGTTTGATGTGCTGTTTGTTCGGTTTCGTTGACTACACTGGCGCGCTGAGCGTCAACCAGAAAAATCGCTTGATTCGGAAGCTCTCTATCGCGGCAGAAGCGCGCGGCACCGATGCCACTGGTATCGCCTACAACACATCGCGTGGGCTTCAAATCTACAAGCGTCCGCTGGCGGCGCATCGGCTGCATCTGCGTATTCCAGCGGAAGCACATGTCGTTATGGGACATACGCGGATGACGACACAGGGCAGTGCAAAAAAGAATTACAACAACCATCCCTTCTTCGGCTGTGTAAAGGGGAAGTCCTTTGCGCTGGCGCATAATGGCATTGTTTGGAACGACCTTGAGCTGCGCCGCACAAAGCACCTGCCGAGAACAAAGGTGCAAACAGATAGTTTTATCGCTGTGCAGCTCATTGAGCAGCAAAAGGCCCTCAACTTGTCCAGCCTCAAATGTATGGCGGAACAGGTTGAGGGCTCGTTCTCTTTCTCGGTCCTCTCCGAACAGGATGAGCTGTGGCTGGTCAAGGGCGACAATCCTCTTACCATCGTCCACTTTCCGGCAGTCGGTGTCTATGTCTACGCCTCCACCGCTGAGATTCTGAACAAGGCGTTGGCCCGCTGCGGAAACTGGCTTGGGCGCGAAGAGAAGGGCGATATTGCAATGGGGGATATTGTAAGAATTGACGGCAACGGCCGCATCACTCGCGGCGCGTTCGATGCCTCCAAATTCTATCGCTCGTCGTGGGGGTATTGGGATACGCCGCTGTACCCGAAAGCACCTCGCTCGGAGTCTGAGCATCTCGTGCTTTTGAAGTCGGTCGCAAAGGCGTTTGGCTTTACAGGCGAGATGGTCGATCGATTGTTAGACCAGGGCTTCACCATCGACGATGTCGAAAATCTATTATATGAAGGAGTGTATTAACCATGTCTGGAAAGATCAAAGCAAAGACAAATTATAAAGCACGCGGCAGCAGCGTAGACCTCTATTGTTCCGTGCTCGTGCACCGCGCCAAAGGTCGCAGCAAGTCGAGCTGCAAGGTCAACACGCGCGGCAAAAGACGCTGAGGAGGTGTAACTATGAACCTGAACTTCGTAATGGCGGGTATGATGCTCACGCTCTTCGTCCTGTTTTTAGCTGAGGGCATTTGCGCCTCAATTCAGAAAGAGCGGTGATTTCATGCCTGTCTTTTTTGCTGTCATCGGCACGCCGCTCTATGACTTCGCCGCTGGCTGTGTGCTGGCAGCAAACGTATATTTGATGATCCGCGGTGGAAAAAATTATCTCAAGGGGCGGAAGAAATAATAAGACATTCTTCTTTTTCGCAGCATGTGCTATATTATATGTATCTACTTGCAGAGGAAAATGCCGTACCCGTTCAGGACATAACGAACATGCTGCCAGAATGCCTGCCTGTCAGCAAAACGATCCGGATACTTCTTTCCGTCCACAAAAGAAACCCTATTGACGATCATGTGAATATGGGGATTCGGCTCCCAATGGATGTAATAGGCCACCTGATAGCGGTCTGCAAAGAAGCGGATGCATGCCTCTGCGATGAACTGCACCATCGACAGAGAGGGAGTTTCCCTCCTGGTAAACGTGATAATGATGTGCTGAATACGGGTCCCGTAGTCCTTATGGAACTGCTGTGCGGTACACTGCATTTCCGCCGCTGCTGTTGTCATGGATTCCAGATGAAAGACTCCTGCAGCAACAGCCTTTTCCGGATTACCACAATAGCGCAGCAAGTCTTCGTATGTAGAGCTATCTTTATATTTGCAGGTTAGCGTTCTTTCAACAAATTTGATATAAGCCATAATAGTGATCATTCCTTTCTTCTTTGTGGGACTTCTCCGCGAGGGGAGGAAACTGTTCCTCCCCTACGGGTCCCCAAGCTTTACCGGAATGTTCATAGCGCTGTAAGACTTTATTTTGCATTCTCTGTCGCACACTGTCCGCTCTGTCCGCTGAGCAGAAAAAGTGCCCTAATACAGGCATTTTTCTCTCAGGTGGACAGAGCGGACTAGCCCAGACTTCAACTATTTCCATCCAATGGACGAGTCTTGAAAAGTGTACAACAGCATCATAACCTTTTTGTGAGAGGAGATAATTGTATGACGGAAAGTAACTCAATCGGTAACTCTAAATTCTGCGAAGGTTGCAGATTCTCTAACGCATATTTCTCAGATGCTTCAGGTGATGTAGATACGGGCTTTTCTTTTCCACCTGATTTTTGGTTACCAACTACAGTCGATGATCTTACCGCTTGTATTAAATCTGACAAACTGGTCACCCCTGCAACTCCATCTTCAGCTAAAGATCTTGGGCAAAGATTTGATCAGCCAATACTGACCTATTATTCCGTATCAGCAGAATTAGCCAAAGAACAAGGTAACAAAAAAATGGTTTCATTAATCGAGTTAGAAGAAGCATTTGAAAGGCTGAAGAAACAAAGGACGAGCTCTCGTAAGCTACCATCCTCCGCACTCCCGTCCAATAAAAAGGGGCATTATTATTATGACTCAGATTTTGCCTTCGCTGGAAAAACTGAAATGCTATCTCAAATACTGTTCAAGAGAAAAGATGCAACGAAGCTACGCTCTTCTCCATCCTATATGAGTCGATTTATTGCACTTGATTTAGCGACTCATCAATATGAACAGGATGAAAAAAACTTCGTTCTTTCGGACTATTCATTTAAATTCGAAGATTATATTTTTTTCGAGTTAAGTACTTGCTCCAGCTTTTTTATTGAAGCTACCGCCGCACTTATGTCAATTTCAGACGAAGAGATTCGTCAGATATGCACTGATGCGTTGATAGCAAACTTGGATACGTTCTGTCTCTTTGATGAGAATCATTTATCTCTTCTCTCACGCATTGCATATATGAGATTATTCTTAGTCAGATTACAAAGTGAATTAAGTAGTTATAAGCTTTATTATAATTCTACGCTTTCTTCTAGCGGTGTATCGATTAACAACGAAATCAAAAGAATCATTACGCAAACATTGATTCCCATCCAAAGCAGTTTTCAGCGCTACGGGATAACCACCTTGTGTAACCCAAACCCTCCATCCCATGAAATATTCTATGACAATGGAAAAGGAAAGCTAATCGAATACAACTTCAACCTACAAAATAGATGTGAAACCTTGCAACTTTGCAAGAACCGACTTTATAAACTTATAGAGCAAATTCATTCTCCTATTAATCTCTTCAATTACATGAAAGGCCCTATTTACGGTCCAATCGCTTTTTGCAACCCTTCACACAAGGGAGTCAAATCTCTTTTGGATGAACTCTCATTTTATCATCAAAACAGCTCGCAAAGCTCTATTCCTAAAAGCAAAGAATGGCTACTATTAGCCCAGCTTTTTAATTCGCTTCCAAAAGAATGAATACACATTCTGTCTCAACATAAAACGTATATAATACATCTATTTGGTTAAGAAACCTCCCCGCAAAGCAGTCCCATTTTTTCTCTTTTTTGGGTTTGCTATGCGGGGGAATTTTTACCTTTCTCGCGGTAAAATTACCACATCGGTTGAAAAATACAGCAAATATCTTATCACTAACACCGACAGGAGGCTTCTATGAACAATTTCAATCATATCCCTAGCAACACGTGGGACATGGACAACGCCCTCGCCCCGCGCGACGAAAATGGTCTCATCTCGCCCATGACTTTCCAAGGCGGCACCGATGGCTGCGGCAAACCGCTTCACTATGCCGTGGTGCCGAACGACGGTTCGCCGATGTACTTCAACGATGACTTTTTACCCGGCGGCAAATTTTACGGGAAGATCACCTACCATCCCGGTTTCGTCGAACGCTCTTTCGGCGTGATGGATGATGGCAAGGTCACGCCTCTGATGCCCGGCGAGGTCATCTTTACCGATCCGCGCTTCAATGCAGCTCAGCTTGCAAGCATGGTTCAGCGTGACGGGATTCCTCCCGAGTTGAAGCCCGCTTTTATGCAGTTGAGTACGTTGTTTGCATCCAACGGCATTCACCCTGTACCGGAGGAGAAAGAAATCTCTGATGGTGTCGTTGGCAAGGGCCGCAAGGGCGCCGCTGCGAAGCTCTGCAACTCTTCCATCGAGGTTCTTAGCCTTCGCCGCGTTCTTGATGGCGAAAAGTCGCGTTTTGAGGTCGAACTGCTGCTCTTGGCGAATCAGGCCACGGTCTGTGTTCCGGAAGACCGTCTTTCTGATCTTGCCAGCTTCATCAGCGCACGCCACCCGTGGTTTCACCTCTGCACCGACGTTCCGAATGCTGCAGCGCAGCTGGAAGAATATGTCCGTGATCAGCTCTCTCACGCGTTGAAGGTTACTGTCATCCGCAAGCCCGGCTGGACCGAGCTGGACGGAGAACACTTTTATGCCCACGACGGAGCTACGGCGAATCCTTCTTCGCACATTTTGCTCGAAACCGGAAGAAAAATTCCCAGCATTGCCGGTCGCTCTGCCGCTGAGAGCTTTAAGGATGCCCTTGCGATTATCGACATCGGCTCGCCCTTCGTCACGCTGCCGCTTCTGCTGACGGCGTACGGCGGTCCGCTTGCTGCACTGTTCGAAGAAGCAGGATGTCCGCTGCGCTTCTGCGCATACCTTGTCGGCGTTTCCGGTTCCTTGAAGACTGCCGTATCCGAGGTCTTCGCCGGTTTCTATGGTGAACGCGACCACAGTACATTCCGCGATACAATGGCCGCGATTGATGTTAATATCAGCGCTCATCGCGACCGCATGCTTCTGCTTGATGACTTCCAGCCTCCCGTTGTTTCCGCTGACGGACAGGCCATGCGCAAGACGAATGAGCATGTGACCCGCCTCTTCGGCGATGACATTGCTAAAAAGCGCGCTAACGGCACTGCGACGGAGACGCACGGTGAACGTCCCCGCGGCACTTGCCTCATCACCGGTGAAATGTTCTCCGGGTCTTACTCCTCGATGCTCCGCTGCCTGATGATTCAGATTGATCGCAACAGCATCGTAGGCGAACTCTTGCGTCCTTATCAGGAGAATCCCGCTCTGTGGACCGGTAACTTTGTTGCCTTTCTTCAGTATGTAGGCCACTCCTGGGATAACATTTGTCAGCTGATTCGCGATCGCTTCCCCGCCATGCGCTCGTTCTTCTCCATCTATGTGAGCGAGCGTCGTCTGGCTGATGTTGGGGCCGTGCTGGCAATCATCGCCGAGATTTTTCTCAACTATGGTCAGTACTGCGGGGCGCTCACGGCGGATGAAAGGGACGACCTCCTGCAGGAGTTCCGTGACTATCTCAGCGCTCCGTTGCTGGACACCGAAAAATTTTCTCGCGAGGTCAGCATCCCTGAGCTTTGCTGCGAGGCTTTGAATGAGGCCCCGGAGAAGAACACCCTGATGCTCGCGAAATATGCTGATCTTTTCCAGCCCGGATTTGACGGTTTCTACACTGAGGACCGTCTCTGGTTGCGTCAGGATTCCCTTCTGCGCGTTTTGCGTCAGCAGAGTATTGAACGGCAGGCATCCTGTGTTATTACGAGCAAGCTCGCACTTCCGCAGCTTTATAAGAGCGGTCTGATCATTCGCGACGAGGAAAATGGTAAGGATGGGTCCTACCTGAAGCGCACCCCCTACATTCCTGCACTCGGTAAGCGCACTCGCATGGTCTGTTTTGACCTCGCCGCACTGCAAAAGAAATCCTAATTTTCCATGCCCGCTCTGTCCGCCGGACATTTACAGGCCAACCTGCCCTATCTGTTCTCCTGAGCGGACAGGGCGGACAACTTCTGAATCTTCCTTGCTCTGTCACACGGTCATCGGACAGTGTAAGAGGATTCCATTATCACTTTGATTTGGAGGTTTTCCATGCCTAATACCATTTCTACGCCCTCTGTGGCGGAAGCGAACGAAGTTCGCGTCGTTTACTCGGTGAAAGAGGTCAGTCAGCTCTTGCACACCAACGCCGCGCTGATCTACCGTTTCATCGAGCTCGGCCTTCTGCCTGCTATCAAGCTTGGCTCTTTGCGGGTACGCAAGCAGGCACTCGATCAGTTTCTGGTCGACTACGAGGGATTGGACCTCAGCAATCCCGAAGAGATTCGGCGCATCACTAAGGCAAGTTAAAGATCAGTGGTGCCGACGGTTGTCGGCACCACATTTTTGAGGAGGGATAATATGAGCAATCTCAGGTTTCGGAAGCGTGGCTCATATTGGGAGTTCAGCTTCGAGGGTGCCCGCATCGCGGGGAAGCGCCAGACGATCAGTAAAAGCGGATTTCGCACAAAGGCCGAGGCTTCTGCCGCTGGAGCAAAAGCCATGGCAGAATATAACCGCGCAGGTTCAGTTTTTACGCCAAGCGAAATCAGCGTATCTGATTATTTTGATCTTTGGTTGGAACAGTATTGCTATAACAACTGCAAGAAAAGCACGATCACCAACTATGAGAAGAAAATTCGCCTGCACTTGAGGCCTGCGATTGGTCACTACCGTCTGGCAGCGCTCTCCCCAGAGATCCTGCAAAATCTGCTCAATGAAAAATTCAATCAAGGTTACAGCCGTAATACACTCGCCAGCCTGAAAGGAATTTTGACGGGGAGCTTGTCATATGCTGTGCAGCCGCTGAAATATATCCCGTACAGCCCTGCAGAATATATCAAAGTTCCTTCTCGCCGTGCAATACCTGCTGTCAAAACCAGAAGTGCACCGCACGCCTATATCACACCCGAACAAATGGCTCTGATATTTCAGCGCTTTCCAGAGGGAAGCAGTTCCTATCTGCCACTCTTGATTGGATACAAGTGCGGTCCGCGTATTGCAGAGGCATTTGCTTTAGAATGGGAAGATATCGACTTTGAACGAAAGCAGTTATCTATCCGTCGACAAATTCAGTGGCAGGACAAGGACACCGTTACCGGGCAGTCCGGCTACTGGTATTTCACCGCGCCTAAATATGACAGCGTCCGCACGATCGAACTTTCGCAGGATGTTATCGCTGCATTGCAGCGCGAAAAGCAGCGTCAGTCCGAAAGTCAGGCGCTTTGCGAGGACCTGTACGTTCACCAGTTTTGTGATGAGGACGGCAGGCTAAACACGGAGGGGCGCGGACGGGAAATCCATCTTGTGATGGTCCGCCCTGGCGGCATCTATATCAACAGCCGCAATATGCAGCATGTCAGTCATATTGCCCGCACGGAGCTTGGATTCGACAAGTTTGATTATCACAGTCTTCGTCACACCCACGCCACCATGCTTGCCGAGAAAGGAGCTTCGCCCAAATATGTGCAATACCGCCTCGGTCACAAGAACATTCAGGTCACAATGCAGATCTATCAGCATCTCACAAATAAGATGTCCACCGAAAATGCACAGCTATTGGAGCTGTTTTAAGTATTGCTGAAAAATCAATTGGGATTTTTCCTTTCATCTGCATTGTTTCTCTGCCATTCGGCAGATACTGCTATTGACATTCTCTTTTCATTTGTAGTACAATCGTAACACAAGGAGTTGATTTTTATGGCAATGGATGCAACGTTTCAAATCCGTATGAACAGCGAACTGAAATCCGAGGTAGAGAGTCTCTATCGCAGTCTCGGTACCTCCTTTGCGGAGGCCGTCCGCATCTTTGCGCAGCAAAGTCTTCGTGAAGGCGGTATGCCCTTTACCCCGTCCTTAAAAACTTGGGATGAACTGAGTCAGGACGAGATCAACGCCAAACTCCGCAAGAGTGCAGCGGATATTGCCTCTGGCCGTACCCTTTCTCAGGATGCGCTTGACGCAAAAATCGCAGGACTATAAGCGAACATGGACAAATACAATATCGTATACACAAATGCTGCCGCCAATGATATCGCTGAAAAGTTTCAATACATCACCAGCGTCCTTCACGACCGTACCACTGCCGAACGCTGGTACGCTCGCTTGAAGGGTGCGATCTGGCACGATCTTTCTTTTATGCCGGAGAAGTATTCGCTTTACAGCGAAGAACCATGGCGCAGCAAAGGTGTCCGCCTGTTCATCACACGGCAGGATGTTGTGGTTTACTCCACAGATAAAACTGCACAAACCGTCTACATTTGGAATGTCTTCACAGCAGGCCGCGATTTGAGTTCTCATATAGAAGACGCACTCGAAAAGTGACATCGCCCACTGCATCATTTTAGTGCCGACTTTGAGCAGAGGTTGGCAAAATGTTGACAAAAACGCAAAAGCACCCGTTTCCTCATGGAAGCGGGTGCTTTGTGTTTTGTAGAATTGTTGCTTTTTTGTCAGCTTTCGGTAAGTTTTTCTTACTTCAGGCTCTCAGCCACAGCGACGGCCACGGCGACGGTGGCGCCGACCATGGGGTTGTTGCCCATGCCGAGGAAGCCCATCATTTCTACGTGCGCGGGCACGGAGGAGGAGCCGGCGAACTGGGCGTCGGAGTGCATGCGGCCCATGGTGTCGGTC
>ERZ1026850.885-NODE-885-length-17252-cov-5.091993_pt1 | contig 17252 bp, 16 predicted proteins | sample MGYA00380155_ERZ1026850 | MGnify/ENA primary metagenome ERZ1026850 (study PRJEB33269, sample SAMEA4719791) | human gut metagenome | biome: human-associated habitat; feature: organic feature; material: feces | place: Cameroon | collected 2013-10 ... | reverse complement strand
ATTTTATCATTCAACCATGTTATGCTATAGGACAAAAGAAATAGAAAAGGAGTATCTCAATGAAAACCTTACAAAAAAACTACAAGGGTCTTCTCTTGTGTCTGGCTATCGCTATTCCCTGCTGGCTGCTCGGAAAGTTCTTTCCGGTCATCGGCGGTGCTGTATTCGCCATTATTGCCGGTATGATTATTACTTTATTTTTAAAGGATAAATCCACCCTACAGCCTGGCATCACTTTTGTGTCCAAAAAAATACTGCAATATGCCGTCATTTTATTGGGCTTCGGACTGAATCTTTCTGTTATTTTAAAAACCGGAAAGCAATCTCTCCCTATTATCCTTGCAACCATTACAACCTCTCTTGTCATTGCCTGGGTAGTGCAAAAAGCACTTCACATTCCAGCTAAAATATCCACGCTGGTAGGTGTCGGTTCCTCTATCTGCGGTGGCTCTGCCATCGCTGCTACTGCACCCGTCATTGACGCGGACGATGCAGAGGTTGCACAGGCAATTTCTGTTATTTTTTTCTATAATGTTATTGCTGCCCTTATTTTCCCGCAGCTCGGTGCTCTTCTTGGCTTCTCCACGACTGCCGGCGAAGCCTTCGGTGTCTTTGCAGGAACCGCTGTAAATGATACCTCTTCCGTTACTGCAACCGCTGCAACCTGGGATTCTATGTGGAACTTAGGTACACAGACGCTGGATACCGCAGTTACTGTAAAGCTGACAAGGACACTTGCCATTATCCCCATTACACTTATTTTAGCCCTTATCAAAACCAACAAGGAAAAACAAAGCGGGAACACCTTCCAGTTAAAGAAAGTATTCCCTGTGTTTATTCTATATTTTATTCTTGCCTCCCTGATTACCACAGTGGCTGTATCCGCAGGCATCCCGGCAAGTGTATTCTCGCCTTTTAAAAGTTTGAGTAAATTTTTCATCATCCTGGCAATGAGTGCCATCGGATTAAATACCAATATCGTAAAATTAGTCAAAACAGGTGGGAAACCTCTAGCTCTTGGCTTTTGCTGTTGGACCGGTATTACCTTGGTCAGCCTGTTTATGCAGCATCTTTTAGGAATCTGGTAATGTCATAGTTCCAATTCATGGTAAGCGACTCCCTGCAAAGTCTTCCAACGGCACAGGTTGTCCTGCCATACCATATAGCTGTGCTCACTGCCTGCTTTGGGCAAGGATACCGAGCCCGGATTCAGATACAGATTCCCGTTTCCGAATGTCTCCCATGCCGGAATATGTGTATGTCCGTGCAAAAGCACATCCCCCGGCTGCAGATTGGGCGCAGCATCCTTATGATAGTGATGTCCGTGGGTGGCGTACAAAAGCCGCTGTCCCACCGGTATCACGCAATAATCTGCCAGAATGGGGAACTCCAGCACCATCTGGTCAACCTCCGTGTCACAGTTTCCCCGCACACAGAAAATGTTGTTCTTCTCTTCATTTAACATGGCTATGACTTCTTTGGGTGCATATTCTCTTGGCAGGTCGTTCCGCGGTCCATGATACAGAATATCTCCCAAAAGCAGTAACCGGTCTGCCTTTTCCCGATAGAATGCCGTAAGCATTTCCCTGCAATAATAAGCCGAGCCATGAATATCCGATGCAATCATTAATTTCATCATACTGTTTTCCTTCTGCTATACCGGGTATATCCTGTAAATGACATTGTCTATACCCTTTCTTTAAGCTTTATTATAAAAAAACATGCCACAAATCTCAACACGTAAGATTTGTGGCACACTCTATAACCTTTTCACTTATTTCATTCTGTATCTGTCCTGTCTTATTGACTTTCCTTTTTGCTGTTAATGCCAGATTAACAATCCGATATGATAGAAAATAAATGCCAGTGCCAGGGAGAATACCAGATAATATACTACCGATAATGCTATCCACTTTCTGGAATGGTTCTCCCGGAAGGTTGCGGCAACGGTCATGGTACAGGGTACATTAAACACAATCGCCATAATGAAGCCCAACGCCTGCGCCTTGGTCACTACCTGTGGGAGAAGTGTCATCATATTTTCCGACATTCCCAGTGACTTTGCATTAAATGCGGCATTTACCATATCTGTATTACTGTACAGCGCATTCAGGACACCGAGCAGGGATTCCTTGGTTACCATAGAGGATATGTACGCCATAAACATCTGCCAGGTCATACCAAACATACTGGTTACCGGCTCGATAACCTGCCCTATTCTGGTCAGAATACTGTCTGTTCCAAACCAGTTATAGGAAAGCAGATAGAATACAATGGATACCAGTGCAATGACATGGAAAGCACGGCTGAATATATTCCACGCCTTCATCAGGGTAGTGCGGATGATATGTCCCCACTTTGGCTTATGATAAGGCGGCAGTTCCATAACAATTCCACCCCGGTCTTCCTCATGAATCAGTTTGCCCTTGAAGATTCTGGATGCCAGGAAAAGGGAACCTATCGTAATAAATACCATTAACAGCAATACCGCAATCGCTCCCGCCGGTCCATAGAATACCATTGCCAGCATCGGTGCCAGGGAAAATGTGGTGCCGCAGGGAATACTCCAGACCAGTATCATTGTCAGGAATCTCTGTCCGGAACTGTCTATGACACGGCTTCCTGCTACACCTGCCATGTTGCAGCCCATGCTCATCAACAGGGAGCACATACTTTTTCCCTGAAGTCCAAGCTTCTCCATCGCTGCATTAAACACAACCGATATTCTTGCCATATAACCCACATCTTCTATGAGGGCAAAGGCAAAGGTAACGCCCAGTACAAATCCTGCCATGGAAACCGTAAAGGCAAGTACATTCGGTAATACCACATAAATAAGCTCTGCCAGTGGCTGCCATACATCCATGCGAATCATAAGCTGTTCCAGCGGTCCACTTAAAATAGTTGCCAGGCTGAATCCAAATGCCATGACAGGAGCCGCCAGAATCATGGCACCTATCAAGGCTGCCGCAATAATGCCGAGGGCAATCCATTTTCCGGAATGTTTTCCAAGAGCCTTTTTATCAAACCCGGTCAGTTCCACCTTATTATCCTGTTTCTTAACGGCATCTGCCAGCAAACTGTCAATATATTCATACTTATGTCTGCCGGATACCATTAACCCTTTGTCAGTCTTTTCCAACTCTTTGATGGCTGCTTTTTCCCTGGAAAAAAGGTTCGTTTCCTGTACCTTTTGCGTAAGCTCCTCAAACGTGATGGCAGTATCCTGTCTATAGTACTGCATCAGTTCCGACTGCTTTGCCACTTTTGCCGCAGTAACCGCCTCCGCAAGGCTCTTCTTTAATTCCCCATATCTTTTGGTATCTGAGGCAACGAAACCGATAACCGGAATCCCGGTTCGCTCCGACAACCTGGCTGTATCTATATGAATCCCCTTTTTCTCTGCCACGTCCATAAGATTTAACAGTAAAACAACCGGTGTCTTCGTACCCACAAAGTCCACATACATATAGAGGGAACGCTCCAACTGGGAACTGTCCACTAAAACTGCCACGAGGTCTGCCTTTCCTCCCTGGATATAGTCAGCCGTAATTCTCTCCTCATCGGAACCGGCAGACAGGCTGTAACTTCCGGGCAGGTCAATGATGTTATATTCCTCTCCCTGATGGGTAAATGTTCCTTCTTTACATTCCACCGTCTTGCCAGGCCAGTTACCCACATGCTGATGCGCCCCTGTAAGTCCATTGAATACGGTAGATTTTCCTGCGTTGGGCTGCCCCAACAAAGCTATTGTCTTCTTCATTATCTGCTATCTCCCTTTATCTCAATTCCTTCACAATCCTTCTTACTTAATGCAATCACAGAGTCCCTGCAGTAGAAAAGGACTGGCTGGCTTTTCAGATTCTGAATCACCTGGATGGTGCTCCCTTCCACAATTCCGATGCCGATAAGCCTTGAAAGTAAATGATGGCTTCCACTTACCGAACTGACGGTTCCACGATATCCTGCCTTTGCTTCCGATAGTTTCATGGATTTTTTCCTCCTCATCTCAATACATGGTTAGTTTTAGCTAACTATGATATTCTATGATATAATAAGAAATATATCTATGCCCCTTTCAGTCAAAAAGGTCTGTTTAGCCATGCATTTTAATCCATGCATGGAAAACAGACCTCTTCGTATTTTAGCCCTTATATTTTTTTAAGATACGTCCCATGTATACACAGGATACTACCATAACAATACACTCGGTCAGTGGAAATGCCACCCACACACCGGTTACCTGGAACACTTTTCCCAGAAAATACGCCGCAGGCAACAGAATAACCACCTGTCTTGCTGCCGAGATTATCATACTTGGAATTCCTATGGAAAGTCCCTGCAGTGCATAACAGACCATAATGGATACACAGGCAAAAATAAAACTCAGACTGGTAATACGCAACGCCGTCACGCCCATAACCGTCATCGTCTCCGAAGCATTAAATGCCTCCATAATCCGTCCCGGGAACAGCTGTAGCAGAACAAGTCCAACACAGCCTATTAGTGCAGAATAGATACCGCTTAATTTCACAGCACGCCTTATCCTGTCGTATTTTCCGGTTCCCAGATTATAGGCAACTATCGAGATAAGTGCATTGTTTAAGCCAAACGCCGCCATAGACACAAAGGTATATAGCTTAAAGTAAGCTCCAAATACTGCCGTTGCCGTGGTCGAAAACGTAAGCAGTATTTTATTGATTCCAAAGGACATGATGCTGCTGATAAGCATTGTGATTCCGGCAGGGATTCCCACGGCACAGATAGTTTTTATGGAATAGCCGTCAGGCTTAATTGTATGGAAAGAAAACTGTATCTCCCTGTTATATTTCAGGTTAAACAAAAAGCCAAGCGACATGGCAATAATCTGTCCTATTACGGTAGCAATGGCAGCCCCGGCTGTTCCCATAGCCGGGAACCCAAAATAGCCAAAAATAAGAATCGGGTCAAGTATCATATTGATAACAGCCCCGGTTATCTGGGTTATCATCGTATAGGTCGTTCTTCCGGTTGATTGCAGCAGCTTTTCCAATACTAACTGAAAAATCTGGCCAAAAGAAAAAATACATACAATCGATAAATAGGCAACTCCCATCTCACAGATAGCCTGCTCATCTGTCTGAATCCGGTAAAACCAGTTCACGCCAAAGATTCCAAACAGGAGCAGGATAAAATAGACCAGGAAACTCAGCAACAACCCATTCCCCGCTGTTTTGTTGACCGCTTCCTGCTTCTTCTCCCCGAGAAGACGGGAAAGCAGGGCATTTACACCAACTCCTACACCCGTTCCCAAGGCAACAATTACATTCTGAACCGGAAATGCAAGAGAAACCGCCGTCAGCGCATTCTCTCCATAATTACTGACAAAAATACTGTCTACAATATTATAGAGCGCACCAATCATCATAGATAGGAGCATCGGTGCCGCCATCGTTAATAATAATTTATTTATGGGCATTGTTCCCATTTTCTGTTCTTCCATAGTAATGACTCCTTTCCAATGTTTTCGTATGGAATCATAGCAGGAAATGGCAAATTAGGGAATTAGATATATAGAAACGTCGTTAGAAAAAATTTAATGATTGCCAAGCGGATATTGTCTGGCTATACTGAAAGGGACAGGGAGGATGATTATGAATTCGCAACAACTGCAATGTTTTATTTATGTAGCAGAGAGACTTAATTTTACAAAAGCCGCAGAGGCTTTATATCTGTCTGTTCCCACCATTACCCACCATATCAAAAGTCTGGAAGAGGAAATCGGGGCATCCCTTTTCTATCGAAATTCCCGTGTCGTTAAACTGACAGAACAAGGTGAACGGTTTTATTACAGTGCAAAAGATATCTTTATTCGCATGCAAAATGCCAAAAACCAATTTCGAAATCCCGACGAACAGGAAACTATTACTTTTCGCATCGGATGCATGACCGAAAATATATTTCCAACATTAGAATCTGTCTTAAAGCAGGTTAAAGAAAAATATCCCTATATTCTCCCGAAAGTAATCGTGCGTGAATTTTTCGATTTAAAAAACCTGTACGAAAACCAACAGCTGGAACTGGTCATCGCAACACATGATTTATCCAGTCAGGGCTGCTATAAGAAACTTACCACTTATCAAAGCTATGCAGTTATGGCACCAGACCATCCACTGGCAAAAGAACCGGAACTGTCCTTTGCCCAGATTGCCGAGGAGAACCTGATTACCCTGGCTCCGCGCTGTATCCCTTTTCAAAAGGGAAATCAATTTCAGGAATATCTGACACTTCATGCACAGGACCATGTCCATATCGTAAGTGAAGGAAGGGCAGAGAGCATCCTGTTGGCAAAATGTGGCTATGGTATAGCGCTTTTACCAGGATTTCTGGTTTCGCCCGAAGAAGGTATTGTTTCCATACCCATTACTAACACTATGAACATAGAATATGGCTTTTATTGCAAGAATCTGGAACCACCCATCCGGTATTTTATTGATTCCTACAAAGAGTACGCCCGGTTCTAGAAATATATTAAATGGAGATATAGAATGCAAAAAGACTCTTTTCAGAATAATATGGAACTGTTCCTGTCCGGCTTTCAGGACAGCCTTACCCTTCATCAGAATATGCCGGATGGCTTCATCAATCTGACTGCTTACTCTATCCTTCCGGGTATTTTCCTGGTGATAAACGATATTCATACCCAGTCTGTCCCCAGTAATAGAGAAAATATGCCGCAGGATATTCTGGTTATCAATTATTGTACACAGGGAAGATGCGAATTCAACATCAACGAAGACAGTTACAGTTATGTGGACACAAATATCATGAATATCTCATCCCAGATGGTATCGGATGCGTTCTTCTATCCCTCTTCCTACTACTTTGGATATGAAGTCTATGTATTGTCATCCCGATTTACCGATGAAACAAGAAAAACTTTAGAATTGTTTTCCATTGATATAAAAGAATTGATACAGCTTTATCAAAACGGGGCTGCTTTCTACGCACCTGTTTCCATTGTAAGACTCTGGAAGCATATTGCCGACAACTGCACTGCAGACAACATCGGACAGCTTCGGCTGGATACGCTGCAATTACTGAAATACTTCTGTGACAACAAACCGCTGAAATCCACCAACATTCTCTATCTTTCCAAGGTGCAGGCGATGCTTGCCAAGAAAGCACAGGAAATGCTGACTCGTGATTTAAGCAGCCACCTTTCCATGAAAAGTGTTTCCGAAGAATTAGGCGTCAGCGAAACCAGCCTGAAACGGTATTTCCAGGCGGTCTATGGCACCAATATCTCTACCTATATGAATGAAACCCGCATGAAATACGCTGCCAGACTTCTCTCCTCGTCCAAAGACAGCATTTCCGATATTGCAAAAGCCTGTGGCTATGTCAATCAGGGGCGTTTCGCCAGTGTATTCCGGGAATTCTATGGCATGAAGCCACTCGATTACCGCAGGAATGCAACCGGGCTTACGGATTGATGTTTAGTGAAATTTCTAGATTCCACTGATATCGATTTCATAAATCATTTTTTCGGGAGCTTTTTCCTGTCTGAAAAACATTACCATATACCACGGCAGATATAAAATATTGTCTTCTTTTTCCACATTGGATTTGCAAAAGACAATACTGTTATCAAAATTCCAGGTTTCCACTTCCAGCGCATGATTCATCGCCAGATGCTTCTTAAAATCATTTCCTGACTTTATCTCCACAAGTTCTGCTGACAGTCCCTTTTGCAAAACAAAATCAAGTTCTCCGATTTTTTTAGAATCAAAATAGTGTAGTTCAAATCCATTGGCTTTCAGGTTCTGTGCAAAAGCATTTTCGAGAATACTCCCCATATTCATATCAACATTTCCCATCAGCAGTTCAAACTGAATGTTTTCCATACAGGCAGCGCAAAGTAACCCAACATCGTTCATATACAGTTTGAATAAGTTTCTTTTTTCGTTTAACTGCAATGGTGGCTGAGGTTCCGTCACATTATAACAGGGAATGGCTACTCCTGCATCTGCCAGCCAGTTAAAGCTGTCCTCATACCGTAAATGTCTCGCATTGGAATCAATACTGTTTAGTTTAAATCTTCTGTTTTTTTCACTCAACTGGGCAGGTATGCTGTCAAAAATGGCTTTTACCTTTACCTTTTCATTATCAACTGCATATTTTGCTATATCCAGTCTATATAATTCCAAAATGCTCCGCTGGTTCATGATTACTTTTGCAATGTCATGCGTATCCACATAAATCTGTACACTCTCCGGCATGCCGCCAACAACCAGATAACTGTAAAACAGCTTGCATAATGTCTCATGGACGATATCAGATACCCTGGTCTGCCCGGTATAACATTCCTGTAAATACGCAACGGTACTCTCCTGAACGCCATTCGCCCATAAATATTCTTTAAAATCCAATGGATACATAGGTAATATCTGTTCATACCCAACCGGATACGATTGGATATCCTTATAACGAACTCCCAGAAGTGACCCGGATTCAATATAATCAAACCTTCCATCTTCTACCAGAAATTTTATCGCAGTTCTTACCTGCGGACATTCCTGCACCTCATCAAACAAAATCAAGGTCTTGCCTGGTTCCAATGGCTGTTGCAGATATGCTGTAAGATTGGTAATAATAGTTTCTGTTGTATATTTGCCATCAAAAATATTTGCAGCCTTCTTATCTGTCACAAAGTTAATTTCTGCAAAATACTCGTATTCCTTCTTGCCAAATTCCCGGATAAGCGTTGTCTTTCCAATCTGTCTTGCCCCGATAATGCACAACGCCTTTCTGGTTGCTTCTTTTTTCCACCTTAAAAGATCCTGATATGCTCTTCTCCTTAACATTCATACCCCTCCAAATGCCGGAATTTATATCTTTCTGTTCCCTATTGTAACATTTTTCCCGACTTTTTAGAAGTATTCTGTAACATTTTTCCGCGTTTTTATGTACCATTTTGTAACGTTTTTCATAACATTTCTAATAATGCCTTTACGCCGCCCTACAGAAAATGCCCTACGATACCCTTCGCCCAGGATAAATAGGACGGCACTACCATATCAAGGGCTCTTTTAACCGCCACAACATCTTCCTTCGTCAAATCCCCTGTCTTCTGGAAATAACTGCCTGCCGCTTCCGTATCTCCGATGGCAATCATCGCCTGTGCACTGTCCCCCATGGCAAAATACTTTCCAATGGCTAATGCACCCACAGAAAAATCACCGACAGCCACGGCCCCCAAAGATACAATACCCAGACTAATCGCACCTGCGGTAAAGATTCCGGCGCAAATGCTGCCTGCTGACAGGACTCCCAATGCCAGCATTCCCAGGGAAATGGCTCCCAAAGACAACAATCCGAAGGATAATACCCCCATCGACAATAAGCCCAGGGAAACGATTCCCCTTGCCATGAGTCCAAACGCAATGACTCCTTTTGCATTTAGGCCAACCGCAATAAATCCTCTGGCATTCTTCCCGATATGCCAAAGCGGCATACCCCAAACCATCTTTTTACTCTTCCGCTCCGGCAGACCGATTCCATATCGATAAACGAACATTCCCTTCCTACTGTTGTATATGCCGTCTGTTTCCATCTCATCTTTTAACAGGTAATCCAAGGAACAATGAAACAGTTCACTTATGCGTATAAGCTTTTCTGTCTCCGGGTAACTGATATTACTCTCCCATTTGCTGATAGACTGCCTTGATACTCCCAGGATATCAGCAAGCTGCTCCTGGGTATAATTGTTCTCTTTTCTTAACTTTGCCAGCTTATCTCCTACTGTCATCGTAAGTCCTCCGTTCCCATATTGATAGAATAATGCAGAGCCATGCAAATCTGACTTCTGTCCGTGAATCACGATACCTTTTCCCGGTGCAAAAGACCACCATTCCAAAAGTTCTAAATGTAAACTGCAGGTTGCATCGTTGATTTTACGAGGTTTTTCTTACCTTGCCAGGGTACTGACCAGTTCCTCATAGCGCTCTGATTTTGTTTGGATATCCAGGTCGGTAACACCATAATACTGATAAATATCCCGATATATTTTCTCAAATTTCCGCATTGCCTTCCGGCTGCCACTGCCACCGCCACTAATATAGCCATGGGTTTCCTCTATCAGAATATGAAAATTACTTCCATCCTTATTTTCCTTTTGCAAAATATGCAGTTTGATATCAAAATCCTCTTTTGGTATCTCCCTGGATGCCTTCTGCGTGTTTTTCAAATCCTGTAAATAAGCCTGGATTCCTTCTTGGGAGTCATCGGTAAGTTCTGGTATCTTTGCTGCATCTCCTAATAATTCCGGTGCATATTGTAACATATAGCTATATCGCATGGACTCATACTCCTGCTGATAGGAAACCGTCTCCTTGTCCCGTTCTGTATATCCATACCGTTTCTGTACATAGTGGCATACCTCTTCTATGCTATGACTGCCGCTGCGAATCTGTCTTTCTGCTCTTTTTCGGCGAAGGGCATATCTTTTCTTCTGAAATTTCTGCTTTAACGTAAGTTTCTGTTGCCTGGATGCAATAAAAACCGAAGTCGGTCCATCCGCACCTCCAATTACCGAAACCGCTCCAACACTTTTCTTCCGCATGTCCTCTCCTTTGTCTTTTATCTTTGTCGCTACCAATGATTATGGCAGACTACAGATAAGATATCTACCCCCAATATTTTTTCTTCCTGTAGCAACGCCATAACAACAAAACTCAGCCAGTTATCACAACTGGCTGAGTTTTGTTTCCTATATAATCTTATATATCCAGAATTATCCGGGTATCCGCCTTTCCGCAGAGTGCACTGTATCCTTCCATCAATATTTCTCCCTTTTACTTCACCGGAAGTTGCACCACCTGAACTTCATTGCCATGCTCTTTGATAATTGCCAGTAAATCCTCTGCTTTCAGCCATACCGTGGCGGTGTTCTCATTGGGGTGCACTCCCACAAGCCCGGCTCCCTGGAAGAAATCTTCGTCCAGAAATACCTTTATCTTCCGTTCTGCATCATTTAATACCCCTAAAGGTGTTACCGAACCGGGAATCAGGCTCATTAACTCCATTAACTCACTTTCTGAGGCAAAGCTTAATGGGCGGGTCTGGTTCTCCCGGCGGAAAGCCTTCAAGTCCACTCGTTTGCTGCCCTGAACGGTAATGAGATAATAGTTCTGTTTCTTATCGTCCCGCACGAAAAGGTTCTTCGCATCGGCTTCCGGATAAGGCATCTCAACCTCTGCCAGTTCTTCCATATTGTAGACAGCCTTATGCTCCGTTATCTCATGCCAGATTCCCTTTTCTTCCAGGAACCGGTATATTTCCTGTTTGTTCATGTGTTATTCCCCCTTGTCAGAATCTCTTTCTCCTAACGTAGAATTATACTATTGGTCTTTTTCAAACACCAGTATTTTCTGAGTGATTTTCTTCGCAATCGGAAGCCAGTCAAGCAGTCGCTGCGCCGGCATCAGCACCCGCATTCCCCTGAGAATATTGTCATTCTTTATCTTATGGAAGCCCTCTGCGACCTTGCCCAAATCCCGGAAACAGTCTGCACCAAACACAAACTTAGCTCCGGTCTGCTGAATGGATTTCTCCACATGTTCCCGTTTTACCCACATCTTCGCCAGACATTCCATAAGCACATAGGCATTGTCGAAATTGTCACGGATAATTTTTAACATGGTGGCATTTTCTTCTGCCGTCAGATACATGGAAAGTCCCTCGATAATAAACAGCATCTTTCCCCTGACTTTTATCTCCTTTGCCCAGGACTCGTCCAGAACCGATATGCCAACTGTGGATACCCGCCCACTCTCCTGGTAAATCGCATCCCGGATTGCAATCGTCTCCGGCAAATCCAGGTTATACCAGGTAATTTTTCCATTGTCCATACGATAGAATCTGGTATCCAGCCCGCAGGCAATGTTTACTACGGTACAGTCCGGGTTTTTATCAATAAAATCTTTTACCAGCTCGTCAAACACTATCGTTCTGGCAATCACACCGCCACTCATGGTAGAATCTTTTCCCGCTGCCGAGAAATCATAATCTATCTTATTCACCAGTTCTACCGCCTTGGCATCATAGAACTTACACTTCTTACTCTTAGAATACTGTGCCCTCGCATAAAAGCTCTGTAACATAGTCTCTGCCGCACCGGTAATCACCGGTTTTATTTTCTCTTCCATTTCTCATTCTCCTGTTCTCTTTCCAGTATCTATCGTCTCATATACCTTGCATGCCTTCGCTACTTCTCTTGCCCATCTTTCGGGATAAAGCAATAGTTCTTCATGCCGCAAATCAAACTCTATAATATCCGGGTCTTTAAAGTATTTGAGATAACGCTCCCGGTATTTTTTCCCCATTTTCAGTGCATAGAATACATGAATCGTTGTCCCCGGTACAGATATCTGTTCCGGCAGTGGTGTTACCAGGTCTGAGTAGAACTGGTTTGCCATGCTCTTCTTATCCATATAGGAATAATCCGGTGTATCCTCCCCGGTCATCAACTGCATGAATTTCTTCGTGTAATCATCTGCCTGTTCCATCTTTTTGTTCATAAGGGAAGACATCAGTTTTCCACGCTTCTCTTCCGGCTTCATCATACTGGACATAATCGGTGTGATAATAGCTGTCATGATTTTAGCCGCAAATTTATTCGCCTGGTCCATATCGGAACTGCCGATAATGCCATGTTCCATGTGAATCTTCTGTCGTGAAACCAGTAACCCGATAAAAGAACCGCCCAGTGAGCAGCCATATCCGGCAAAAACTTTTCCCCCGAAATGTTCCTGTATATATGCCTCTATTTTCTCTGTTTCCTCTATCATGGTCGGGAATACCGTATCCTCTGTCTTGTCGAATCCATCGTAGGAAACACAGCATACATAGAAATTATCCGTCAATGGGGGTATCACTTCCCGAAAAGAGCTCCACTGACAACAGGTTCCCGGAAAAAGCATAATCACGGGGTTATACTTATTTCCAAACTCATACACTTTCATTTCTTCCCCTCCGCTTCTCTTTCTGTACTATCTGACAAAAATTCGTTATATTTCAAGAGTTAGTTTTTACTAACTCAAAGTCATATTATCACATTTTTCTTCTATTTCCTAGCACCTGTCATACTTCCACCCAGTACCCCATTATACACATAACGTCCTTCGCATTTTCAGTTTTGGAATTGCCTATAAGAAATTAGAGTAACTGTCATCTGACAATTACTCTAAAAATTCCAACCCATTATCGATATAATGACGCTGCAAAAACTTCCAGTCTATAAGCAGTACATAGAAAACTTTGCCAAAGTAACTGTTATCCACAATTCTTCCATGGTCTAAGACCTTCTTATACGAACCATCCTTTTGGGCAAGCCGGAACTGCACGTAATCATTGTTACCTTCTACACCCGACTGAATCTGTTCCCAGATACTCTGCTCCACTGCCTGCTGTTCTTCCGGGTGTATCAGATTCCGGAACCGGTGCTCCGTAAATTTCCAAAAATCGTCCATATCCTTGCAGCCTGCAAGCTGAATCATTTCCTTATTGGCAAACAGCAAGCTGTCATCCGCCCTGTCTGCCTTATATATCAGGAAAGCTCCCGGCAGATGCTCGGATATATCCTTCAGGGCAAAACCGAGCTGACTCCGCCTTGCCACTTGAAAATTATTCTCATACGCCTGACATCCGTGTTTACCCCGGAGTTTTACTTCATAAAGTGCTCTGTCTGCACAGCGTATAAGACGCATAGGACTTTCTCCCTGAACCGGATATTCCGCATAGCCTAAGGAAATGTAAAAGGGATGCGCTTCATCTCCACAGAAAAAGGTTCTGGTCATTCTGGTAAACTGTTCTATTTTCTCTCGTGCCTGTTCATTGGTAGTATGTTTCAGTATAATCCTGAATTCATCGCCACCGCTTCGTCCAAGAATCGCATCATGCGGAAAAGTTTCTTTCATCGTTTCTGCCATGCGCTGTATGGCTTTATCACCAATAGAATGTCCATACATATCGTTAATGAACTTGAAATCATCAATGTCCATTTCCATGCCTACGCAATGTTCTTCCGGATATTTCTCCAGATACCGGTTGACCTGTTCCTCAAAGCCACTGCGGTTTAACAGTCCGGTTAAAGGGTCCGTTGTCGCCAGTCTTTTGAAATTTCTTCTTCGCTGTTCCAACGCCAGCAGCGCCGCGGTAAGTCCGGTTAAAAGAAGAACAACCAAAAATCCTGCCAGAAAGAGAGCCGTTGTATGGGCACCTTGATTCCATCCTTCTCCAGGCATAACCTCCAGCTTCCAGGAACAACCGCCCAGTTCAAAACCATACGATACCGGATTTGTCAGTTCCTTCCCGGAACTATAGATTTCTTCATATTCCTGAGACAGAGGCGAAATCGTTTTATATAAGGCATACTCATATCCGAAGCTGCCCAGTGCTGCCACCGAATCTGAGAAAATTTCAGGTACCCGGATTATTGCAATCGTAAAGCCCCAGAAAACTTCATCTCCGTTTTCCTGCTGCATATAAACAGGATTCCGGATGGCAATGCCTAGTCCTCCCTGCTTTAAAGGAAAGGGACCCTGCATGATTAACATATCATGGTCTCTGGCATAGCGTGCTACTTCTCCACGTTTTTCATCCTGTAGTAGATTGATTTTACCGAATTCGTTTCCCTCTTCCGGATAAATCTCGGTTACAATCCCATCCGGAGCCAGCTGGATACTTTGGATGGAATCCGTCATCATACCCTTCACGATTTCCTGGAATTTATCTATCTGACCGTTTGCACTGATTACGACTTTTTCCAGTGCATTCGTCATACCAGTCCCCTCACGCAGTTCGCTTGCCATACGTTCTGCATAAGTTACCGCATTGAGTGTTGCGATCTCCCGTACCCGCATCTGGTTATTAATGCGGCTTTGATAGACCACACCGCTCCAGATAAGAATACCAAATATAAATATGACTGCTGGCAGCAGCCATCTTAACTTTTCACCTTTTGTTCCGGACTTTTTCATTCCATTCCCCATTTCTCTACAATATAACTGCAAAGAACGGACAACTTATATAGACAAGCTCCCCGTTCTTGAAATTCATTATGTAATTCCTATGCTCTTCTGGTGTCGATATACCAGATTAACATTTTCACACTGTCTTCTATTCCCAGCTTGCTGCTGTTAATCGTCAGCTCATAGTTACGGGAATCTCCCCACTTATTATCGCAGTAGCTGTTGTGATAATACTTACGTTTCTTATCCATTTTCTTGATGTAGTCCTTTGCATCTTCTTTGGACAAATCATATTTCTTCACAATACGCTCTACTTTAGAATCCATATCACCATTAACGAAAATGGCAATCAGTGCTTTGCTGTCCTTCAGGATTTCTTCTGAGCATCTGCCAACAACAACAAAGGATTCTCCCTTTGCAGCCTTATCCTTAAGATAATCAAACTGCATCTGGGCTACGTTCTCAGATGGTGAGGAACTCATTCCTTTGACCGTTCTGTATAATGCCAGTGTTTTCTTTTCGTCATACTCTTTTAATTTCTTGCTGTCCACATTGCGCTTCTCTGCAATTTCATCTAAAAGATTATGGTCATACAAGGGTAATCCATAATGCTCTGCAAGTTTCTCAGCAATCTCGTGTCCACCACTACCAAATTCTCGTCCAATGGAAATAATTAACTGTTCCACATTATACACCTCCCTTTTATTATATGTATCTTACCCAGATTAATACCGTCGCAATAATCATAACAAGCATGGTTGCCGGTACCATTGCCTTACAGTAAGGACCCCATTTAATAATATGACCTTCTTTTGCTGCTGTTGCAATTCCCACAACGTTTGCAGAAGCTCCGATTGGTGTTGCGCTGCCACCGATATCAGTACCCATGGCAAGAGACCAGGATAATACGGATAAGTCAACGCCCTGTGTAGCTGCCAGACTGTTGATAACAGGAATCATAGTAGCTGCAAATGGAATATTATCAATAAAGGCACTTGCAATAGCGGAAATCCAGATGATAATTGCTACCATAAGATACATATTGCCGCCGCATACCGCACCGATGAAGTTGGCCAGTAACGCAAGAATTCCGGTCTGCTCCAGACCACCTACTACGATAAACAGGCCTACAAAGAATAGCAGTGTATGATAATCTACTTTCTTCAATAGAGTAACAGCATCTTTACCAGCAGTTACCAGTGTCAGAATGGCAATCAATGTTCCAATAAAGGATACGGTCAGTCCTGTGGTAGCATGTGTGATTAACAGAACCACTGCTAACAGGAAAATAACGGTACTGATTGCAAAACCTTTACGGCTCTTGATTGCGGATTCCGGTGATGGCAGAGATGCAATATCAATACTGTCTGCACCATTTTTCATCAGTTCTTTACGGAATACCAGATAAAAATATATTAACACAACTATCAAAGATATTCCAGCTATCAGACCTGTATTTTCGATAAAATCTGCAAAAGAATAACCTAAAGAAGTACCAATGATAATATTCGGCGGGTCTCCACACATGGTAGCAGAACCACCAAGGTTTGCGCAGAATACTTCTGCCAGAATCATTGGAACCGGATTAAATTTCAGTAACTGCGATAACTCTATTGTCACGGCAGCAAGGAATAAAATAACGGTAATACTATCGATGAACATTGCCAGGAAAGATGACAATATCATAAAGGTAACGAAAATGGGAACAACCTTATATCTTACCAGCTTGGCAATTCTCATGCAAAGCCATCTGAAAAATCCAACGTGTGCCATTCCCTCTACCATAATCATCATACCGGCAATAAAAATAATGGTTTCCCAGTTAATTCCTGATGATGTCTCTGCAGCCTGTCCGCCTGCATACCAGAAACTTGTTGTGAAGATACTCTTCAGGTTTAAAGTCTCCCATACGGCATCCATGCTGTGCATACCCACTCCGAATACCAGAATCAAGGTCAGAGCTCCGCATGCTAATGTTACGTACTGTCTCTCCCACTTATCTAAGATGATTAAAACAAACATAGATAAGAAGATAATTACAGCAAAAATCTGTGCCATTTTTTCTCTCCTCCTATTTGTGTTTTCGGCATCTGCCGACTGTCTAATATCATGTCCAATCATGGATTATAACACAATCTTCCAGATAGTCAAACATAAAAGATGGCATTTTTGCTAAGTTTTTGCTAAGCTTATGCCAGGATAATTTATTGTGATATTACAAAAACAGGTATATAATTAAGT
>ERZ1026850.884-NODE-884-length-17252-cov-27.534047_pt1 | contig 17252 bp, 20 predicted proteins | sample MGYA00380155_ERZ1026850 | MGnify/ENA primary metagenome ERZ1026850 (study PRJEB33269, sample SAMEA4719791) | human gut metagenome | biome: human-associated habitat; feature: organic feature; material: feces | place: Cameroon | collected 2013-10 ... | reverse complement strand
ATAAGAGACAGATATAAAACCGAATCAACTGAAAGAAATTATCTATCTTATGATGAATAGACAGGTCTTGTAATTGGTGGAAATAACGAAAACATATATGGTGTATTTCGTATAGGTACTGATGAAAATGAATTTACTAAAGTATTCGGTATTAAAATGGAATATAGAACTGGAGATGTCGATACTAGTAAATTTATAGACACATTAGAACACTTAGGAGTTAAAGGTTTCTTCTTCGTTAGATAGAATAGAATACCTATAAGAATATGCCAAGCTTTGACAATAGGAATAGTTGGAGATTCTGGTATGCCAGCTCCTATATCTTCTAGTGATTAGTTAATTACAGAGAAATTCTTTTGTAAAGGTGTATCACAAGTTGGCAAGAATCCTAAAGACACTGATTACTTAATAAGTAAAAGTAAATATAGTAAGCGTCTTACTTTATTAGAAAAGGCTAAGGCTGAATCTACAGGAGCTTTTTGTCCAGATTATGATGTTAATTACATATCTCTAAATTCATTATTCTGTGGTGAAACATATGCTGTAGAACCAGTATGCAATTTAGGATTTAGTAGATACAATGCTTCTTCAAGGTTATATGAAACTAAGAATGTTAGCTATTCTGAAACTAAGCCAACTAGATATGAGTTACCTATATTAGGTGTAGAAGATAATGTTAAGCAAGTCGGTTTAAACGGTCGATTATTTACATCTTGTTTAGGCAATGCTGCTGAATTTAAATATCATAGAGGTTTAAAAAATGATGCATTATTTCCATATCGTGCAATTTTTGGGCCTTATTTAGCTTTAGATGGCTATGAATAGAAGTTCGGAGATTTAATTAATATATGTTATAATAACCATGAATCTGATTTAGAATTATTAAAGATTAGAAGTACTAATTAGGCAGCTTATGAAGCTATATCTGATAGAATACCTATCAAGGAATTAGATGCAAGTGCTATCTATTACAGAGGTGACTCTTACATTTGTACATTTACACATCGACTAAATCGTAATTTTACTAGTGATTCAGCACCTACTAACGATTTAATAGTTGATGAATTAACTCTTGATAAGTATATTGATTCTTATGAGGATGAAAAAGACGAACATAATATTAATGTAGGCGACTTGAATGTAGTTGACATAGGAACATGGTTCACATTTCCAATTATATCTAATTTTAATTTAAATGTTAGGTCATTAGACGAATCTAATACTGATGAAATGAAAATTACTAAGCATGCTAGAGGATTCTATCCTTATTATGATGCTAAAGCTATAAGTACTTTAAAAATTCCAGAAGCATTATGCTATAATAAAGGATTTGCTAAATCTACATCTGATAGATATAACTTTGAATTATCTGATGTACCAGCACTTAAAAATGATTTTAAAAATAGAATATATTATTCTAACTTGAATATTACTGATGCTTATAAAAATGGCTTTAGAGTATTTCAAGCTAAGAACTACAGAGATTATCCAAAAACTTATGGTAGTATTACTAAGTTAATAGAAGTCTCAGGTAATATTTTATGTATATTTGAGCATGGTATTGCTTTAATTCCAGTAAATGAACGTGTTTAGACTGGTGAAGGTGATGGTGGTAATATTTATATTAATACAAATAATGTATTACCAGAAAATCCAAGAATTATATCGGATAAATTAGGAAGTCAATGGTAGGAATCTATTATTAAAACTTAGAGAGGTATATATGGAGTTGATACAGTAGCTAAAAAGATATGGTTAATTACTGATAGTGGAATAGAATGCATATCCGATTTCTGTATTTAGGAATTTCTTAACAATAATATATCATTAAAAGAATACGATACGACTCCTACTATAGGTATTAGAAATGTAAAAACACATTATAATGCTGGTAAATAGGATGTTATGTTTACATTCTATGATAGTTAGGATGGTTTTGAAGAAACTAGTTGGAATATTTGCTATAATGAAATATTGTAGAAGTGGACTACCTTTTATAGTTGGATGCCAAGTTATTCGGAGAATATAGACAATGTAATGTTTAGTTTTGATAGAGATGCTTCTAAAGCTATAGCTAAACTAAATGATGATTCAGCTATTGCACTTACTAATCACATAATTACTGAGCCAGATCCTAAGTAGGCAGACTATAGTTTAGGTACAATAGGCGAATTAAGTATAGTAAATTAGCCTTATGACATAATTGATACAATATATAGTATTGAACCAGATCCTTTTGGCAATAATAAGCACTTTATAATAGAAGGTAATGTACTAAAATGTACTACTACATACAGTAAATTAAATTCTGATGAACCAGATAGATTAGTTATTTATTTAAATATAAAAGCGGCTTTTAAAGTTAAAGTTGCAAACGAAACTGACCCAATAGACTAGTAGATTGAACGTATTGTAGCTCTTGTATTAGATAAAAACTAGAGTAAATTATCTACTTCTTTTTGGAAGCATGGATAGGCAGGTTTATTTGATGTAAAAGAGACAATTAGACCAACATAGTGGTATGGGAAATAGCATCCTTTTGAATTTGAATTTGTGGTAGTAGATAGGCCAGAAACTCATAAAATATTTGATGATATGCAAATTATAGCCAATAAAGCTAAACCAGATTCATTTCATTATGAAATAATAGGTGAATGTTATAATTTTGCTAATGATAAATAGAATATGTACTTTAGGCAAGAAGCTATTAAATCTATTTGGAATTATAATGGAGTAAATATTAAATATGATAAGCAATACAATAATATAATTCCAGTACAAAATAGAAAATCTGCAGATTTAGTTCACACATACTATGATAGAAAAGAACCTATAAATTTAATGTATGATTATTACGTTGCTCATACTAATGATAGTAACCATGATTACAGACACATATCAGGTGCCGAAATAATCAAATATAAAAATAGAGACGAATATTTTATATAGATGCATACTCCAGCAATAGCATTAGAAGATTAGCAAGATACTACTGCCAGTAACTATGGAGGTAGAGGTCTTATAGCTTCAAATATGTAGTATTTAGAGGATAAATGGAGAGTACAAATAAATCCTTTAGAAGTATGTTATTGTAATGAATATAATGATAATAACTTTATCAACTCTACTTGGTTAAGTAACAATGGAAAATTAGTTCCACCATTAAGCATTTTTAATTCTCCAATACCAGAAGAAATTAAAAAGAATAATTCTTTTAAGTTGCCTAATGATGGAGCTTATGCTAGTATTACACCCCCATCGTCGTGTTTAGATACTAAATAGTGGGTAAGAAATCAAACCGCTATAAAAGATAAATTTATGAAAGTAAAAATTAGATATAAAGGTGATGAACTCGCTATAATTAATTTTATTAAAACATTATATGAAACAAGTTATGCTTGATTTAGGAAGTTCTCCTTATAAAAAACTTTTTTAGTAGTGGATTCCAACTAATACTGCCGCTACTTTTTCGGCAGTTGGTATCACTCCTATGCAGTAGTAGCCATAGGTATATCAACCTCTTTTATCATCTCCATTAAATACAAATCTTAACTAGCAAACAATTAATAATGTTAAAAACTAGCAAAAGTTAAATTCTCTTAATGCTAATTAGAAACGTATCTAGGATAGAAGATAGAAATTAAATGATACATTTCAAACTATAGGATAGGTTTCTGATACACTAGGTTCTGTTTTACCATAGAATAGTGCTTATGATGGTACTTATGGCGGAATAACTTAGGGAATTGATAGTGCTTATGATTAGGCTTCTAATGCAGTAACGATGTTTAATCCTTTAATTGGTGGCATTATGAAAACTGCTGGATTTGTAAATAAAGGATTAAATGCTTTAGGCGTTGGTACTGACGGATAGACTGCCACAGATGCTATACTAGGTAGTAGTCTACTCGGATTAACTCCTATAGGTCTAGCTAATAGTTTAGGTGCCAAAAGTACTGATACATTTTATTAGAATGATGATGCTCTAGCTTAGGTCGGTGGTAACTATGCAGGTTCCACTGATTTGTTTAAAACTGCTAAAGCTAAATCTAATAAGAAATATGGATTATTTAGTAGTGGTGCTAGACATAGAGCTAATTAGCTTATAGCTAATGCACAAGGATAGATGAACACTATTACCGACATAGCTGATTAGGCATAGCGTGATTTAGCTTTAGACGGAATGGCTAATTATTAGTTATATCAATTAAGATAGAATGGAGGTCCACAAGCTATGTATGTAGCGGCTAAAGGTGCTAAATTACGAATTAAAAAAGTTTGTAATAAAGTACATAAAAAACTAAAAGGTGGTACTATAACTCCTCAACCATTTGTTCCTGTTATAACTTTAACTAATACTATTAAATTATAGTAGGGAGGAAATGTTAAACCAACTAATAGGACTATTGAACAGTTAATTACTTACGCTAAAGAAGTAAATCCCAGATTTATTCAACGTATGTCAGAACCATTACGATATATAACTTTACCAGATGGTTAGAGAGCAACTCATAAAATGAGCTGGAGTACCGCTGAATTTGACGGTAAAGAAAAGCCTTTTATATATTCACAAATATAGGAGAACGACAAAGGGGACTTGGAAGATTTTGGTGATTAGGCAGCTAAAAGGGCTTTAGATAACAAGAATTATTTACTTGTTAATTCACCTGAAGAAGCTGAATTGTTCACTAATAGTAATGATTTATAGCATGGTTATAAATAGGGATGGAAAGAATTTTTCACGCCTTTTTATAAAGAAGGTGGCATTGCTATAAAAATTACTATAGTCAAAGACTAGGAAGAACCTAAAGAGAATGACAACTCTGAACCAAATGTTATCCCTGAAGGAGCTTTGCATGCTCATAAACATAATATTGAAAATACTAAAAGTTTGACTTAGAAAGGTATTCCTGTAGTAGATGATTCAGGATATTAGTGTGCTGAAATAGAAAAAGATGAGATTATTCTAAACCTAAAACTTACTAATCAATTAGAAGAATTACAAAAACAATATGAAAAAGCAAGTAAAAAAGAACAAGATAAGTTAGCTATTGAAGCTGGTAAGTTATTAGTTCAAGAAATATTACACAATACCATTGATAACACTGGTCTTATTGATAAGTGTGAAAAAGGAGGTAAAATAAATGGATCTAAGTGATTTATTAGTTTCTTACAATCAAGTATCTGCTCCATCATACTATGAAAATACGATTGAACCTACTATAATGACTCCTATGGATTTTAGTTCTAATGAAATATCTAGAGTTAGACAATTACCTAAATTTGAAGGATTTACTACTAATATATTAGAAGACTAGCAACCTAGAGAATATAGTCCAAATGAAATAGTGTAGTATTTTATAGATAAAGGATTAACTAAAGCGTAGGCTAAAGGAATTTATGGCAATCTTATGTAGGAATCTAGAGGCAATATTAAAGCTAGATCTACAGATGGTTATAATTCTTATGGATTAGCTTAGTGGACAGGAGCACGTAAAGCTAGATTGTTTAATAAATATGGAAATAATCCTAATATGTAGCAACAATTAGATTTTTTGTGGCATGAATTAAATACTACAGAAAATAAAGCTTTAGTAGCCCTATAGAATACATCAAGTGTAGAAGATGCAACTCGTGTATTTATGCAAAAATTTGAACGCCCTGCTTAGAGTGCTGCAAATTTAAAGCGTAGAATAAATTATGCTAAAAATGGATAAGAAACTTATAATAGTAGGAGATAAAGAATATACTGTAGAATTAGCAACTACTGAACAATAGCAAAAAGAAGGATTGCAAGGTAGAGAATTTTTAGCTAAAGATGCAGGAATGTTATTTGTTTATGATAAACCGCAAGATAAAGTAGAATTTTGGATGAAAGATACTTTAATACCGTTAGATTAGATAGGTATAAATGAAGATGGTGAAGTTAATAAAGTTTACACAGCAAAAGCTAAAGATGACAAATTAGAACCATTTAATGATATACTTTATTTATTAGAAGTAAATGCTAACTCTGGAATTAAAGAAGGGGATTAGTTTGATTTTGATGAGGGCATAGACCCTAATAAATATGTAATGAAGGTTATAGCATCTGATGGTACTACTCAAGCATAGCTTCAAGGTGGTGAACGTATATTTAGTCGTATTTCTACTAAACAATTAATCTAGTGGGCTAAAAAAGCTGAAGCTAGTAAAGATAATCCAGAGTAGTTTGACAAATACTGTAAGAGATTAGGAAAAAGAATATTTAGAGAAATACATGCACAAGATACAAGAGAACCTGAATATGTAAATAAATAAGATATAAACAAATTCTATCGTAATAAACTTTTCCATTATACATTTTTTCATTTTATATTATCACTCTTTTTACTAAAAGTTTATTATTGGTAGTAAGATAAATTAAACGTTTAACTAAATCTATTAATTATGAAATTTGTAAATAAATTTTAGCAAGGAGGCGAAATGCCTCAAGGTGGTCAGCAAGACCCACAAGCTGTATTGCTCTAGGGAGCACAGCAAGCTGTTTAGAACCAGGATTGTTAGATTGCAATTCAAGTATGTCAGATGCTTCTTGAAATGATGGGCGGTGGCGGAGAGCAAGCCCCTGCTCCTGCACCAGAACAAGAAACACAAGAACCCGTTTACAGACGTGGTGGACGTTTGGTTCGTAGAATTAGCAAGTAATTTAATTAATTTAAGGGGTATATCTAATTTATTTAGGTGTACCCCTAAATTTTTATTATGGCACAAACAATTAATTACGGAAATAATAAATTAGACTATAAGGATTTTATTACTAATTTATCAAGTAATGTAGATTCTTACGTCAATTCTCATCCAGAATGGTCTGAAACATAGAAGAATTTATTTAAAGATTACTACGGTAAGTTAAAAACTGCTATGTAGGATTCTTTAGATAATAATACAGACAGATTCAGCATTGATGAATTTGGTACTATTACTGACAAATATGGTGAATTTAAAGATGCTACTGATGAAGATAATTTAATAGATAAACATGGTAATTTAATTACAGATACCTCTAACCTAAGTGCTAAAAAGAAAGCTAAACTTACAGCTTTTAAAGTTCCGTAGTTGTTAGCTAATTATGCACATTCAATAGCTAGTGCTACTGTTAAGAAAATGGGAGAATAGAAGAAATCTATTCCAGCATTTGCTGATTATTGGCAGCAATAGCATGACCCTGAACATAATCTTACGGATTAGGACTTTTGGACATCATTAGATGAAAAAGGAAAATATACAAATAGAATTGCTCAAACATTAGAAGATTTAAATAAGTATACTTCTAGTTATAATTTATCGGAGGAATAGTTATAGAATCTAGAAGCTTATAAGGCTTTATTAAATTCTAATAATGTAGGAACTGATTAGTGGAAAAAAGACCTACGTATGTAGGCAGCTAAATTAGGCTTTGGTAAGTGGAACGATTAGTTCTTTGGTTTAGTATCTCCTAAACTAGTTGAAGAAGAACCTACAGTAAATCCTAACGATGAGAAATGGCTACTTGCTAATGTAGCTACAGATGAAGATAGAGCTAATTGGCAAAAATACCCAGGTTCTAGAGAAACTATATTAAATAAACTTAAAAACATTTATCGTTTAGGAGAAAAAAAGGTTGAGGATGATGCTAATGCTTTAGAAAAGCAGTTAACAGATGAGACTAATCAAAAGAAATGGGATGCTTATCTTAAAGCTAATCCTTGGTATTTTGATGCTACTAAACGTAAATATACTAATGATCAAATATTTGGTATAGGACAAATTAATAATAGAAAAGATTGGCATCTTGAAGAAGGATCTAATCTTTATAGTGCTCTTAAAAATTTAAATACTTGGTTAGGTAAATTTAAAGCACATAATGATTTATTAGATAAAAATATAGTTGAACTAACTAATCAGTATGGTCAAAAGTATAATCTAAAGAACTATGGAGAATTACTTGCTTATGCTAAACCTCTATTGGATAAAATGTCTGAGGCACAAGGTACATAGTGGTGGGCAAATAACTTCGATAAAGTTCAGGACAAATAGGGTAACGAAATATTTAAAGTGAAAAACTCTAAAACTCCTAGTGGAGAGTATTTATATTTAATGTTTAAAAACGGAAAGTTATATACTTATTACTCTAAACCATATTAGGACTTATATAGAGAAGTTACAAAAGCACAGCTTGGTGTAAAGCTTATTTCTAAAGAATAGGCAGACAAACAAGCATATTTAGAAAATCTACCTAATAGAGCCAAAGCTAATAAAGTTACAGTTAATTAGTAGAAAAACTTAGATAGAACAGATTTTACTGCTAGCGAATATGCTAGAATGGCTGGAGTTGTATCTGATATTGGTTCAGTAATAACAGCATTGGCATCTCCTGCTAGTGGCGGTATGGGTTCGATAGCAAGTATCGGTCTAGGACTAGGATCTACCGCAGCAAATGCTTATGCTGACTACACTGATGGCACAATGTCTAATTGGGATGCTACTAAGAATCTATTTACTAATGTTGGTCTAGATTTACTTGGAAGTGTAACTGGTGGAACTGCTAAATATGGTAAAATAGTAAAGACTGTAGCTAAGTTTGCACCTAGGTTATTAGCTGCTTATGGTACTTTAGGTACAGTAGAGAATATGCCATAGATTGTAGCTTCTACTAAGAAGTTTATAAATAATCCATCAAAAATTAATGTTCAAGATTTATAGAACATAACTTAGGGTATTGGTTTAGTAACAGGACTTAGTAGTGCTACAGCACGTAAAGTTAAATAGAATAACAGTACTGTAGTAGGTACAAGAGTAGGTGTAAAAATGCGTGATAAAAATACAGGAGAAGTAAAAACTTTTGTATTTAAAGGTGATGATGCTAAAACGATTCGTAATGCTAAGGACAATGCTGGAATACAAGGAGTAATTGATAAACATCCTGAACTAAAGGGGTACTCTTTAGAGCAAGTTAATAAGGTAGGCATGTTTCCACATTTAAGGAAGCTTAGAGATGAAAATAAGCATTGGTAGTCGCCATTTACTTACAACTCTGATAAAACCTAGATTTATGATGTATATACTAATGATAGAGGAAAAACTTTATATTCTACTAAAGAGGGCATAAGAGGTTGGCTCTAGCCTTATGGTAATGATACAGAACATGTAAAAGTAGGACAGCTTAATAGACAACAAACTTCTTCTGTACCTTCTAATTCTTCTGGAAATTCATCTACTAATCCTAGTAATCCTACTTCAGTTGATTTTAGTAAAGCTCAAGCTGAAGCACAAGTAAACTTAGCTCCTGGTTCTGCTTATTAGAAACTAAGAGATACAATAAAAAGAACTCGTGGTATTATAGCTTCTGACTTAGCAGCTAGCCGTGAAATTTCAGCTACAGCCTACAGAAATGCTTTAAAATAGGATATAGAAGAGTTAAGGTCTATGACTCCAGAATATAATAAACTTCGAGCAATGACCTAGACTAGTCCTATAGGAAAAAGTATTAAAGATGTCGAAAATGGTTAGACTATTTTAAGAAATTGGCAAGACATTGTTAAAAAATATAATTTAAAATATAAAGAAGGAGGAGTAATAAAAGCACAAAAAGGTACTAAGACTGATTGGCGTTTAGGATTAACTCCTTATGATGTTAACAAATATAAAACAACATTAGACACATCTAATCTATATGCTGGTGATTTATCTAATGGACTAAAACCAGCTTGGGTGTCTAATAAAGCAGGCAACGCTACTGGTAGGTATACTCCTACTTCAGGATTTACTAGAGAATAGGTTTAGACTATTTAGAATAATCCTTACTATAAAAATTTTGGAGATGTATTATTTAGTGGTAATGAGTTTAGCGAAACAGGTAAAGCTTGGGCATAGGCAAACGATAAATTATTACCAAAAGGTTCTACTGCTACTTTCTATGATATAAACGGTAATCTAAGAACATCATGGACTGCTAATAATAATGATCCTTATGGCAGATCTCCTCAGAAATTCACTAATTTAAAAGACTATGTAAATTATATGCGTAATGACGATTTACTTGGAGCAAGACATAATATATTTGTTAATCAAGGAAAACGTTACTATTATTTAGATGATAATAAATAGAGAGTATATGTAGATCCTAATGTTATATCTAAATATAAATTAGCGGATAATACTACATAGGAATGGGATCCAAATACATTTACTAATTGGACTGATTAGGAAATAGTAGGATTAGCTCCAGAAAAGAGTCAGATGACTGATTTAGGTGATAATAGAAATATAGAAGAACCTAAACAGAAATTTAGTCTTAAAAATATATCTCCAACATTATTATATGGTATTCCTAGAGCTATTGCTGCTGATAGAATAAATAGAAAAATAACTAATCTAAGTAAAACTAATCCACTTTTATTGGAACCAATGTCTATGCATCGTAATATTTATTCAGATTATAATGCAGAAACAACAGGTTATAATAACTGGGCTTAGCTTAGAAATTTAGCATCATAGCCCGTAAGTTCAGATGCTAACTTAAATACTGCCGCTAGACTAGAAGCTAATCTAAAAGGTTAGCAAATGTATCAGCAAGCTAAAGCTCAAAGTGATTAGATAGCTAGACAGTCAGCTGAAGCTTCTTGGGAGCAAGAAAAAGCAAATAAACAAAATGCTTGGCAAATTGCTAATACTAATAGAGAATCTGTACACACTAATAATGAAGATAATAGAAAGCGTGAAGCTGCATATTATACTTAGAAATATTAGATTTGGGATACATTAGCTCAAGAATTACAGAAGGATGCTCTTACTGATTATCAAATTAATCGAGCACGCGCAGATAAATTTGCACAAGAACATATTAAAGACTATGTTAAACAACAAATGTAGAATCCAACTGTATATTCTAGATATGGATTAAGTAAAGCTGATGTTGATTTGTGGGCAGACATTGCTAATGGGTTTAAATCTACTACAGACTTAACAGATGCTGAAAAATAGTCCTTTATACGAGTTTCTTAGGCAGCATCCAATCTTGAAAATGATAGTATTATGGATTATTTTAATATTCCTAAATCTAAATACTATGTATAGTATAATACTCCTGCATTTAGACCTAATATTACTTTTGAAAAACGTATTGCTAAAAAAGGAGGTAAATTGGACATTGAATTTTTAAAGGCAGCTGCAAAAGATGCCGATAGATTTTATAAAACCACTAAAGATTTTGCCGATAGAACTGAAAGAGCTATAGCAAGATTACAAGGTTCAAAAAAGAAGAAAAGAAGTAAATGATATTTAAATTTCAATAGGGAGGTGCCATGCCTCCCTTAGTTTCTTATACTCCAGTTATTATATAGGATAGAAGAACCTTAGGAGATGGTGAAACCACTACCACTAGTTCGACTACCGATAAAGGAGAAATTACACAAAAAGATACTCTAAAGATGATATAGGAAATGTTAAATGGTTTGCCAAGTGATTAGGCTGTGGCCATGAAACAACTTACACCATTATTTCAAGCTCCACTATCAAAATGGGAACCCACATCATCTTAGAACATAGCTACTAAATACCTTAAAGCACTGAGCACTTTATCCAATTTAAAGTTCAATAAAGAACAATATGATAAAGCTTTGGATATAGCTAAAGGTAAAGATAGCTTAAATGAAGCTGCTATTACTGCTAATGGATACGTATATTGTGTAAATATTAAAGATAAAAATGACTACAAACTTCTTAGTCCAGAATAGATTAAGAAATAGGATACATATACTCCTATTACAAATCAAGATTTATTATGGCTTAGAGCAAATAATCCGAGTCTTGCTTTCTAGAATGATTTGTTTAATACTATTAACAGTAGTTCTAGTATGAAGGAAATTGTTGCTACTATTAAAGCTATAACAGCAAATTTAGGATCAAGTTAGCAAGATACAACTTTATATGCAACTGCTCCATCAGGAACTGTAGTAGACAGTTTAAATACAATTAAGCAATTACTATAGAATTAGCCAGATAAGGTTGACCTTACTCTACAAGATCTATATAAACATAATGATAAGAGTAGTACTTAGTTACAGTAGGCGTAGCACGCTTTAAATTGGCTATATAGACAACTATCTGATAGTCAAAGAGCCTTAATTAAACTAAAAACTCCTGAAGGAACAGAAGAATAGGTTAAATAGTTAATGTATGAAGCCATTGCGGCAAGTATGTCTGATTCTATTACTACTGATTGGACTTTAGCTGGAGGGCCTTCATTTAAGACAGCATCTAAACAAGCTAATACTGGTACTAAAGATAGTACTGATATGAAAGCTTCTTTCTTAACTAATTTATTAACTTCTTAGGGGGCTTCCTAGACAACTCCAATTACTATAGATAGAGGAGATGGTACTCAGTTAAATGTTAATGGAGCTTTCTATAATTTAGTTCCTAATGAAAAATCTCAAGAGCCAATTACCAACACATCAATGGCGGATATGTTAGCTAAATCTGGTATATAGAGATTAGCAACTAATTTATAGGCCATAACATTTGGAGACTAGAAAGTATCTATGTAGCAATTGAATAATATAGCATATCTAAATGCAGGTATTGTTAGAGCTAATCTTCCTAAAAATGAAGATGGTACAGTTAAATTATCAGTATTAGAAGACTTTAATTAGGCCATGAATGAAATTAAGTTATTAGGAGATAATGCTTCTAAATAGCAAGTGTCTGCTATTATTAATAAGTATAGATTAAATTCTTACATTCTGCCTAATGGAGCAGCTAATCCTTAGACTTGTGGTACTTTCTTAATTACAGAAGGTTATACTAATGAAGACGTTATTAATACTAACAATTCTAAGTTTATTAAGAATAAAAACTTCACAGACGAGGAAGAAGAATTAATAAATAGTGCGATAAATTCAACTAAATAGAAAGGAGATAAGAAATTTGATATAGGTGGATATTTCACAGATACTTATAAAGCTGCAATTTATATACCTATCACAAATAACCTTAATACTGCCTTACAAAATAGCGGTCTTGATTAGGATGAAGCAGACACTTTAGAGTAGAAATATCAAAGATTTAATAAGATGAATCAAGCAAAATCAACAAGCGCTGATATACTATGACAAATGATTGGTTAGTAGCTAATCTAAATAATCCAGACTTCACAGTATCTGATTTTTAGAATATAGCAGATATGTCCACTGCTAATACATAGATGCTATCTAAAGATAAGTACTTGAAGTCTGATTTTATAAAAAATAATGATGCTTTCAAAGATAATAACGGATAGTTTTCACAAAGAAAATTTGACGAGTATTATAATTAGCAATTAAATAGATTTCAAGATTTTAGAACAAATAATACTCCTGATGGATTAGAATATGATGTATTTGATGTTAGAAGAACTCCATCTTCTAAAGTAAAAAAGGATAATTTAAGTATATCAAAGAGTTTATATAATCCAGATAGACAATAGATAGGTATTGAGGGTGTTAATATATGGAGTGATCCAGAATTAAGCAAAGCTGAAATAGCTCAATCATAGCAAGTATTTAATACTGAAACTGGTAAATTTGAAGATTATACACCACATGACCAAGCTCTATTTAACGGAAAAACTGATTTCGGATTAAGCTGGATTAAATCATTGTTTTCTGACCCATTAGTTTTAGCTACTTATGATAAAGATGAAGTAGATAAATATGGACGAAAACATTATAAAGGCGAATATAAACTTAATGATAATGGTACTTATTACTATGAAACATTAAATGGTAGGTCTCCTATTGGTAAAGAAGTACTATCTTCTTTAGATAATTTAACAGTAGAAGGTACTAAATTAAATAAATATGATTTCTTTGATTCTGATGATATAGAAAAATCAGTAACTGGAACAGTTGCAAAAAATGTAGCTTAGTTACTACCTATATTTATAGGAGGCCCTGTAGCTACAGCATACTCAACTTTGATTATCTCTAAAGAAATGGCCAAATCACTACCAATGTTATATAACATGGCTAGTGCATTAATTGGTGGAGGAGATAGTCCAGCTTGGTTAAATTCTATAGCTGCTATGGGAGATAAATTTTCTTCTAATACTTCACAATATGCAAAAGAACATACGTTCTCATTTGAAAATTTCGGTAACTTAGTTGCAGATGTAGCATTACAATGGGGTTAGCAAAAAACTATAGCTAAAGCATTTAATAAAATGCGCGGAAGTAAGAATTTAGTTACAGATGCTTACAAAAATGCAGAAGCTTTATATTTATCTAAAGCTATACAACCAGAATGGATGGCCTAGGCTGGAAATCCTGCTAATTGGATGGATAGTGCTTTAGGTAAAGCTTGTATAAAGAAGTTTGTACCCGCTGCTGAAAAAGCTATGGTAGCTTAGACTTAGTTAGGTAGAGATGCTTCTTTAGCATATATGGCTATTATATCTAATTCAGATGTATATAATGATGCTTTACAAAATGGTGCTTCTAGACAAGAAGCCGCTGCAGTTGCTTTAGGTAGTACTTTAGGTATGTTTGCTGTTGATAAGTATGCTCACTTAGGTGAAGTATTCTTTGATGATGCTACAGAAGATAGTGTAAAAGCTGCTAGACAGGCTCTTAAAAATGAACTTAGTGGTGATAAAGGATTGCAAGAAGTAATGACCAAAGGAATCATTAACAATCCAGAAGTAGCTAAAAATGGAGCTAAACGATATTTAACTATTATTAATAATACTGCTAATAAAGTTAAAGATTTATTCAATAATTTTAATGAAGATTTAAAATATCATACATTAGGTTTCTTTGGAAAAGCAATTGGTGAAGGTACTGAAGAAGTTGCAGAAGAATTAGTAACCGATACAGCTAAGTCTATCTATGAATTAGCTGGTTATTTAGGAGCCAATACATCTTCTAAAGATATAGGTGCTTGGGATAATGCCTTTGATAGATATACTATGTCTTTCTTAGGAGGTGCAGTCGGTGGTGGTATTTTCTATGCCAAAGAAGCATTTTAGAATCCAAGTATGCGTGCTAATAAGCAAGACCAAGAAATGGCTGCCCTTATTAGGAATGGTCATGCTTAGGAATTAAGGGACTAGGTAGAGTATCTTAGGAAAAAAGGTAAGTTAGGTAGTACTAATTTATCAGGAACTAAATACAATGAAACTACTGACGATAAAGGTAATATTACTGGAAGAGTTTGGTTAACTGCCGAAAATGCTTCAGACTCATAGAATGAACTAATAGCTAAGCACTTAAATAATAAAATAACTGCTATAGAATCTGTTATTAATAATAACGAACTCAATCTAAATGATGAGTAGTTATTTTAGAATATGGTATTATAGGAAGCTAGATACCAAGCTTACTAGGAAAATGCAGCTATAACAGGTTATTATGATTAGTTTAATGATGTATTTACAGATATAGCTGATGCTTAGTTGGACTATAATAAAGCAGCGAAAACTGTAGACGGAACAGTTAACGGTGAAATAATACCTAATGATACATATTTACATGGTTTAACTCCAGAACAGCAAGCTATAAGAACAGAGAATCTTGAAAAGCTTAAACAAAAACTAGACGCTGCTAGAGAAAGAAAAAATCAATTCTTATCAGGAGATATATCTATTGATTACATTCGTAAACTTAACTTTGCTATGGATAAAGTATTACATAGCTAGTTTATGGATATAGACCCAGACTAGCTATGGAATCAAATGTTTCCTGGCAAAAAGAAAAAGGATGCAAGTGCTGAAGAATTACTTCAATATAATGAAAAGTTAGAGGCTTAGTAGAATTTTACTAGTAAAGAACAATTAACCCAGGCTTGGAATAGATTTAAATCTATTGAAGACACGCTAAAACCTACATTACATAATCTAGGTATTGAATCTAAGGATTATCTTAAATATTTTGAGTAGTGGCAACAACTAGCTTAGTAGTTAGGGGAAATAAAACACCAAGTTAAAGGCTGGGATGATAAATTAGACTCTGAATCTGACGATGATTTTAAAAATAGAGATACAAAACTATAGTTAGAAACAGGAGAGGAATCTGACGAAGATTTTACACTTAGAAAAAGTAACAGAATAAAAGAACTAAATACCTATAATGAAGCTCAAGATGCAAAATGGGTTCAAGAAGTAGAAGCTTTACTATCTAAAATTAATTATCAAGTAGATCCTATTACATTATAGTAGTTAAATCGTGCTATACCTTTAAGAATAAAAGATATTATACGCTATACAACTACTAAATACCCAGAACTTGGTAATTCTTTAACTCTTATTAATCCTGATTTATCAAATATTGACGAAGTTAAGCAAAAGTTAAGAGAGGTTTAGAATGTTAAAATAAAAGAATCATTATAGAGTTCTTTAAAAGAGCTTAGAGAAGGAGAATTTATAGATATAGATGGTAATAAAACTATATTACCAGAATTTGATGATTATACCACTATTAGTGATTTAGAAGACGATGAACAGCGTTAGAATATAGTAGATTTCTTAAATGATTCCCTATCTCCAGAGAGTACGAATAAAGTAATGTAGTTACTGGATAGATTAGCTCCTTATGTAGAAAAAGATGCTCCTATACAGGATTTTATAACTGATGGAGTTATTAATGATATTGATGATGAACTAAACACTGGCCCTATATTTGATGCTGCTATATCTGATATACTTAATAATCCTATCGTAAAATTAAGGTAGAAGCTTCAAAGTTCTGTTAAAAATCCAATACTAGAAATTACTAAAGAATTAGTAGATAAAGTATTAAATGGTAAGAGATAGGAAGACGTTGCTAAAGCCTTAAATATTATATAGCATAACTACGACAATATTGACAGCATAGAAGATTTGGAACTTGATGCAGCTCAGTTACAAACACTTACTATGACTAGAGATGCTTTGCAATTAGTAGCTACTTATATATATGCTGCTAGTAGTGAACCTACATCTGAAAATGCAATAGGACATAATAAAGTAATAAATTAGTATGCTAAAAATCATAGTGATAAAATTCTTAATTTTGAAGAACTGCCTGAAATAGATACTAATTATGTCGCTTTATTCTAGAAATCTATAGGCCAATTTTTAAAGACTATTAATGATTGGATATAGTTATCGAATGAAAATGCAGTTAATAAACGTAAATTGTTTTCTGAAACTGATAAAGCATTAGTTAGAAGCTTTACAGGATTTTGGAAAAATAATAATTTCAAAGTAAATATAAATG
>ERZ1026850.881-NODE-881-length-17277-cov-19.627163_pt1 | contig 17277 bp, 9 predicted proteins | sample MGYA00380155_ERZ1026850 | MGnify/ENA primary metagenome ERZ1026850 (study PRJEB33269, sample SAMEA4719791) | human gut metagenome | biome: human-associated habitat; feature: organic feature; material: feces | place: Cameroon | collected 2013-10 ... | reverse complement strand
CTACGATAGCAAGAAGAACTTCTTTGATACCTCTGCGGTTGAAGCAGTTATCAAGCTGGTCATCCAGTATAATCCGGATGCCATCATGGTCATCAAGTCCACGATTCCGGTCGGCTTCACGGCTTCTGTTCGTGAGAAGTACCACTGTGATAACATCATCTTCAGTCCGGAGTTCCTGCGGGAATCCAAGGCTCTGTACGACAACCTGTACCCGAGCCGTATCATTGTGGGTACTGATGTGGATAATGCACGTCTGGTGAAGGCAGCCAATACCTTTGCTGGTCTGCTGCAGGAAGGCGCCATCAAGGAAGATATTGACACCCTTATCATGGGATTCACCGAGGCGGAGGCTGTCAAGTTATTCGCCAACACCTATCTGGCATTGCGTGTGTCTTACTTCAACGAGCTTGATACTTATGCGGAAATGAAGGGATTGAACACCCAGCAAATCATCAAGGGCGTATGCCTTGATCCTCGCATTGGTGATCAGTACAACAACCCAAGCTTCGGCTATGGCGGTTACTGCCTGCCCAAGGACACCAAGCAGCTTCTGGCTAACTACGCTGATGTGCCTGAAAACCTGATTGAAGCTATCGTGGAATCCAACCGCACCCGCAAAGACTTCATAGCTGATCGCGTTCTGCAGATGGCAGGCTATTATGGTTATGGTGAAGATAACGAGTACGATAAATCTCAGGAAAAACCCTGCGTGATTGGCGTATACCGCTTGACGATGAAGTCGAACTCTGATAACTTCCGCCAGTCCTCCATTCAGGGCGTCATGAAACGCATCAAGGCAAAGGGTGCAACGGTCATTATCTATGAGCCGACTCTGGAGAATGGCGGTACATTCTTTGGCAGTGAAGTCGTGAATGACCTTGAAGAATTCAAAAAACGCAGCCAAGCCATCATTGCCAACCGCTATGATAGCTGCTTGGATGATGTGCAGGACAAGGTCTACACCCGCGACCTGTTCCGCAGAGACTAATACTTATTGCAGCCATGTGCTCCGCCACATGGCTGTGCTGCTCAAATATGCTACCTCTCCGTGGTGAGCAGCAGGCAACGGATCATAATCCGGCTAAAGCATATATTCGACAATTCACTCTTTGGATGAGGAAAAAACTATAATGGGAAAGTATTTTGGAACCGATGGCTTCCGTGGTGAAGCTGGTATTGATTTGACCGCCGACCATGCCTACAAGGTGGGGCGTTTCCTCGGCTGGTACTACAACGCCTTGCGCGAGCGCAACGGCAACAACGAGCCCGCCCGCATCGTCATTGGCAAGGATACCCGCCGCAGCTCCTATATGTTCGAGTATAGCTTGGTTGCTGGTCTGACTGCTTCCGGCGCAGACGCCTATCTGCTGCACGTCACTACTACGCCCAGTGTGGCCTACATCGCCCGCGTGGACGACTTCGACTGTGGCATCATGATTTCTGCCAGCCATAATCCCTACTACGATAACGGCATCAAACTGATCGACTGCTATGGCGAGAAAATGCCCGAGGAAATTCTGTTGCTGGTAGAGGACTACATCGACGGAAAGCTCCATGTGTTCGACAAGGACTGGCCGGAGCTGCCCTTTGCTCACCGTGAGCACATTGGCTGCACTGTGGACTATGTTTCTGGTCGTAACCGCTACATGGGCTATCTGATCAGCCTTGGTATCTACTCCTTCAAGGGCGTCAAGGTTGGCCTGGACTGCGCCAACGGCAGTTCCTGGAACATCGCTAAATCTGTGTTCGATGCTCTGGGAGCTGATACCTACGTCATCAATGCACAGCCCAACGGCACCAACATCAACAACAATGCGGGCTCCACCCACATTGAGGGTCTGCAGAAGTTCGTGGTAGAGAAGGGGCTGGACATCGGTTTTGCCTATGATGGCGATGCTGATCGTTGCCTGTGTGTGGATGAAAAGGGCAATGTCATCACTGGCGACCATATTCTGTACATCTACGGCTGCTACATGAAGGAGCGTGGCAAGCTGCTGACCAATACCGTCGTTACCACGGTCATGTCCAACTTTGGTCTGTATAAGGCTTTTGATGAGAAGGGTATTGGCTACGCCAAGACTGCAGTGGGTGACAAGTACGTCTATGAGTACATGGCAAAAAATGGCTGCCGTATCGGTGGCGAGCAGAGTGGTCATATCATCTTCTCCAAGTACGCCAGCACTGGTGACGGCATCCTGACCAGTCTGAAAATGATGGAAGTTATGCTGGCAAAGAAACTGCCCATGAGCAAGCTGGCAGAGCCGCTGAAGATCTACCCGCAGGTTCTGGAGAACGTCCGTGTGACCGACAAGAAAGCTGCACAGGATGATGAAGCAGTGCAGGCAGCAGTCAAGGACGTAGCCGAGGCACTGGGCGACACTGGCCGTATCCTTGTCCGTGAGTCCGGAACGGAGCCTGTTGTGCGCGTGATGGTGGAAGCCCCTGACCACGATACCTGCCAGAAGTATGTATCTCAGGTTGTAGAGACCATTAAGAGCAGAGGCTACGGAGTTTGAGTGCAAACCTGAAACGAGGATGCGGAATCCTGCTGACTGCATCTGTGGTTCTTCTTTCCATCTTGGCACTGTTGCCAGATGCTGATGTAAACCATGATGCAGGATACATTTCCTCAGAGTTGAGTATCCGAGAAACCGTAGATGGAAGCGTGACCAGCACAAGCTATGTGAATCCTGATGGTGCAATCACAGATGCCATTGATATGGGCTATGCGACCGTGTGTAGAATGCGTGATGATAACGGTCGAGTTGTGGAGGAATGTTATCTTGATGCAAGCGGAAACCCTGTGGCACGATATGGCAATCATTATGGGGTATCGTATGAATACGATGAAACGAGTACGGTAATCACATATCTTGATGCCGAAGGTAATCCGATAATACTCAGTGACGGATATTCTATTATTGTAAGAACGCAGGTTGGCGGCAGGGATTCCGATGATTTCTACTACGATTTGAACGGACAGCAGGTACAGTGCTCCGGTGGATACTATGGGACTCATCGTGAGTTTAATACTGAAGGCCAGAACACTAGTTTGACCTTTCTCGATAAAGACGGTCATGCAGTGAGTACATCATCTGGATATGCGATTAAGACATATCAGCGTGATGGTAATGGAACCGTTGTCGGTGAGCAGTATTTTGACACAGAAAGGAACCCAGCGAGGTCTTTGCTTGGTCAGTATGGCGAGTTATACCAACGCAACGAGCAAGGATACATCGGTCAGATCACCTATCTTGGTGCAGATGGCAAACCCACCCCAACCAATGCAGGCTATACTATCCTCAAACGTACCTATCATAGAGATGGAACAGCAGATACGGATATGTATTTTGATGCGAATGGCAATCCAAAGGCATTGTCTAAACGGCAGTACGGCATCAAACGCAGTGGCAAGGTGAACCTTCTGCTTGATAGAAACGGCAACATTATGCTGTGTGTGGACAACCTTCTGAATGGCTTCCCATGCATGGTAGTTGTTTTTGGTAGCGTTGTCTGTTTGCTGATGATTGTTCTTCCGAAGAGTTTAAGCGTAGTACTGACGATTGTTTATGTGGCTTTCATCCTTTATGAAACACTGATGTTCCGTGAGTCAGGGGATGCAAGAACGAACTTTGTCCTCTTTTCCTATGCTGGGAAGTTCTTGAAAGAGCAATCCGTGAGGGTGGGGGTTATCAATAACATCTGGCTCTTCATTCCGCTTGGAACGGGGCTGTATAGATGGTTTCAAAAGAAGTGGGCGTTGCTGGTTCCCTTCGTGATATCTGTGGCAATCGAAACAACCCAGTATGTTACGGGACTTGGCATCGCAGAGTTCGATGATGTGTTCGGTAATACGATGGGCGGTTGGATCGGTGTGCTGGTGGCTTGGATGTGGCTGAGCTGGAAAATGAGCGTGAAAAATAGCACATAAGGAAGTATACATGTCTAATTTTCTTCGTTATCCTTGAAAACAAATTCTATATAGTATATATTTGAGCTGTGAGAGTTATCCTCTTCGGATGCTCACAGCTTTGCCGCTCGAAACTTTGCACACCTCTACGCGGTGGGTGGTAGGCAACACAGTATGATGCTGTGGCTGAGATGCAAGAAAATGTTGAATTATGCAGTTAAACAAAGGAGGAAGTATACAAAATGTCGATGAAACTGAAATTTAGTAGTATAAAGAATCAAAGTATATTTCAACCAGAATTTCAAAGTTTTTCTGCAAATGGGTATAATGTAATTGAATTTAAAAAGCAACCACAAGCTGCAGGAGGAATTGCGGTCGTATATGCGCCTAATGGTACAGGAAAAAGTTCCTTAACAGCTGTCTTAGGCAATGAACAAACAAGAGAAGATTTATCATTTGAAGCAATCTATAACGATAATCAGGTCATTCAACCGGAAACAGAAGCGTTTCATACTATTGGTGATCAAATAAGTCGTAATGTTATAGAGGGAGAAACATCTGATTACTTAATTGGACGCGATATAAGACGGGAATATGCTCTTAAAAAGAAAATAGCGGGTGGATTTGAAACAGCATTTAATGAATTGAATTCAGAGTATAAAAGTGACTACAAGACAACAAAAGTATCGGATTATTTGTTGTCTGTTATGCAAGTGAGAAACCCAGAAGCGTATGCGTTTGTTAGAGATATTGTAAATAAACAGTCAAAGGGGAAAAATATAGACAGAAGTCTTTTTTAGCTTATATTCGTGATGTTCAGAAACAACCGAGGTTAGTAGAGATTAATAGGGAGAAAAAAGAATTTGTTATAAGTAATGCAAAAATAATAGAATGCCTTATGCAAATTGATTTGGCACAGATTGTTGCGAACGCAGATGTAAAAGAAATTGAACAGAATGACGATGCGATAAATATTCTTGGAAAGTATAAACATTTGCATAGCTGCATTGTCTGTGATAATGACCATATTGATGGAGATTCACTACTTCAAAGAAAACAAGAAAGAAGAAAGTGTATTTATGAAAGCCTGGATGCGAAAACGAAGGGCCTTCTTAAAGATGTTGCAATGGATTCAAGGCTAGGAACAGATGATCCTTTTGAAATCAAAAATACAGTTTTAGCTTTTATTTCGTCAGGAGAATTGGAAGCGATTAGCAATCTTCGAGAAGAAATATCAAACTGTGTTAATGAAGTAGTAGACGAAATGATCGTCGCTTTGTTTAACATATTTGTCCCAACGCCAATGTACTCTTGGTGGGATGAGTATGCAAATTTACTAGAAACGCAACCAACATTAGATAGCGAAGAATTGCTTTACATTCAGGAAATTATTAGTGAAAATATTGGTCGAAATATTCGAATAGCAAGAGATGTTGACAATGATCATAATTTTAAACTAATGCTAGATGATCAGGAACTTCTTGGGCTGGATAGAAGTGAAATGCATTTAAGCAGTGGTGAGCAAAATTTTATATCTCTCGCATTTGCACTTCTTCTGGCAAGACATTCCAAACAGGAATTTGTTGTGCTGGATGATCCAATATCGAGTTTCGATTCGGTTTATAAAAATAAAATTGCATTTTGTATTATCAAATTTCTTGAGAATAAAAAGCAAATTATTTTGACTCACAACATGGATTTGATTCGCTTGCTAAATGTTCAGTTGAAGGACTGCTTTAACTTATATATTTTAAACAATGTAGACGGTGGACGAAATGGATTTCTTCCAGTGAAACGAGATGAGAAAAAAATACTAATTAGTTTGTCTGATTTGGTAGAACTTTTCCAAAATAAAAACGGAAAACTGGCATCGATAATTCATGATAAGAGGCTTTTTTTAATGGCCATGATCCCCTTTCTGCGAGGATACATCCATATTATGAAGAACTCAGAGGATTTATACGGCCAGCTTTCTAGGCTAATGCACGGATTTGAAAATGGATCACTTGATATAGCTGATGTATATAAAAAGGCGTTTGGGTATGAGGTGGAAGCTACAGAAGTAATCTCCGTTTCAGACATATTAAATGTTCCAGTTACTGGGCTTGATATTATTGATACAGACGAGTATCCGCTCTTGGCAGATACGTTAACACAAACATTGATTTATTATCATACACGTATGAAAGTTGAGTATGAACTTGTGAATATTTTTAATATACCTCATCCAGAAGGGCAAGTTCTCTTATTGACAGATATTATTCAAAAGGCATTTAGAACTGCAGCAGGGGCAACACAAGAACAAAAAGATGAGGCGAGAAATAATAGGGTGTTTTTTACTTCAAGAAAAACATTGTTGAATGAGTTTAATCACTTTGAGGGAAATATGAATATTTTCCAGCCGGCAATAGATATAACAGAAGCTGCATTGCAAAAAGAAGTTGCTGACATTGAAAGCAAATTAATACAATTACGAGCAGAGAATGCAGTAGCCCATTGAATAGAATTGTATTGCTAGCTTTTTCCGATAGTACTAAACTTAAGCCACATTAATACAGAAATGAGGCGTCAATCCCATGCCCAGAACTAAAGGAAGCAGGAATCACGCTAAGACCGACTTCGATGCTCAAATCGCAAAATTGCAGAAAGACAAGGCGATGCTCGAAGAAGGTCTTTCCAAGACTGTCGCCCACATTGAAGAGCTGAAGACCGACATCAAGTCTCTGCGTGAAAGTCTAAAGCCGCAGAAAGCGGAAATCAAGCAGACCGAAAAAGAAATCGCAAAGCTGGAGGCCAAGAAGGCTGCCGCCGAAGCGAACGCCGCTGAAGAAGCTAAGAAGGCTGAAGCCGAGAGTGTGGTTAAGAAGCTACTTGCAAGCGGCGTGAGTGCAGACGAGATACTCGAAAAACTGAAATAATCTTTTTAAACCTCAAACCGTGTGGGTGTGGTTACAAAATCCCATTCACGCGGTTTTATAACAGAATAATTGTTTTATATCGAACAATAATATACCTGTTTTTTATTCCATAGTCAAAATTACATCCGGTGAAATTTCAGCAAAAGAGGTAGCAGGGGAGAGCACAAGAAAAGTAGGGACTGAGCAAATAAACAGCAATGAATATCACAGATAATAAGTAGTCAAATCCGTCTGCACATCAAAACAGCTTCAATCACTTCAAAAGTAACCTTCAAAAATCAGCAATAACCTATCACTCAATTCCGTCTATCAATGCACCAATCAAATCGTAATACAACCCTATCATCACCCACCCTGAGGAGCGCATCTGGGCAGGGCGAACGCCCCCGGCGGCAGCCCCGGGTCCCGGACGCTCCGAGGAGTGGCATGCTAAAGCACATAAAAATAAATGCGCATAAAAGTGATAGAGTGAATATGATAATTCTAAAACACAAAATTGCGAAAAACCTTGAAAATAACGCTGAAACGTGGTATAATTTTGGTACGAACAAGCCGGTTTTGGTACGACAACGGTATGCGGTGGTACTGTAACTGTTGTTTCGAAATTATGAACAACCACAAAAAATGTGTGAAAATTTAGCGTAGCTACGACGACACCTATCAGGTTCAGGTCGTGTCTTGGTACGACAACGAGAACTCCTACACCTCTCAGATGGTCCGTACCATTAAGTACTTCGCTGAGAACTGCTAATTACAGCTCTACGCTCAAAAGTGCTTGAGGTGCTGTGCTGAATAATGGCTGGTACCGGCTTTGCTGGTACGGACAGGCTGTGATTGGTACGACAACAGGATAATGAGTTCAATGCCCTTCCTTTTGCGGATTTCCGTGAGAGGAAGGGTGTTTTTATGTGATGGAAAGATTACGATACGGGGCGGTTGTAAGATCAGATGCAGCCGCCCTTTACCTATCTTCACGGGATCTTTTATTGATTTGGACTAAGCGATTTGTCTGACGAAACGAAGGAAAAGCTGATACGTTCGATAAATTGCAAAAAATAGGTTGCTACGCACAGAATGATAAGGTAATATCCGTTATGACTAATATTGACATTATTAAAAGACAGAAATATAATGACATTATAGGGTTGTGAAAAATTTAATCACGGAGGAATCATGCAATGATGTCAGAATCGACGGTAAAAAGTTTTCACTGCAATAACTGCGGAGCGCCACTTGTTATACCTAAGGGATCGAAGGGAAAAGTTGTTTGCCCTTCCTGCCGGACGGAATGCGTAATTGAGGGTCTGGTAAAAAATGCGGAAATTCAGGCAAAAGAAAACATTAACAGTGGTATGCCTCTTGCCGCAGATGTTGGGGCACTTCACGAACGAATCGTTAAAGTTTTGACAAAGTCGCCCTGCATGCCGTTGGATTTGCTGGAACGCGTAGAGATTGTAAAAGAAGAGCATTTGTGTGTGCCTGCATATTTGTTTTATTGCAATGCCATGGGAAATTACACTTATGATGCGGGTAATATTCGTGAGCATAAGACTGCAATTGATCTGGGCGACAAGGTTCGTGTGGAAAAAGAACGCTATGTGGAATGGACACAAATGAGCGGTAGCGTGTCGTCTTCTGAGACGCTTGTTACCAGTGGCAACAAGCAATTTGCGGATGTTGTAAAAAAACTGTATATGAATTGCTCGCCTGACAGCTTGGTTGATATTGAAGAGCTGGAATATCCGGCTGATGTTAACACGTTTGATTACAATATGCCTCAGGCATCGGCATTTAATCAATTGGTTCGTCCTGAAATTGAGAATCGCTTAAAGCAAAAGGCGTACGATCAGTTGGCGGGCAAGCGTGTAAGAGACCTCACGATTGGCAGTTCAAGTGTACAGAAAGATGAGATCGTGCGCATTTTTCTGGGCATTTATCATATTGTATACGTTTATGCAGACAAGGAGTATTCTCTCTATATTTCTTCGACTGGAAAGCGTAGTTTTTACACCGAGGTGCCTCTTGACCCCAAGAGAGTTCAGTTCTTGAGAGAAAAGACTGCTGCGATTAAAGCATTGAAGAAACCTGAAATGAATGTTTTGAAAATCGCGGCAATTGTGACATTGATCTTAGCAGCACTTCAGTTTGTGGGAAATTCTAAGAGTTTCATTATTGGGATTTTGTGTGCTGCCGGAGCGGGTGCAATTATTTATCTGCATAACAAGAAGTCTGCGGAATATAAGGCTGCTTATGGCGCTCTAAAGCATGAGCTGGATGCTTTCAACGCGCAGGCAGATGAGGCTGTGAAACACTTTACGCAGAAGGATCGTGCACTAAAGGGAATTTATTCCCCGTATGAGCAGATGGACGATTTGAGCGACAGTCAATATGCTACCGTTTAAAGCGCTTATCTTATAATAGCGCAATAGCATTATAAGATAAGGGAATTGAAGGCGGCTTTTCCGAACAGAAATAATTTGCTTGATTTGAAATGTGAATGTGGTTTCTATAAAACTGCATTCACATTTTTGGTATCCGATTTTTTCTGCGATTTTCAATGATTGATTTAATGGAAAACTATGGACAAAACAGAATTGATTCGCTTCAAAAGAATTGCAAGTGGCGAAATTGTTGGGGCAAAAGCAATTGAAATTGTGTCTGTGCCAGACTACTCTATTTTGGTGCCGCAATATTCAAATGAAATGGATGCCATTAAAGATTTCAAAAATGGCATGATGGGGATGTTGGCTGAAGTTTATCAAAGCTGCAAAAACTTTTCATTATCCTCTCATAATTCATTTCCTGATGTTGCAATAGAGTTGCTATGGTGTACAGAACCTGTACAAAATCAGCCATATCAGGCCGCTATCCGCATGTTTCTGATTTTACGCGGAATCGGGCAAGATGAGGCTACGGTAGCATCCTTGCTAGACAAGGTGGCAAATCTGTGTACGGTAACGCTGCGGCTTCAGAAATACACATATAGTGATGTTGACGTCGAGGCGTTTTTGCCGCTTTTGAGAGAAGTGGATACGTCCTCCATAATAGCATTGGTCAAGGACGAAAAGCTGATCAATTTGCAGAATATGCTGATGCCTTCTTGTCTTGGGTTTGATAGAATTCCAGAAAGCACAGCAGGTTTAAGCAAGTTGGTTAATAGCCTGATGGGCTTTCCAAATGTTGCAGTATCGATCCAGCTGATCCCGACGGTGCTGGCTCCGGAAACACGAGCTTCCCTGGAACAGAATTTCCAAATGCTCGATACGTTGTCTCATGGAATAATGGAGCAGGGGATCGGTAACGTTAGTTTTGCAAGCGCAAGCAATCCATTGGAAACATACCGCTTTTATCACGATAATCAGGATCAGGCATTATTTGATTTTAACTTTGTAGTATATGGAAGTCACTTGCAGGGAGATAGTGTTGCATCCGCATTATATGGGCAACTGAATTCTGGATGCAATTCAAAGGCACAGATAAAATTCATCCGCCTTCAAACAGAGGAGGCCAATCTGTGCGGGAATTTTTATCCGTTGCCATGGGCAATTCATGAAGTGTTGCTGCAGGCTGAACGAAATCCAGAGCTCTGGTCTATTCCCAATCGATATTATACTGCCTTGTATAATCTTCCATATTTGTTGACCGCAGAAGAAGCCAGTGAAATTTTTCGTTTACCGATCGGTGGTTCAACAATTCGCGCGGGATTACAGATCAACGAGTCAATAAAAAACAGTCAAACCTATTCAGATAATCTGATCAATGCAGGAGACATTACGGTTGGTGTTCTGAAATCTTCTGGTGAAAATTATACAATTGGCATTCAGCTGAACGATATAGCAAAGCATATGCTGGTTGTAGGAACACCGGGCTCCGGCAAAACAACATTCTCGGTGGGATTACTGGATCAGTTGTGGAAAAAACACAAGATACCATTTCTGGTTATCGAACCGGCAAAGAACGAATACCGTGCCCTGATTCAAAGCATTCCAGAACTGCAGATATTCACTCCGGGAAAAAATTATATCTCGCCTTTTGTTTTTAATCCATTCGTTCCCCCTAAAAATGTTCGGCTTGAAACGTATAAATCTACTTTGAAAACTGCTTTTGCGGCAGCAGTTTCAATGGCTACTCCTTTGGACAAGATCTTCGAGGATGCGATTCATAATTGCTATTCGGATTTTCGATGGTTGGACAGTTATACTGTCAGCGACAAGGGAAAGATATTTAATATAGCGGATTTCATTAAATGTTTTCGGGAGACATTTGACAGCATTGGTTATACAGGAGATGCACGAAATATTGGCCGGGCCGGTGTGGTTCGGCTAAATAGTCTGGCCAGGCTGTTTGATAATTATTATTCCATTCCAATCGAGGATCTCCTAACAAAGCCTACGGTTATCGAGCTGTCGGCAATCGAAAATAGTGACCAGAAATCGTTGATTATTTCTCTGGTCTTGCTTTCGATCCTCGCTTATGTGAACAGCAATTATATTGGAAAAGGCGGCCTGCGAAATGTGATCCTTTTGGAAGAAGCCCATGTGCTTTTAGACGCAGATACAAATTTTGCGGGAGTAGGAGAGGCCAACCCCAGTGCTATTGCGCAAGGTCTGATTAAGCGGATGCTCGCAGAGCTGCGTTCGTATGGTGTTGGAATGATAATTGCAGATCAATCACCGAGAAAAGTTTCGACAGATGTGGTAGCTTTAACCGATATGAAGGTCGCCTTCCGAATCGTGGAGGCGATGGATCGCCAAATCCTATCGGATAGTATGGGGCTGAACGAGACACAATCGGCTCGGATGGCACGTTTGAAGCCGGGTGAAGCATATCTGTTCTTTAACCGATTGGACGCAGCTGAAGAAATTCTGACACCAAATTATCGTTTGGAGAACAATATTGACATTTCGCTTTCGGACAGCTCCATCGCATCGTTGAGCACATACTGGAGAAATAAGCCAGAGTTCTTGCGCCCGTATCCGTATTGCGAAATCGTTCCATGCTGCAGAACCTGCTGCGACTATAATCGCCGCTTATTGGCAAAGGAAATCGCGCGTCGAATTTTTGTGCGAAACCTGAAATCGGATACTGCGGATTTTTCGTCCTTGAAAGAAGTATTTGCCCATATTTCTGCCTTGATCGTGGCAGAACTTAATGACGAACCCTATAGCAGAGAGCTTCTTTCTTGCGTCAAAGTACATTTGTGGAGAAAAATTCGCTATGAAACAAAGATCAGGGTTTCAGATGCGCAAATTGAGGCATCATTGAAAAAGTAAGAAGGTGAAAACAAATGGATGATGAATTCGATGAAACATGTGACATAAGTTCAGATGTTGAACAAGAAACAACTGCGATCGAAGAAGATATGACGGACACTGAAATTGTCGAGGATGATGGGGATATTCATTGGACGGACGATGGTGTCAATTATACAGTATGTCAGGATGCCTGCGATGAAAAAGATGTTGAATTTTTGGACGAAAACACATCGGAAGAAGTTTCAACGGAAATAACAGAAGAAACGGAAGAAACGGAAGAGTCAATCGAGGAAGATGTTGTTTTGGACGAAGAACTCAAACAACTTAGCGATGACGATTTTGGTGCTGTCAATGGAAAGGTGTTCGACTATGATGATCCAGACTATATAAAAGAAGGTACGCTGAAAGTGAATTATGGGCCTGACACGACAGGCGAAAAAGAAGCTATCAATGTTCCGCAGGGAACGCGCTTCGATCAATATACACATTCAGATACCGGAGGCCGTTATTTTGCAGAGGAGGGGGCAGACTATGATTCGTTGAATTTGCCGGATGTAGAAGATAAGCGAACCCTGTCTACATACGAAGTGGTCGAAGATGGACTGGAAGTGGATCGGAGCGGCATTGCATTTCAGCCGTGGCAGGACAAGACGGGCGATAATGGCAGCTTTCAGTATAATTTCCCTAAAATGGATGAATACGGGAAGCGCTTATACGGTGAGGATGGAAAGCCGCTCTATATGAGCACAGAGGAATTGGTCGAAAGCGGAAAAATAAGAAAAGTGGAAAAGTAAAAAGTTGTCAGCTTGTTTTTCTCGTGCAAAACGATCGGTTCCGGTTTCTTGCAAGGTTTTTCTGAAGGTGTCTGTTTTTAAGCTGGTCTTAATAATCATTGCATTCGTAAAAATGATGCAGAGCTGGTTTCAGCAGATGAAAGTAAAGGAGTATTGATATGCCTATTTTTAAAAATCCGAATGAAGCAGCTTATCTTGGCGGAAAAAAACACTTTACCGATGTAATTAAAAATTCCGGGCATGCTAATGCGATTATTTGGCGTCAGCCGGAGGAAGATTTTAATACAAATTCAACCTTGGTCGTTATGCCTGGCGAACAAGCTATTTTCATCAAAGGCGGCGTAATTGAGCAGATTTTTGAAAATGGTACTTATAAGCTTTCTACGGAAAACTATCCGTTTATCGGACGTCTCCGCAATATGCTTTCGGGCGGTGTTTCGGCTTTTAACTGTGTAGTATATTTTGTAAAAACATCCCACAGCATGGAGCTGCTTTGGGGAACCTCGTCACCGATTCAGGTGCGTGATAAAATGCTTGGCGTGGCTACAAAGCTGCGCGCAAGAGGTTCGTATAAGATTCAGATCTCGAACCCGGGCATATTTTTGACAAAGCTGGTTGGCAACGGATATAATTATATTAACCAGCAGGAAGTGATCGACGATTTCTTCGCAAGTGAATTTCAGGGAAAGATTCGGTCAAACTTGACGCGCTATCTTAACGAAACAGCGACAGAGTTATATGGCATTGAGGAACATATCGAAGAAATTGCAGAACAGATCGAGCCTTCCATATCGACGACATTTGAAGAATATGGTCTGCGGCTGATCAAATTTTCTATTGCGTCTTTAGACGTTCTGGATGATGCGTTGCGCAGACGTTATGATGAAATCGGCATGGACGGAATCGCAAAAATGCGAAACGCACAAGCGGACAAAGCTGTCCAGCAGATTCTTGGTGACGAATGGGCAAGGCAGCAAACAGCAGATGCTCTCAAAACATTGGCAGCAAATCCGGGAGCAGGCGGAGTGGCAGCTGCTGGTGCAGGCATGGGGGTAGGCATGGCGGCTGGAGGGGTTTTCGCCAGTATGGCACAGCAGATGTTTGCTCCCGTACAGCAGTCACCGGTACAGAGCGCAGCACCGCAGCCGCAGCCTTCGGGCCGCTTTGTGCAAAGCGAGATGCAAAGCAAAGAGGACCCCATCGAAACTTTGAAGAAGCTGAAAACAATGTTGGAAGCAGGGCTGATTCCTCAGGAAGTTTATGACACGAAAATGAAAGAAATTTTAAGCCGAATGTAACATGGAGGAATGATTATGAAAAAGGTAAAAACCTTAAAGATCTTGATCAATTTGGCGATTTTACTGCTAATCAATGTTATTTATTTCGGCGTTTGGGGACTGGATCATTCTGCCTCTGCATGGATTTCGTATGTGTTTATTCATTTCTCGTTTCTGGTCGTACTGGTTGCTCCGTTTCTGGCAGAAAAGGGGACGCAGTATGTCATGTCAAGAAACTCTATTTATACGATCACTAGTACATACTTTGCGGTAGAGTTTGTAATCGGCACGATATTTATCGTCTGGAGCCCTGCGGGATACAAACTCCCCTTGTTTAGTCAGTTTGCAATAATGATTGGATTTGTAGTTGCACTGTTTATAAATGCAATTGCGGATACCTATACTGCACAAGCCGCGGAACGGCATCAGGATGAAATGGTGTATATCCGTGGCTGCTCGATGAAATTGAAAGAACTGTTATCGGAAGTCAAGGGCAAAAATAATTATCGCAAAATTCAGAAGCTGTACGACTTGATCAGCACCAGTCCCGCAAGATCCTGTGCTACAACAAAGAGCCTTGAAAATCAGGTCGTGCGTGAGCTGGAATGTCTGGAAAATGCAGTTCGTAGCGAAAATGATGTTTTGATTGACGCAAGTGTGAATAAGATCGAGCGCCTGGCAAACGAGAGAAATCGAATCCTGCAAGTGAAAAACTAACATTTTGAAATGAGGCAGTTGCCCATACGCACCATTGCAATGTTGAAGATGCAAAGGCAAATCTAAAAAAATGAGCACAGAAAAAGCTGAGCATCTGCGTAAAGCAACCGCCCGGTGAATGCACAGTTCCACAAAGCAAAGAGGCACCCGATGTCAGAATCGGGTGCCTCTTTGCTTGTCTAAAGGGCGCTGTTTTGCGGCAGCCCCGTGTTTATTTATCCACTTGCAGGGAGAAAATTTGCAGAATGGATGATTTGCTCCAAGAATTGTGCTATACTGAACTTACAGTGTCCCCGATTCGATGCACTTTACAGATGAAGATATCTCTCTTTGCAGGGGCATCAGGCAACGGGGGAAAGCATATACACTACTAAAAGTTCGCTTTTGGGAACGAGGTAATCAAGAATGGGAAAATATTTTGGAACCGATGGCTTCCGTGGGGAAGCAGGCATTGATCTGACCGCTGACCACGCTTATAAGGTTGGCCGCTTCTTGGGATGGTACTACAACGCCTTGCGCGAGCGCAACGGCAACAACGAGCCCGCCCGCATCGTCATTGGCAAGGATACCCGCCGCAGCTCCTATATGTTCGAGTACAGTCTGGTCGCAGGCTTGACCGCTTCCGGCGCAGATGCCTACCTGCTGCACGTCACTACCACGCCGTCTGTGGCTTATATCGCCCGTGTGGATGACTTTGATTGCGGTATCATGATCTCCGCCAGCCACAACCCGTATTATGACAACGGCATCAAGCTGATCGACTGCTACGGTGAGAAAATGCCCGAGGAGACTCTGCTGCTGGTGGAGGACTACATCGACGGCAAGCTTCATGTGTTTGATAAGGACTGGCCGGAGCTGCCCTTTGCACACCGGGAGCACATCGGCTGCACGGTGGACTATGTGGCGGGCCGCAACCGCTACATGGGCTATCTGATCTCTCTGGGCATCTACTCCTTCAAGGGCGTCAAGGTCGGTTTGGACTGTGCCAACGGCTCCAGTTGGAACATTGCCAAGTCTGTGTTCGATGCTCTCGGCGCAGATACCTACGTTATCAATAACAAGCCGAATGGTCTGAACATCAACAACAACGCTGGCTCTACTCATATCGAGGGTCTGCAGAAGTTTGTGGTGGAGAACGGTCTGGATGTTGGCTTTGCCTTCGATGGCGACGCTGACCGCTGCCTGTGTGTGGACGAGAAGGGCAACGTCATCACCGGTGACCACATCCTGTACATCTACGGCTGCTACATGAAGGAGCACGGCGAGCTGATGAACAACACCGTGGTCACTACCGTTATGTCCAACTTCGGTCTGTACAAGGCCTTTGACGAGCAGGGCATTGGCTACGCAAAGACCGCTGTGGGCGACAAGTACGTTTACGAATACATGGCTAAGAACAACTGCCGTATCGGCGGTGAGCAGAGCGGTCATATTATCTTCTCCAAGTACGCCAGCACCGGTGACGGCATCCTGACCAGTCTGAAGATGATGGAAGTCATGCTGGCAAAGAAGATGCCCATGAGCAAGCTGGCTGAGCCCCTGAAGATCTATCCGCAGGTGCTGGAAAACGTCCGCGTGACCGATAAAAAGGCCGCGCAGAACGACCCGGCGGTGCAGGAAGCCGTCAAGGCTGTGGCAGAAGCGCTGGGCGATACCGGCCGCATTCTGGTGCGCGAGTCCGGCACTGAGCCGCTTGTCCGCGTGATGGTGGAAGCCCCCGACCACGACACCTGCCAGAAGTATGTGTCTCAGGTCGTGGAGGTCATCAAGAGCAAGGGCTACGCCGTCTGAGGTTGAACACGGCGGCAGATGTTGCCCGCGCACCAAAATGCGGGCAGCAGATGCTCTGTGTGGCGTGATCCTGCATCTTTTTGTTGACAAACCCGCACTTTTTGCGTATGATAGAAGCAACACTGAAAACTGTGTCAAATTGGCTGTGAAGAGAAGAGTACGCACCGTCTGCGCCTGACAGAAAGCCCGAAGGATGGAACCGGGCAGGCCGCGCGGTGCCGAAGATGGTCTTGGAGCCGCGCAGGTGAATAATGAGCCTGCGACGGGGTGCGCCCGTTACCGCGCAAAGGCCGGTTTTTGCCGGCTAAAGGCTGCGCCTGCAAGGGCGCGGCGAAGCAAGGTGGTACCACGAAGGTTCAGCGCTCTCGTCCTTGTCCGGTTATACCCGGCAGGGCGGGAGCGCTTTTTGCTTGCAGGAACAGCTGCAGAACCAAAAGAAAGGAAGATAGAACCCCATGAGCGAACACAAGACATTTTATATCACCACCCCCATCTATTACCCCAGCGATAAGCTGCACATCGGTCATAGCTACACCACCGTGGCCTGCGATGCGCTGGCCCGCTTCAAGCGGATGCAGGGCTACGACGTCATGTTCCTGACCGGCACCGATGAGC